>Ga0209075_1002833_pt1 | contig 14940 bp, 11 predicted proteins | sample Stecom2011_FD_187523 | JGI IMG/M metagenome (GOLD analysis project Ga0209075, IMG submission 187523) | Agricultural soil microbial communities from Utah to study Nitrogen management - Steer compost 2011 (SPAdes) (version 2) | ecosystem: Environmental > Terrestrial > Soil > Agricultural land... | reverse complement strand
GGCTGGAACCGCTCCGAGTTCTACGCCATAGCCGTGGGGCACCTGGCTGACCGCATTGCGGGCGCCGGAATGCTGCAGAATCCGCCACCAGAGGACACCCCAGCGCTATCCAGAGATACGGTTCTCGCACTTCAGGCGGCTCTCAACGAGCGTGGATACGATGCCGGCAAGCCAGACGGCATTACCGGACCAGCAACCCGCTCTGCAATTCGTAAGTATCAGCATGCTGAAGGATTGATCGCTGATGGCTTTCCGGGGCAGGAATTGCTTGATCGGCTTGGGGTTAGCATTTAATACAGGCTGTCAGCTTTCTTTACACGAAGAAAACAAGGAGCACGTAAAACACTGTTATATATGAAGATATTTAGTTGGCACGAAACTAGCTTAATGGTAGCAACTGACGACATAAAACGAATTGTGTCATTTCATGATTAAAGCTAGGAGAAGTACATGAAGATGTTAGCGAAAGGATCCTTTGGTGCGCTGCTGCTGACAGCTGCCATGAGTGTTGCGGCGTTTCCGGTTGATGTGACATCTATTGATGGAATATTCACCAACACAAAAGACCAAAACGGTAATAATGTTGGGGGTGAAAACTCAAGCCACATATACTGGGGCGGCAATGGCAGCTATAGCAGCTACCAATTTGTTAGCAACCCCGGGGTACCTATTCACAAAACTGATGATTCGACTTTTAGCTTGGGTGAACTAATTCACACGAACAACCAAATCCCTGGCAGCAGCTCTGCGCTAACGTCTACCGATCTTGCCATCACTCTTGGGCTTTCAGGCTTTGGTGATGCTGGTGCGCAAGATGGTGTATTCCAGTTTGCTCACGATGAAACACTCGATAACGCTTCAAACATCCAGTGCACCAAATGGCTTTTATTTTGGTGCACAAAAAAGACGGATCTTGAGAACGGTCCAGTTGACGACACGATTATGCAAACTGGAGCATCAGTCATAAGTTCAAGCCTTATACTCGGTAGCTTTGAATACTCCTTGGAGCTGCTTGGATTTAAAGATATCAGCGTAGGCAGCACTTCAGAAGGCGGCACTAACAACTATGAATTGTTCGCCAAGCTGAGTGCGACAGCTGTACCCGTATCAGTTCCCGAGCCCGGCACCTTGGCCCTGCTCGGTCTGGGCCTAGCTGGTCTCGGCATGGCGCGTCGCCGCAAAGCCGCTTAATTGGCTAGCGCACTAACAGGATCTCTATAGTCCTGCAGTGCACATAGTACAAAACTGACACCCCGCGCTTGCATAAAGCCCGGGGTGTCAGTTTTTTTAACACCCGCTTTTTCAACACATCCTTCTTCCCGTGATCTGAACCCGCATTCCACGCATAATACCCACTACCACTCTCTACTTTTACGGAATTCATGGACTCAATCACTCAGGCTGCTCTTGGCGCCTCAATCGCTGGCCTTGTGGCAGGCAGAACACTCGGGCGGCCTGTTCTACTCACCGGCGCCCTGCTGGCTACGCTTCCCGATCTTGATGTGCTGATTGATTACGGAACAGCGGTGGCTAACTTCACCCAGCATCGGGGCTTCAGCCATTCTCTGTTTGTGCTCGCGCCTTTGTCGGTATTACTTGCGGTTTTGCTTTGGCGGTGGAAGCCAGAGCCGGGGTTTCCCCGCTGGCTGTTGCTAACAGCTTTGGCATTGATGACGCATCCGCTTCTGGACACCTTTACCACCTACGGCACACAGCTTTTCTGGCCGATTGGCCAGCCCCTTGCCATAAGCAGCATCTTTATCATCGATCCTTTGTATACACTCCCGCTGCTGGCAGGCTGCATCGCCTTTTTAATACGCCCTCCGGCAGTGCGCGCCGTAGCGGCGGGACTGGTTCTGTCCACTGCGTATCTAGGCTGGTCGTTCGTGGCCCAACAAATCATTACCGAGCGAGTCCAACCGGCTCTCGCAGAAGCGGGTTTTGAGAAGGCCGAACTGCTGGTGCAGCCCATGCCGTTCAATACGGTGTTATGGCGTGCCACGGCTATAAAGAATGATCAACGAGTCGAGATCGTAACCGGGTTTCTGGATGGCGGCGCTCCTTTAACCCTTGAATATTTCCCCCGCCAGCCAGAATTGGCGAGATCTGTCGCGCAATTACCCGAAACCCGTCGCCTCGAATGGTTTACCAAAGGCTTTCTCGACTACAAGGCACACAACGGCGAGATCACCGCAACCGATGTTCGCCTTGGCATCCCCGGGGCACACCCATTTACCTTCATTCTGGCGGATGATCGAGACGGCGCAATCATGCCCGGCAATGGTGAACGTGCGCCACGCCCCATCATGAACACCGGTGCCCTGCCTTTACTTTGGGCCCGCACCACCGGCGCTATTCCTGTACTGTGTCTTGCCAACCTTGCAACGCCAGCCCCAGGCCAGGAGTGTTAAAAAGCATGCGTCTTGATCAGTTTATTTCCACCAGCTCACCACTTTCACGCAAAGAGGCCAGGCGTGCCATACATGCGGGGAGGGTTAAGGTGAGCGGCGAGGTTTGGAAAGACACCGGAAAGCACGTTCCTGAGGATGCAAAGATCTCTCTGGACGCTGCGCAACTGGCTATCCAGGGTGAACGCTATCTCATGTTGAACAAGCCTGCAGGCGTTGTCAGTGCCACCCGCGACAGTGATCACCCTACCGCTCTGGATCTTCTTCCTGCGGAGCTGGTCCAGGATCTGCACATTGCGGGGCGCCTGGATGCCGACACCACGGGTTTACTGCTACTGACAACCGATGGAAAATGGTCTCACCGGGTCACCTCACCCAAAGTGGACTGCCCGAAAACCTACCGGGTAGGCCTGAACACTCCTATAACAGATTCAGCCATCAAAGAATTGGAAACCGGCATTCTGCTCCACAACGACCCCAAGCCCACAAAGCCAGCGCAGGTAAAGGTTGTGGAGCCACAGTTGATTGAACTGACTATTTCAGAAGGGCGCTATCACCAGGTCAAGCGCATGTTGGCAGCGGTAGGGAATCATGTGGAAGCTCTGCACAGACAGAGCATCGGTGCCATATCCCTCGACCCGGCACTGGAGCCGGGTGCTTTCCGGGAGCTGACGGAGCAGGAAATCGCTTCGATTAGCTGAACTCAGGTACGCTCGAAGCGCTGGGCTTTCAGGTTTTTACGCACAGCGCCGGCCTCGAACACTTCTCCATTCATGGCAATATAGACACCGGGAGGCAAAAGCTGCACCGCTGCCCAGGCAAAACCTATGTTGAACACCGCATCACTACGACGCATTCGCGCGGGCTGCATGGCCCCCGTCAGCACAATGGTTTTGTCTTTCAGAGATGACAGCACCTGAGCGGTTTCCGCCATGGTGTCAGTGCCGTGGGTAATCAGAATGCGGCTGTTATCGCAGGCATTAACTGCAGCAAACACCTTGTCACGATCTGCGTCGGTCATTTCCAGGCTATCTTTACGCAATAACCCCTGCAGGCTGTAGCCTTTGTGGATATTGGATTCTGCCAGCAGTTCGGGCACCAGCGACTCGCCAATTTCAAACTCGCTGTTAGCGTCAAAATACACCTTGTCGATGGTGCCACCGGTGGTAAAAATCCGGATCATGAAGGTTCCTGCCATGTTCAGCGAATTGTGCGATGTCGCTCGGGTTTTACTTCAGAGCGGTTGTGGTGCTGGTGCTCTGTGCCACAGCATTGTATGCCGCGTTCTTTTCCTGTGCGTATTGCCGCGCCGCTTTAGCCACCTGCCCACTGGCTCCGGTATCCAGCCAGCGCTTGATGCGACCAGCATCTCCCATGGGGGATCGGGTTCCCAAAGAATCGAGAAGTACTGTGACCACCTGTTTGCCGTTCATTTCAGAGATCATCACAAGGCAGCGCCCTGCCTCCGAAAGATAACCGGTTTTGCTCAACTCCACCCCCCAGCTTTCGCGGTGTACCAAAGCATTGGTGTTACCAAACGACAAACTGTAACGGGGATTACGGAAGTTGCCACGAAAATAGCTGGTTGTGGAGTACTCTCGAATCTCCGGGTGCTTTGCAGCTGCATTAACAAGTTTCACCAGATCACCTGCGGTTGAAAGGTTCTCTGCCGAAAGGCCTGTAGGGTCCACAAAGTGTGTGTTCATCATGCCAAGGGCCTTTGCCTTGGCATTCATGGCATCAACAAATGCATCGAAACCACCCGGGTGGCTTCTGGCCAAGGTGTAGGCCGCAAAATTCTCAGACGACATAAGCGCAATACGCAGCACATCAGCACGGCGCATCGTCGAGCCAATCCGGATGCGAGTGTAGGCATTGGCGGCAGCAGCTGTGTGTCGCTTCTCGAACACCAGCCACTCATTCAGCGGAGCGCCGGATTCAAGCACAACCAGCGCAGTCATTACCTTGGTAATGGAGGCAATAGGCACCGGCCGGTCTGCATTTCGACCAAACACCAATTCATTGCTGCCTACCATCGCCACGGCTGCATTAACCGATGCCAGGTTCAGGTTCTGAGCACCAGCTACGCTGGCACCCTTCTGCTGTGCGCTTACTGCAAGTGGCAGGCATAACACCAGCCACAACAGTATCCGCGCGATGTTCATTTTATGCATGTTGCGCTCTGTCGTTGCTTTATCGGTGCATCATGGCAAGTCGGTAACCGCACCGGTGGATGCAGAGCTTACTGTGCGAGCATATTTGGCAAGCACACCACGGGTAAATCGTGGCTGGGGAGCAACCCAGGCTTTGCGCCGGCGCTCAAGCTCATCGTCTGACACGTCCAATACCATGGTATTTGCGACTGCATCGATGGTAATTGTATCGCCATCCTCAACCAGCGCAATGGGTCCACCCTCAGCAGCTTCCGGGCTGATATGCCCCACTACAAAGCCATGGCTGCCTCCGGAAAAACGACCATCCGTAATCAAAGCCACATCGTTGCCAAGGCCCTTGCCCATGATTGCCGAGGTAGGCGTGAGCATTTCACGCATACCTGGGCCACCTTTCGGGCCCTCATAACGAATCACCAATACATCGCCGGCCACCACGGTCCCATCAATAATTCGTTCTTGGGCTTCTTCTTCGGAATGGAACACCCGGGCACGCCCGGAAAAGTGCGTGCCTTCCTTGCCGGTGATTTTAGCAACAGCCCCTTCCGGCGCCAGATTGCCATGGAGAATGCGCAAGTGACTGTCGGCTTTCACCGGGTTGTCGAACGCACGGATAATGTCCTGGTCTTCGGGATAAGGCTCAACTTCAGCCAAATTCTCCGCCAATGTCTTGCCGGTCACCGTCAGGCAATCGCCGTGCAAAAGGCCACGCTCCATCAGCATTTTCATCAGCGGCTGTATGCCACCAATCGCCACCAGTTCGGACATCATGTAATGACCGCTCGGGCGCAAGTCCGCAAGGACCGGAACGCGCTTACCAATCTCTACGAAGTCTTCCAGGCTCAGCTCCACATCGACCGTGCTAGCCATTGCCAAGAGGTGCAGAACCGCGTTGGTTGAGCCGCCCAGCGCGATCACAACGGTAATCGCATTCTCAAACGCCTCTCGGGTCATAATGTCTCTGGGCTTGATGTCTTTATCCAGAAGATTCAAAACCGCCGCGCCCGCAGCACGGCAGTCATCCAGTTTGTTATTGGATACCGCATTCTGTGCGGAGCTGCCCGGCAGGCTCATACCCATAGCTTCGATAGCCGATGCCATGGTGTTAGCCGTGTACATGCCACCACAGGAGCCCGGGCCGGGGATGGCTGTTTCTTCAATCTGCTTTACTTCGATTAAATCAAGGTCACCACGGGCATGGGCGCCCACCGCTTCGAATACCGAAACAATATCGGTGTGGTTTTCTCCGGGCAAAATGGTGCCGCCATACACAAACACCGACGGCCGGTTGAGCCGCGCCAACCCCATAATGCAGCCGGGCATGTTTTTGTCGCACCCACCTATGGCAACCAGTCCGTCAAATCCTTCACAGCCCGCGACGGTTTCAATGGAATCTGCAATAACTTCCCGGGACACCAGGGAGTACTTCATGCCCAGAGTTCCATTGGCAATGCCGTCAGACACTGTGATGGTGTTGAAGATCAATGACTTGCCGCCAGCGGCATCCGCGCCCGCCGAAGAGGCTTCCGCCAACTCGTGAATGTGCATGTTGCAGGGCGTCAGATTGCTCCAGGTGGAAGCGATACCAACCTGCGGCTTACGGAAATCCTCATCGGTAAAACCGACAGCTCGCAGCATAGCCCGGCTGGCAGACTTGCCCACTCCATCCACCACGGGGGCGGAATAGCGGCGGCGTTTGTCATCAGTCATCAGTTTCTCCTAAAAAACAGTTACAAAACACAGTTGTTGCCAGAAGGCTTCCCGACTGACCTGCATCAACCGGCACAACGCGCGTGCCTCTTACAATCGTTGCACAATAATTATGCCTTGGAGGCACACCATGTCATCCCCGATTTTGCCAGCAACGGCTTGTTCCGAGTACAAACTCTGGCGCTCAGGCTATGGCGTCATCCAACATACCGACGCAACCTGTGAACGCGTTCAGGCACTCGCTTCACGTCTCGTCGCTGCAAATCTTCAGCCTGACACCGCTACAGTCTACCGCAAGCTGGCAGATCTTGATCGACTAACCAGTGCCGGCATGTGGCTGGTTGTACACATGACCTACGCAAACCGCGTAGACAGCTCTGGTGCTCCACTGGCCGCGAAAGACTTCAAATGCAATCCTGAAGGTCACACCGGCGGGGCATTAAACATGGTGCCAGCCTACGCGGCTTATATGGCCCTCAATAATCTGACGGGGCAAACACGTAGCTGGCTTATGGGTCAGGGGCATTGCGTAGCCGCCGTTGATGCACTGAACGTGCTGACCGGCAACCTTCTCCCCGAGCAACATAAACGCTACACCGGAACAGATGGGCTGTCACGGATGGTGGCGGATTTCTACAGTTACCAGCAAAAGCCGGATGGCAGTGTGGTGGCACCATTAGGCAGCCATGTTAACCCATACACAGCCGGCGGCATCATCGAAGGTGGGTATTTGGGCTTTGCCGAACTTCAATACGCGCACATGCCACTACCTGGGGAGTCGCTGATTGCTTTTCTCTCTGACGGTGCGGCGGAAGAACAGCGCGGCAGTGACTGGATTCCCCGTTGGTGGAGAGCAGCTGACTGCGGTCTGGTGACCCCGGTGATGATTGCCAATGGTCGCCGCATTGAGCAACGCACTGAGTTAGGCACACGCGAGGGGCTCGAGAGATTTGAGGCCCACCTCGCCGCCCATGACTTTGACCCCTTCAGGTTTGATGGTCGCGATCCGGCGGCCTTTGTTTGCGCTCTTGCAGAAATGGAAGACTCACTGCAGCAAAGGAGCGACCGTGCGCTGGCAGGCGAACTGGACTACCCGGTTCGCATTCCCTACGGCATTGCTGAAACCGTGAAAGGCTTCGGCTTTTATGGCGCCGGCTTGAATCCGGCCCACAACCTGCCGCTCCCGGGCAATCCGCGCCTGGACGTCCGCGCCCGGGAACTATTCCAGACGCACGCCTCTCGTCTGTGGGTTGAGCCCGAAGAACTTGCACAAAGCGTACTGCGGTTAAAAGAACACGAACAGCAATCGCGCCCCTTGGAACGTGATCACCCTTTGGCCAGGCGCAATCCGCCAGACCTTGTTATTCCAGTCCTCCCTGAGCGTAATGATCCAGTTTCGCCAATGTTGGCGGTGGATGACTTTTTCCGAGCCCTGGTTGTGCAAAACCCGGACCTTAGAGCTCGGGTTGGCAACCCTGACGAACTTGCCAGCAACCGCCTGACGGGCATACTGGAAGATCTGAAGCACCGGGTGATTGACCCCGAGAACGATTCCGAGTCGGTTCATGGAAAAATCATCACCGTGCTGAATGAGGAAGCGGTTGTCTCTGCTTGCCTGGCGAATAAAGCCGGAATCAATTTGGTGGCCAGCTACGAAGCTTTCTGCGTAAAAATGCTGGGCGCCATCCGCCAGGAACTGATTTTTGCACGGCACCAGAAAGCCGTGGGCCGCCCCGCCCGCTGGCTTGGCCAGCCGATTATTGCCACATCCCACACCTGGGAAAATGGCAAAAACGAACAGTCCCACCAGGACACCACCTTCTGTGAAAGCCTGTTGGGTGAAATGAACGATGTTTCCCGGGTGATTTTTCCTGTGGATTACAACAGCACACTCGCCGTTCTTCCTTCGGCATTTACCAAACGCGGAACCATCAGCTGCATGGTGATTCCGAAACGAAACCGGCCTTGCGTGTTTGATACCCATGAAGCAGAAGCGCTAGCACAGAATGGCGCCCTGGTGGTGGACGAAGACACATCCGGGGGAGAACCGATATTGCTGATCGCCAATGGCGCTTATCAACTTTCAGAAGCGATCCGCGCCTGCGAACGTCTGCGCGATACCGGCACATCATTTCGCTTGGTCTATATTCAGGAGCCAGGGCGATTCCGGGAGCCAAGAGACACCCTGGAAGCAGAAAGTTGCATGTCAGAATTCGAGCGCGAGCGCCTGTTCCCGAGCCGGCTACACCGAAGAGTGGCATTGACTCACATGCGCCCTGAGGTATTCCGCGGGCACTTGCACACTCTATTTCCCGACCCCGGCCACAGCAGGGTGCTAGGCTACATTAATAGAGGGGGAACACTAAACGAGGCTGGAATGCTGTTTGCCAATCACTGCTCTTGGGGCCATGCGTTGGCCGCATGCGCCAGCGTTCTGGACAAGCCACCCGGAGAGTGGCTATCCAGTGCTGAACTGGCAGCGGTGGAAGGCCGCGGTGACCCTGCCCTGATCACTCGCGGCATATCCTGAACCTATGCTTGACGCGGATCGGTTTCGGCTACCCACGGAAGGGTGTTATGACTATCACGGAAGGCAATCAGGCTTTCAATGCCGGTGAAGTCCACAAGATCACGAAAATCGAGCCAGTCCACCAGACAATAGAGGCAGATAGCCGGGTAATTCCACTCTTCAAACTGACCATCTTCCACTTGCGCCGCAAGCGTGCGCAGCGTTGTCATGATGCGCTCACGCTGCAGATCAAAAAACAGTACGCCGGGTGCGTCTACATCTACGCCCGAACGCTTCGCCAACAGCAGGATAACTGCAGAGTCATTAGCACCATCAATCAGGGTTAGCTGGTTTTGCTGATCCCAGGTAAGCGGGTCTCTGCCCTGTTTGGAGCTGAGATAGCGGGCAATAATCCGCGAGTCATAAATTTGCTGACCATCGCTCTCCAGCACAGGTATTTTCAGTGCGGGATTGGTGCTTCTGATTTCGTCGCGGTCTGCGCCGTAAATATCGAGATTAACGAAGTCGTAGCGCTCCTCGTCCAGCAGAATGCGGATGCGCCGAACATAGGGCGAGGTAGTTGATCCAATCAGCTTCATAAGCTCTCCGGTTGTGTAACCCAGTGATACTCTTTGTTGACACTCATGGGTGACGATCGCCAGCAATTCTCTTTGGGCAACTCACTGTGCCCGGCTGAAAATGTACCACATCAGTGCCTCAGTGCAGGAAAAGAACCTAGCCTTATAACGAAAAAAAGGCAGCCGAAGCTGCCTTTTTGGCGGTTACTACTCTATCCGAGTGGGATTAGAGAGGAGTAACGTTTTCCGCCTGAGGACCTTTCTGGCCCTGGGTAACGGTGAACTCAACTTGCTGGCCTTCAGCCAGAGTCTTGAAACCGCCGCCCTGAATTGCGCTGTAGTGAACAAAAACGTCCGGGCCGCCTTCACGAGTGATAAAGCCAAAGCCTTTAGCTTCGTTGAAGAACTTAACAGTACCGGTAGTAGTAGACATACTTAAACTTCCTGAAATCAATCATATTAACTGCTGCCATTCACTGAATGTGAGTGGTCAGCGTTTTACGGAAATACAGAACTCGCGGAATCAAAAACAGGACGGTGACTACTAACTGCGGAGTACGTCTTATTCATGAAATGCTTTGCTGAATCTTTCCTTCCAAAACACTCTACTACTGAATCACTGGCTTGCCAAGTAGATTTAAAATAAATCCTGTAGGTAGTCGTACCCATTAGCCTTTCATTAGACTAAAGGTGTAAATACCCAATGCAGTCATGAGTATAGAGCCAATTACGTGAGCGAGAACCCCGGTTATGGCCATTGCCCACTTCCCGTCCTGAATAGCAGAAAACATTTCCAGAGAGAAAGTGGAAAAGGTTGTCAGCGCGCCACACAAGCCAGTGATTGCAAACAGACGCCACTCAGGCGCAAGGGTGCTGGCATGACTGAAATAGCCAATGAGCAAGCCAACCAGCCAACCACCGCCAAGATTGGCAGCGAGGGTGCCATAGGGAATCACGTGGTAACTGGTATTAAGCCACAACCCCAACAACCAGCGCAGGTTGGCGCCAACAACGGCGCCAACACTCACGGCCAGAAAAGACAACCACATACTAGCGGCCTGCCCCGTTACGCTGGATTGTGATCAATCACCGTGTCCTTGTTGCGGGCAAACTCATCAAACGGGAAGTCATCCACGGTAAGCATGTCAAAGACAACAGCTTCGTACTCGCCCATGAACTGAGCTTCTTCTTTGGTGAAAATACCCGCTTCCAATGCCGCGTCAAAACGCTGTTCCGGGTGCAAAGCGGTCATTGGCAGCTCGCCTTTCGCGTATGCCTTGGTGGCTTTGCGGTAAAGTTGCTCGGCTTTGTCATAGTCTTTCAGCAGGCCGTTGTAACGCGCTACAGGATTCTCCACCGAGCCTTCACCGTCTGTTGTCCAGGTGCCCGCAAGCAACTTGTGACGAATGGGCGTATCGGTGGATATAAACCGCGCGATTTTACGGGCAAGGTCATCGTGGGGATTACCCCAGCGCCGGCCAAGAGGCAGAGTGATACCACGCAGAACCAAAGCGACCGCACGATTTGGCAGGTTTTGCAGGAAACCGTCCAACGCTTCTTCTGTGCGATGCAGTAGCAAGCCAAGGCTGTACTGCATTACCTCTTTCTCACCTTCCACTGGCTGGGTTTCATGCCAGTTCTTGAGCACCATGGAGGCAAGATAAAGGTTAGACAGCATGTCACCCAAACGAGCTGAAATCAGCTCACGCATCTTCAGCTCACTGCCAAGAGTAGTCATGGCTGCATCTGAACACAGACCAAACGCGGCACTAAAGCGGGCAACCGCTTGAGCGTACTTGCGGCTGGCGCTATCGAAGGGTACGTCTGCACGGCCGATACTCAATGCCTGGGTAAAGGCTCTTGCGGCGTTACCAAAAATCAGACCGGCATGACTAAAGAAGGCATCGTCGAATGCATTGATATCGTCCTTGTCTTTGGCCGCCAGCTCTTTGAGCACATAAGGATGGCAGCGGATAGCACCCTGACCAAAGATCATCAGGCTGCGGGTCATGATGTTCGCGCCTTCCACCGTAATGGAAACCGGTGAACCGCTGTAGCTTATGCCGAGATAGTTACGGGGCCCCAGAGTCACGGTTTTGCCTCCGTGAACATCCATGGCGTCAGCCATAATGCCACGCTGGAATTCCGTCAGGTGATACTTGAGGATCGCAGAGGGCACGGCAGGCTTTTCGCCCTTATCAATCATGTTGGCCGTGTGATTAACCGCCGCTTGGGAAATATAGGTTTTGGCGGCAATGCGAGCCAAGGGCTCCTGCACACCTTCCATATCGGCCACAGGGGTGTTGAACTGGCGCCGGATGCGGGTGAACCCACCTGCAGTGCCCACAGCATAGGCAGCGGTGCCTGCAGCGCCGGAAGGCAGGGTAATGCAGCGACCAACCGAGAGGCATTCAACCAGCATACGCCAGCCCTGCCCGGCCATATCCAGCCCGCCAATAATATAATCCAGCGGTATGAACACATCCTTGCCGATGATCGGGCCGTTCAGGAACGGGCTTCCGATAGGGCAGTGGCGGCGGCCGATTTCCATACCCTTGGTATCACGGGGAATCAGTGCACAGGTAATACCGTAATCCTTGGTGTCGCCAACCAGGCCATCCGGGTCAAACATGCGGAACGCCAGGCCTACAACGGTCGCGATGGGCGCCAGAGTGATCCAGCGCTTTTCGAAATTCAGTTTTATTCCAATAACTTCCTTGCCGTCGATCTCCTGCTTGCACACAGTTCCAACATCCGGCAACGAAGTGGCATCAGAGCCTGCGCGAGTGCCGGTCAAGCCAAAACAGGGAATTTCACGGCCGTCTGCCAAGCGCGGCAAATAGTGCTCTTTCTGCTCTTCTGTACCGTACTTGAGCAGCAGTTCGCCAGGGCCGAGGGAGTTGGGTACACCCACGGTAACCATAAGCATTTCATTGGCGGCAATTTTTTGCAGTACCGCTGTCTGGGCTTTTGCGGAGAAGCCGAGCCCGCCATACTCTTTGGGGATGATCATGCCGAAGAACTTCTCTTTCTTGAGGAAGTCCCACAACTCTTTTGGAAGGTCCGCTCGCTCTACCGCAATGTCCCACGCATTACACATGGACACTGCCTGGACGCACTGGTTATCCACAAAAGCCTGCTCTTCTTCGCTCAGGCCTGTGTGACGATTGATCAGCAGGTTGTGCCAATCCGGCTTCCCGGTAAACAGCTCTCCATCCCAGCCAACGGTGCCCGCCTCAAGCGCCACTTTCTCGGTATCAGATACCTTGGGGGCGACTTTTTTGAACATGGCAAAAATACGCGGCGTTAGCCAGCCCTGGCGAAGGCCGGGCAAACCCGCCGCTGCAGTAACTCCGGCGCCAACAAAGAGAATCAGTGCCAACCATCCGGATGCAAAGATCATCGACAGAACACCAACGACTACCATTACGCCAATGGCAGGTTTGGCACCGGATTCACGCCGCATGACAATCAACAGGCCTGTCAGCGCCACTATAAACAGAATCAAAGTCATCATAGGGTCTCTCTGTCATCCATGGATCAATTTACAAAATGTTACGTTAAGGGTATCTCAAATAACAGCATCAAGCTGTGACGATAACCCGAATCCCTTCCAGAGCCAGGCTGGCGTGCCCAATAGCCTCACGCGCGGCATCCAGCTGGTTTCGGAAATAATCAATTTCCTCATCCCGAATCGCCGGATTCACTTTTTTCAGGGCTTCCAGCCTGCGAATCTCTGGCTCAAAGTTAGCGGCCAACTGCGCCAGCGCTTTTTGCTTCATTGGATCCAGATGTGGTGCCGACAAGCGCTCCACATGATCCACCATGGTTTCCACCTGGGGCCGGATCTGCGGCACGATTGCCTGAGCAGTGCGGCGGCGAATGTTGGAACACAAGTCGTTCAGGCGATCATGAGGCAATGCCGCAGAGAGTTCTTTTCCATTCACATCCACCAGTAGCCGCAAGGGTGAAACCGGCAGATATCTTGTCAACTGCAGGGCTTCCGGGGCCGGGCAATGTACGGTAAACAGTGCTTCCATCAGCAAAGTGCCCGGTGGTAGCGCCTTCACCGACAGGCTGGCCAGAGCGGCTTTGCCCAAGCCGGAGCTGGTTACTGAATCCATTACGCCCGTTACCATGGGGTGTTCCCAGCTCATGAAGGCGATGTCTTCACGTTCAAGGGCATGCTGCCGATCCCAGGTAACGGTTACACCGTCTTCCGGCAGCTCGGCAACATGACCCGCCTGATACTGTTCACCGGGGCGCAGAATATCCGCAAGGTCAGAATGGTCTTCGACGTCCACCCCGAGAATGTCGAAGGCCTCCATCATGTAATCACGCACCTGCGCCGATCCTTCTTCTTCCTCAATACCGGCAATCAGCGTATCGGCTATGTCTCCCCGGCAGGAATTGAGCTCAATCAGCGCATCGCGACCATTTTGCAGGAGCGTTTTCAGGCGACTGGTCTCGGCTGCCGAGGCTTCAACCAGGCCATCCAGTACAGACAGATCGCCTTCGAGAGCACTCGTCCATTGCTCGCCAACCTTCTCCTGTACCGCAACACCAACAGCACAGCTTTCAGAAAACGCGTTCAAACCTTCCTGGAACCAGCGGTACTGAACCTCTTGCGAGGTGCCCTGAAGGTAAGGGATATGAATGTCGATGGTTTCAGTTTGCCCGATACGGTCCAGCCGCCCGATGCGTTGCTCGAGCAAGTCCGGGTTTGCTGGCAAATCAAACAGTACAAGGTGGTGAGCAAACTGGAAGTTGCGGCCTTCGCTGCCAATCTCTGAACAAATCAGCGCTTGGGCACCTTGTTCGTTATCAGCAAAGTAGGCAGCAGCACGATCACGTTCCACCAGGCTCAAATGCTCATGAAATGCCGCACTGCGAATACCGGCGCGAAGCTGAAGGTAGTGCTCCAGCGCCATAGCGGTTTCGGCCAGAGCGCAGATAACCACAACCTTGGCTGGCCGTAAGCTCGCCAGTTTTTTCTCCAGCCAGGCAACCCTGGGATCATCCGCCAGCCACAACTCTTCAGGCACGGATTGCTCCGGGGCCAGGCCGGGGTAACCGAACTCTTGCCCCAGATACATTTCGGGGCACTCAAGAGGAACTGCATTGGCCCGCCGCTCAGGAAACCCCTGAATGGCTGCGCGAGTATTACGGAAAAGAACCCGCCCGGTGCCATGGCGATCCAGCAGCGCATCTATAACAGCCTGCCGTGGTGAATCCCCCGCCAACAGCTGCGCCAGCTCATCACCTAGCCAGGCCTGCAATGCTTTGCGGTCATCCTCATGAATGTCTGAACTCTCATCCTGCAAGCGCCGCACTACGCCGTTAATCGCCTCGTACTGCAGCTCTTCGTCCTGAAACGCCTGCAAATCATGAAAACGTGCCGGGTCGAGCAGCCTCAACCGGGCAAAGTGACTGGCCACTCCCACCTGTTCCGGCGTCGCAGTCAGCAACAGAAGGCCTTCGCTGATTGCTGAAAGCTCCTCCACCAACTGGTATTCCGGGCTAACATCGCCTGGGCTCCAGGCCAGGTGATGGGCCTCGTCCAC
>Ga0209075_1002832_pt1 | contig 14942 bp, 16 predicted proteins | sample Stecom2011_FD_187523 | JGI IMG/M metagenome (GOLD analysis project Ga0209075, IMG submission 187523) | Agricultural soil microbial communities from Utah to study Nitrogen management - Steer compost 2011 (SPAdes) (version 2) | ecosystem: Environmental > Terrestrial > Soil > Agricultural land... | reverse complement strand
CCGCGTTCGCCTGAAGGGAACCGGCAAGCTGGTTGCCGCTGTCGCAGTTCAGGTAGCTGGAAGCCTGCAGCCATTCTTCATCCGGGTAGTATTTGAAAACCAGCTGGCCGCCTTTCAGGTTGTCTACCACCTTTGCGATCACATCCCGGTCTACCGCCGGGCAGCCGTGGCTGCGGCCAATCCGGCCGTATTTGTTCACCCAGCTCTTCTCTACGTAATCTGCCCCGTGAATCACGATAGCGCGCTGGCGGGCCAGGTCATTGAACCCTGGCTCCAGGCCATCCAGGCGCAGGGAATAGCCATGGGCGCCACTGTAGGATTCTGCGGCTTTGAACAGCCCGATGCTGGACTGGTAGCTGCCCTCTATATTGGAGAACGCATTAGCATCCCTGTCGCCGGAGTTTTTGCCGTGGGCAACCAGTTCACGCAGCACCAGGCTGCCGTCTGCCAGGTTGAACAACCAAAGGCGCTCTTCGCTCGAAGGCAGAGAGAAATCAATAACAGCGAGCCGGTCTGGCATGGCTGTTCCGTTGCTGATGGCACACTGGGTCGCCTTGAAAGCGGCTTCCAGGACTACCGGATCAAGATTGGGCGCTGCAGTGGTGAGACGCTCAAAAAGCTGGTTGTTTAAAGACTGGGCCTGGGTGCTGACCGAAAAAAGTACGGCCAATAGAAAGCCGGATGAAGCTGTACAAAATTTGAGCAGATTGCAATGCTTGGGCATGCACCTTACCTCTGGAGATGAAGATTACGGGCTATCCGATTGAAATTTGCCCCATTCTACCAGCAAATAATGAGAACCCTGACACCTTTGTACAGTTTTTAAACAGACGGTAATCAAAGTTACAAACTACAGCCACCCCGGCAGGCATGGTAGAATCAGCAGGACTCAACGGGGTGCCCGACAGGGCTGAGACCATACCCGCGGAACCTGACCCGGCTAATACCGGCGTAGGGATTGAGCCACCACTTTGCAGTGGTTACCGCGGCATGGCCCCTCCCATAGCCAAGGTGTAATCACTATGCGTTTCCGCTTTCCCCTACTGATCGCTGCCCTGCTCCCGGCTTTGTCTGCAGCCGAACCTGCCAAGGTTTTGAACGTATACACCCACCCGTCCTTTGCTGCGGAATGGGGGCCGGGGCCTGCGGTCAAAGAGGCGTTTGAAGCCCGCTGCGATTGCACGCTGAACTATACGGTACTGGAAAGCGGCGGCGATATACTCCAGCGACTCCGCCTTGAGGGCAGCTCAACCAGTGCCGATGTGGTGCTAGGCCTGGACACAGCAACCATGGAAGCCGCCCGGCAAACCGGGCTTCTGGCGCCGCATTCACTGGCGCTGGACAACCTCGCGCTGCCGGTTGACTGGCAGGACGACACCTTCGTGCCTTACGACTGGGGCTACTTTGCCTTTGTGTACGACACCGAGCAATTGCCGGAACCCCCAGCAAGCCTTGAAGCGCTCATCAACGCCCCGGACGACCTGAAAATCATCATCCAGGACCCCCGCACCAGTACCCCCGGGCTCGGGCTTCTGCTCTGGATGCACGCGATTTATGGCGATGACGCCCACGCAAAGTGGCAGCAGCTGAGCCAGAAAGTGCTGGCCACTACCCAAAGCTGGAGTGACGGGTATTTTTCACTGTTCATGAACGGCGAGGCGCCGATGATTCTTTCCTACAGTACTTCTCCGGCCTACCACATGGCGGTCGATAACACGGAACGATATCAGGCGGTCCGTTTTGAGGAAGGTCATTACCTGCAGGTTGAGGTAGCTGCACTGGTCAAGAGTTCAGGCAACAAAGCTCTCGGCGAGGAGTTCATGCAGTTCATGTTGTCGCCGGCGTTCCAGCGCCATATTCCGCTTAAGAATGTGATGTATCCGGCTATCGACCTTGGGGATGAACTTCCAGAGGTGTTTGATCGCCTGATCAGCCCGTCCAGGGCTTTGTATCTGGAGCCGGCCGACGTCGCCGGCCTGCGTCGCAACCTGGTCAATTCCTGGCTGGACGCCATGACCCGCTGAACCCTATGGCCAGCAACTGGAAACCCGCTCACCACCCTGCCCCACTGAGTGCGCCGCTCTGGCAGGTCGGCCCCGGCCTGATCATTGCGCTGGTGCTGATCGCGCTGGTGGTTTTGGGGCTGGGTGCAATGGTACAAACGGCTGGATCTCTTGAACTCGGGGAGTTCTGGCAAAGCCGTTATTTACGGGGAGTGGTGTGGTTTACCCTTTGGCAGGCCTTGCTCTCAGTGATTCTGAGCCTGGCCATTGCGCTGCCGGTGGCCCTGGCCCTGGCCAGGTTTACCCGCTTCCCCGGCCGCGGCCTGTTGCTACGGCTGATGGAACTGAGCCTGGTGCTCCCCACCATTGTGGCGGTGTCAGGAATTATCGGTGTGTATGGGCGTCAGGGTTGGCTGACAAGCTTGCTGAATGAATGGCTGCCGGGCCACGGCTGGAACCTGTACGGCCTTAACGGCATTTTGCTGGCCCACGTGTTCTTCAACGCACCGCTGGCCGCACGAATTCTGCTGCAGGCACTGGAATCGGTTCCGGTGCCGAGATTGCGGATAGCGTCCCAGCTCGGTTTAAGTGGCTGGTGGCTGTGGCGAACTACCCGTTGGCCGGCAATACGGCCAGTATTGCCCGGGCTCGGGGCGCTGATCTTTACCCTGTGCTTTACCAGTTTCGCCATCATCATGACGCTGGGCGGCGGCCCGCGTGCTACCACCCTGGAGGTGGCTATTTATCAGGCCCTGCGATTCGAGTTCGATTTTGCCCAGGCGGCTCTGCTGGCAGCCATACAGCTGCTGATATGTGGCAGCCTTTGGTGGCTGGTGTTCCGCAACCGGCTGGAAGCCTCGCTGTTACCTGCTCGCCCTCTTACCAATGCCGTTATGCTGAAAGCGAAGGCCGGCCACGGCCTAGCCGGCACCTTGCTGCTGGGGCTTTTCACCGCCTTTCTGGCCCTGCCCCTGCTGGCAGTTGCCCTGCGAGGACTGCCGGCGCTTTGGCCGGCCTCCCCCATGCCCTCTGTTTACCAGCAGCTGCTTCCGGCTACCGGGCGCAGTCTGTTGATTGCTGTTCCCGCCGGCTTTGGCGCTGTGGCGGCCAGTTTGTTCACTCTGGCTGCGGCCAGTAAAGCCAACAACCGGTTTCTGGCCGCCATTCCGCTAACCACCGGTTACCTGCCATTGATTGTTCCACCGTTGGTGCTTGGCACCGCCCTGTTCCTGCTTTTGCGCCCTCAGCTTGGCAATAGTACTCAAGGTTGGGTTCTGGTCGCCCTGATCAATGGGCTGATGGCTATTCCTTTTGTCATTCAGGTTCTTCGGGGCCCACTGCACGCCATAGATCAAAGCACCCTTAACCAGGCAGACCAACTGGGCTTACTCGGCTGGTACCGTTGGCGCTGGCTCTACTGGCCCCGCCTGCGCCGCCCACTGGCGCTTGGGCTGGCTTACGGTATTGCCCTATCGCTTGGCGATTTCGGGGTTATTGCCCTGTTCGGGAGCCCGGGCCAGCCAACTCTGCCCGTTCTGTTATATCAGCAGCTTGGCAGTTACCGCATTGCCGAAGCAGCAGGTACAGGCCTGTGGTTGCTGCTGCTTCTGATCACCATTTTTGCTGCGCTGTCCCGGGTGGCCAAACCGGTCCCCTTAACCCCCAGAGCTGCAACCCCTGCCCCGGCGCCGGAGCCCCGCCATGCTTGAACTCAGAAACCTGTGCTTTCAATACCCGGACCAGGCGCTGGAATGGCGTTTTCATTTCTCCGTTGCAGCCGGGCAGTGCCTGGCCGTGCGCGGTGCCAGCGGCACCGGAAAATCCACACTGCTGAATCTGGTTGCCGGTTTTCTGACACCCAGCAGCGGAGAGATTCTCTGGCAGGGCCACCCCATCCACACACTGCCGCCCTGGCAAAGGCCGGTCACCAGTGTGTTCCAGGAGCACAACTTGTTCGAGCACCTGAATGTGCTCACCAACATCGGGCTGGGCCTGCACCCGGGCCTGAAGCTCACCGGCGAGCAGAAAGCCGCCATCGAACAGGGCTTGGAACAAACCGGCCTGGGCGGCTTTGGTGCCCGAATGCCGGGCGAACTTTCCGGCGGCCAGCGGCAACGAGTCGCACTCTTGCGGGCCATCTTGCGGAGGAAACCTGTATTGCTGCTGGACGAACCCATGACAGGCCTGGACCCGGACGCCCGGGCCGCCATCCGCACCCTGCTACTTGCTGAAAAGGCCAATGGCATTACCATGATCCTGGCCAGCCATGATGAAGAAGACCGAAAGATACTGGCAGACAGCAACTGGAATCTTTAAGCTTGCCAAGACTACTGACGGGGACTTTTTTATTCTGTGGCGATCGAATCTGGTCTTACTGCCTCTGAAGCCGGTGAACCTTCCGGTACCGTTGAGTTGTCTGGCGATACCCTGAGCTTCGCCGGAGACTGGACGCTGGCCAATTTCCCGGCCCTGAACCGGCAGGTATCCCGGCTGAAGGCTGCAAAGCCTTCATTGCAACCGGATTTCAGCCGCCTGGGCCGGCTCGATACCGCCGGAGCTTCTCTGATGGTGAAGCTTCTGGGTGCAGAACCCGTGCTTGATGCCCTCGATCAGTCAAACTTGAAGGTCGCCCAGCAAGCGCTGCTAAAAGCCGTTGCCCTGTCCATGAGAGAGCCTGCACCGGCGCCCGTTTCCGTTAACCCGGCTCTCAACCTGCTCGCCACCACCGGCGAAAAAGTCACCAGGTTAGCGCGGCTCCTGTGGCTGCTGTCGGGCTTTATCGGCCAGACTCTCTCCACCATTTTCTATATTCTGCCGCGCCCTAGGCGTTGGCGCTTCACCCCCTTTGTTGCGGCGATACATGACACCGGGCTCAATGCCCTCCCTATTGTTGCCCTGCTTACATTCCTGGTGGGCGCAGTGGTCGCTTTTCTTGGCGCCACGGTGCTGGAAGACTTCGGCGCCACCATCTATACCGTAGACCTTGTGGCCTTCTCGTTCCTGCGGGAGTTCGGCGTGCTGCTGGCCGCTATCCTGCTGGCCGGCCGGACCGCCAGTGCATTTACCGCCCAGATCGGGGCCATGAAGGTCAATGAAGAACTGGACGCCATCCGCACCCTCGGCCTCAACCCCGTGGAGCTGCTTGTAGTCCCCAGGGTACTGGCCATGATGGTCAGCCTGCCAGTGCTCACCTTTGTGGGCATGATGTCTGGCATGGTCGGTGGCGCGGTTGTCTGCACGTTGGCGCTGGATATTCCGCCCAGCCAGTTTATGGCCATTGTCGAGCGGGATATTGCCCTGAAGCATTTCCTGGTGGGCATCGGTAAAGCCCCGGTGTTCGCCTTCCTGATTGCGGTGATTGGCTGCCTGGAAGGCTTCAAGGTGGCCGGCAGTGCTCAGTCTGTGGGCGAGCACACCACCTCCAGCGTGGTGCAATCTATCTTTATGGTCATCCTGCTGGATTCCGTAGCCGCGCTATTCTTTATGGAAATGGGTTGGTAGAGCATGGCCATGGGCACGCAGAATAACCCGCCAGACAGAACACCGATCATTCAGGTACGGGGCCTGTGCAACCGCTTTGGCACCCACTCGGTACATGAAGATCTCGACCTGGACCTCTACCCCGGTGAAATTCTCGGGGTGGTTGGTGGTTCCGGTACCGGCAAATCGGTGCTGCTGCGCAGTATTGTGGGGCTGATCACCCCTTCGGCCGGCCACATCACGGTATTCGGCCAAGACCTCACAGAGCTGTCAGCACCCGAACGCTCTCTGTATGAGCAGCGGTTTGGGGTATTGTTTCAGGGTGGTGCATTGTTCACTTCCCTGAACCTTGAGCAGAACATTGCCCTGCCACTGATTGAACACTCCGGGCTGAAGCGGGCCGAAGCGGAAGAGCTGGCCCGCATGAAACTGGCCCTGACAGGCCTTCCGCCAGAGGCTGCCCTTAAGTATCCGGCGGAGCTGTCCGGTGGCATGGTGAAGCGGGCAGCCTTGGCCCGGGCGCTGGCCCTGGACCCTGAAATCCTGTTTCTGGACGAACCCACAGCGGGGCTGGACCCTATTGGCGCAGCCGCCTTTGACGAACTGATCGTAACGCTGCGCAATGCCCTGGGGTTGACGGTATTCCTGGTTACCCATGATCTGGATACCCTGTACACCACTTGCGACCGGGTGGCGGTGTTGTCCCAGCGCAAGGTGCTGGTGGCAGATACCCTGGATAACGTATCCCGCACAGAAGACGGCTGGATTCAGGACTACTTCCACGGCCCCCGCGGACGGGCCGCGATTGATGCACACCACAGGCTGACCGAACAGGAGCCCGGTTAATGGAGCCCAAAGCCCATCACGTGATTATCGGTTTGTTTACACTGCTGGCTGGCACAGCCGCCTTGCTGTTCGCCCTGTGGCTGGGCAAATCCTCCGCAGACCAGGAGTGGAGTTATTACCAGATCGGTTTCGACCACCCGGTCGGTGGCCTGTCCAAGGGCAACGCCGTGCTGTACAGCGGTGTGCCGGTGGGCGATGTACTGGAGCTAACCCTGGCGCCGGACAACCCTGCCCACGTGCGCGTTCTGGTGCGGGTGCGCAGCAATATTCCGGTGCGTGAGAACACCCGTGCCGAGCTGGTACTGGCCAACATTACCGGCAGCATGAGCGTGCAGTTTACCGGCGGTAGTCTGGATAGCCCGGTGCTTGACGGCAGCCGCGATGCCCCGCCACTGATCAGTGCCGAGCCCTCTGCCTTTTCGAACCTGCTGAACAACGGCGAAGCCATGCTGTTGAAAGCCGAGAGCCTGCTCACCAGCATGAACCAGCTGTTGAACGAGGAAAACCTGGGTAACGTGGCCACCATTCTGGACAACACCCGGCAGGCAACCGAATCGCTGCTGGCCAGCCGGGAAGACATGCTGGCCCTGATGGAGCAGTTTGATGCGGCAGCGATACGGGCCGAAGAAGCTGCCGTAAAGGTATCCGCCACCTCTGATCACGCGCGCGTGGTGTTAGGCGAGCAGATTACACCGGTGCTGGCGTCTATGGACAAGGCTATCTCGACCCTTCAGCCCACCCTGGACCGGCTTAACCGTGTGACCGGCAACAACGAAAATGCACTGGATGCCGGGCTTCAGGGCCTGGGGGAACTGACACCGGCCTTACGGGAGCTGCGCAGCACCCTCCGAAACCTGAACTCTTTTACCCGCAGGCTTGAGCAAGACCCGAGAGGCACCATCTGGGGTGGCGGACGGATCCAGGAGTACAACAATGATTAAGCGAAGCAAAAGTTATCTCACGCTGGCGACGGCTCTGGGTATGTCGGCCTGTACTGTCTTTCCGATTCCCGAGGCGCCAAGGCTGATGGAACTGGCGCCTCCTGCTGAACGGGAAGTGTTCGATACGCCCCGGTCTGCGGCACTCCGGGTAGACACCCCGCTGGCGTCTGACCCCCTGGACAGCACCCGGGTTCTGATCAAACCCACCCCGTTCGAGTTCAAGGCGGTATCCGGTGCCCGCTGGCGCGACAGCATACCGGTGGTGCTGCGGGATTATCTCATTCAGGAATTCCGCCAGAGCGGCAGCTTCAGCAGCGTAATGACCGACACCAGCCCGGCCACGGCCAGGCTGACACTTATTACTGAACTTACGGGCTTTCACGCCGAGACGCGGGCAGCCGGCACCGTGGTGGTCTTACACCTGCATACCGAGCTGATGGAGAACCGCTCCCGGAAAAGCCTGTGCGTATTGGATCAGCGCGAGGAGGCACTGGCTGCCAGTGCAACACTGGACGATCTGATGTCAGCTTTCTCACTCGCAGCATCAGCGCTTTCGGCAGACATAACCCGATGGACCCGGGAGTGCCTGGAGGGCGCGTGAGCCCGTTATTTCGAAGGGAACAGGTCCGGCCAGGCCGCTTTCAGGTACAGGAACATAGACCAGAGGGTGAGCCCGGCGGCGATATACAGCAAGCCAATGGCCACATACGACAGCAGCTGCCCGGGAGGAAACGCCAGCAAACCGACAATGGCCGCCATCTGGGCGGTGGTCTTGATCTTGCCAATGTAGGACACCGCCACGCTGGCACGGCTACCCACCTCCGCCATCCATTCCCGCAGAGCGGAAATCACAATCTCCCGGCCGATAATCACCGTGGCCGGAATAGTCAGCAATACGGCGGCGTAGGCTTCAATCAGCACCGCCAGCGCCACGGCCACCATCAGCTTGTCAGCAACCGGGTCCAGAAAAGCACCAAAAGGCGTACTCTGGTTCAGCTTGCGGGCCAGGTAACCGTCCAGCCAGTCGGTCACACCAGCCAGGGCAAAGATGATGGCGCTGACCAGATAACTCCACTGCACCGGCAGGTAGAAAATCACCACGAACACCGGGATCATCGCGATGCGGGACATGGTCAGCAGGTTCGGTAAATTCATGGGATTCCTATTCGTCGTGCAATGCTGCGTATATGGATTCTGCCAGTGACTTGCTGATGCCCTGAACCTTGGCCATCTCATCAACACTGGCTTTGCGTATTTCCTGTATGCCGCCAAAATACCGGATCAGTTCCCTGCGGCGCTTCGGCCCCACCCCTTCGATGCCTTCCAGGGTGGATTGCCGGCGTTTTTTGTCGCGGCGGGCCCGGTGGCCGGTAATGGCAAACCGGTGAGACTCGTCCCGGATATGCTGAATCAGGTGCAATGCCGGTGAGTCTGCCGGCACCCGGAACACGGTGTCTGTCATGGCATCAATCAGTTGTTCCATGCCGGCCCGGCGGGTAACACCCTTCGCCACACCAATCAGCGGGATGTCTGAAATCCCAAGTTCTTCAAACACTTCCCGGGCAATGTTCAACTGGCCTTTACCACCGTCTATAAACACCAGATCCGGCCGTTTGCCGTCTCCGCTCACCAGCCTTCGATAACGGCGGGTCAGCACCTGGCGCATGGCAGCGTAGTCGTCCCCTGCCTTCACGCCTTCAATGTTATATAGCCGGTAATCACTTTTCAGGGGGCCATTCTCGTCGAAAACCACACAGGATGCGACGGTATTTTCTCCGTGGCTGTGGCTGATGTCGAAACATTCCATACGAGCCGGCGTTTCGGCCAGTTCCAGCAGATCCCGCAGGGCCAGCAAGCGCCGGTACACGGTTTCCTTACTGGCGAGGTGAGTAAGCAGGGTTTGCCGGGCATTCGTCATCGCCAGCTCCAGCCAGCGTTTGCGCTCACCACGAACATTACCCCGTATCCGGGTTTCCCGGTTGGCCGCTTCAGTGAGCGCTTGTGCGAGTAACTCCTGGCCTTCCACGGCCACCGGTACCAGGATGTCGCGCGGGATTTCCCGGCGGGTATCTCCGCCAAAATAATACTGGCCCAGGAACGCAGACAGCAGCTCGCCTTCGGATTGTTCCAGGGAGAACCGAGGGAAGTAATCCTTGGTACCCAGCACCCGGCCGCCGCGCACGATGATGACCACTATGCACACCACACCGGCATCCTGGGCAATGGCGACAACATCGGCATCGCCCCCTTCGCCATCTACCGATTGCTGTTCCTGAACATGGCGCAGGTGGTTGATCTGGTCACGGTAGGAGGCCGCTTTTTCAAACTCCAGATGTTTAGACGCCTGCTCCATGGCGTTCATCAGATCGTGGATAACGGCCGGATTCTTGCCTTCCAGAAACATGGTGGCGCGCCGCACATCCTGCTGGTACTCCTCCGGTGTGATGTATTCCACGCAAGGCGCGGTACACCGGTTGATCTGGTACTGCAGACAGGGCCGATTCCTGTTTCTGAAAAAGCTTTCATTACAGGATCTTATACGGAAAACTTTCTGTAATACATTAAGGCTTTCCTTGACCGCCCCTGAGCTTGGGAACGGCCCGAACCAGGTGCCCCCGCCCTTCTTGGTGCGGCCACGGCGGAAGGTCAGCGAGGGGTAATCGCTGTGGGCAGACAGATAAATATAGGGATAGGATTTGTCATCCCGCAACAGGATGTTATAGGGCGGCCTGAGGGACTTGATCAGGTTCTGTTCCAGCAGCAGAGCTTCGGTTTCGCTGCCGGTGATAGTGACTTCGATGCTGTCGATCTTGCCGACCAGTGCCTCGGTTTTCGGGGCCAGGCCGGTTTTGCGGAAGTAGCTGCCCACCCGCTTTTTCAGGTTGCGGGCTTTACCCACGTACAGAATGGCTCCGGCGCCATCGTACATACGATACACGCCGGGGCGTTCAGTCAGTTGTTTCAGGAAGTCTTTACTGTCGAACTTCCCGTGTTCCTGCCCGGGGTCAGACCTTGTCGGCATCCAGCAATCCAAGCCGTACGGCCATCAGCGCCAGCTCTACATCGCTGGAAATCTCCAGCTTTTCGAAAATCCGGTAGCGGTAGCTGTTCACGGTTTTGGGGCTAAGGCAGAGTTTGTCTGAAATATCCTGCACTTTCTGGCAGTCCACCACCATCATGGCAATCTGCATTTCCCGCTCAGAGAGCCGGTCAAACTTCGCCAGTTCGCCGTCTTCGTCTTTATCGGAGCCTAGTTGTTTGAGCGCCATTTTCTGGGCAATTTCGGGGCTGATGTAGCGCTGGCCGGAATGGGCCTTTCGGATGGCACGCACCATTTCCTGAATGTCGGAACCCTTGGTGATATATGCCTGGGCACCACTCTGCATAACCCGGGAAGGATAAGGGTCATCGGCGCAGGCGGTCACCACGATAATGCGTATGGAGTCGTCCTGGCGAAGGATGCGCCGGGTGGCCTCAAGGCCGCCAATACCGGGCATGCGGATATCCATCAGAACAATGTCCGGCCGGTTCTCACGAACAAAGTCGAGAGCCTCTTCGCCGGAAGAGGCCTGCCCAATCACATCGATATCGGGATTATCAGCCAACATGCGGGAGATTCCTGAGCGCACCAGCTCGTGGTCATCAACAACCAGTACCCTGATCAAAACTCACCTCGCAGTCAGGAAAACGAAAAACACCGTGATTGTAACGTTTAAGCCCACCTACTGGTAGGTAGCCTTGCGTTTATCGGGCCCCGCGACACAAAACACCGGCGTTTATCGGGCTGGGGCCCCGAGCCCCGCAGTATTTTCCACCGGATCAAACCACACCACCAGATCGCCGCGGCGAATGGCCGCCAGCACGCCTTCCCTTTCTGCAAAGGGGTTCTCGGTGTCATTCAGGCCGTGGTAGCGGGTGCAATACTCTTCCGCCAGGCCTTCGAGCTGATCTTGCGTCAACAAGCTGGCCTCCACCACAAATTTATCCTGCCGCGGATCGGATTCCGCCACGGATGCAGCGTCGTATGTCATATGCCCTCCGGTTCGGGCTGCTATGGTACGGTGTTCCGCGCCAAAGCAGAACCCCCGTAACCTGTTGGGCAGTTTCGGCTTTTGCGCTCTTCAAAACCGCAGGCTGTTTGACTATCATCCATCGCCGCCTTCATAACGTTTGGATGCTAATGAACCAGAACGTCTTCCGCCTGACTCTGCCAATTCTGTTCGGCTATATCCCCTTGGGCATGGCCTTTGGCGTGTTATTCACCACGCAGCTGGACTACGCCTGGTGGATTGCACCGCTGATGGGCTTGCTGATCTATGCCGGCTCCGGGCAAATCCTGGCAGTCAGCCTGCTGGCAGCCAGTGCCGGCCTTCTTGAGGTAGCCGTGGCCATGTTTGTTCTCAACGCCCGCCACCTGTTCTATGGGCTGTCCCTGCTCGGGCGCTTTCAGGGTGCCGGCTGGCGCAAGGGCTACCTCATTTTCGGGCTGACAGACGAAACCTACTCTCTGCTCACCAGCCGCAAGCTTTCGGCAGACCGGCGTCATGAACAGGAAGTGGACTTCCGTATTACCGCCTTTAATCAGGTCTACTGGATTGCCGGCTGCACCATTGGCGCCCTGCTTGGGGAACTGGTGGCCTTTGACAGCACCGGTATTGAGTTCGCGCTGGTTGCCCTGTTCATAGTACTGACCATCGAACAGATCAAAGCGCTTGGCGACGCCTTTCCGCTCTGGGCCGGCGCCTTTGCGGCGGGGTTAGCCATGGTAATGGTGGGGCCGGCACATCAGCTCATTCTGGCTATTGCTATTGTTACCGGCATCTTGTTGCTGCAGTACCGTCAACTGAAAAACCGCCAGCAAGCACCGGAGGCCCACGATGGCTGAAAACTACTATCTGGCAGCATTTATCGCTGTTTCAGTGCTGGCCACCTTTGCCACCCGGGTGGTGCCCTTCCTGTTCTTTGAGCGGCACACAGAGCATCCGCTGCTGAAACACATTGGCAAGTTTTTGCCTGCGGCGGTCATGGCCCTGCTGGCCATCGTCTTCCTGCTTCGGTCTGCCAACTGGGAGGCCACACTCCCCGGGCTGGATGCTGTTTTGCCCGGACTACTGGTGGTAGGTGTACATCTGTGGCGGCGCAATGCCCTGCTCTCGATTGCTGTGGGCACAGCCGCCTATATGGTTATCCTGCAATCGGGCTGGCTGGGCTGATCAGGGATTGCCTTCGACATTGGCCACCAGCCTGGAATCTTCCAGCGCTGCGGTACGATGCTTCACCACACCTTTGTACTCAGGGCTTTCGATCATCGCCAGGAAGGCGTTGATGGAGGGGTAACGAACCAGCAATACCTGATCCCAGGACTCATCCGGCGGTGCAATCAGTGAACCGACGCTACGGCCGGACCAGATCACTTCTGCGCCGACTGAGCGCACACATTCTGCCGCTTCTTCCATATACCGCTTGTAGGCATCCCGCCCCGAGCAGTTTTCTGTGTCGTCTTTGTAGGCTGCCCGGTCACGAAACCGAAGCAGATTCAGCATTACTACCGGCTGATCTTTTGGCGTCTCTTGCAAAACTTTCCTAAGCTCTTCCTGAGAAGGGTTGACGGTCGCCATAGGTGTCCCTGCTTTTCGTTATAAAGATGTTTGCTGACTTCCGGTTTGCATCTGTGACAGTAAACGAAATTCCCGACGCATGCATCCTCGTATTAGCCTTTCGGATAAGTCCGCTTGCATTGTTGACCTTCGTCAAGCGAGAATTGCGCACTTTGTGCAAGCTATATCCAAATAACTTTTGGCACTAAGTGCACATATATAAGAAAAGAGAGGCTACCGACCGTGAGAAAAATTCCGATTACGCTGGCTGCATTCGGGCTGGCTACCTATGCGGGCTTAGCGCTGGCTGCAACAGAGGGTGATGCTGAACGAGGCAAGGAAGTTGCCAACCTGTGTGTAGCCTGCCACCAGGCTGACGGCAGCGGCATGCACATTGCTGGCGGCGAGTCCTGGCCCCGACTCGCCGGCCTCAACGCCACCTACTTCGCCAAGCAGATTCACGATATCAAGAATGGCTCCCGCGAAAGCTTCACGATGACGGCGTTCTCGAGCATGCTGGACGACCAGAAAATTGCCGATGTTGCCGCCTATTACAGCCAGATGAAACCAACCTCAGGCCAGGGCGGCGAAAACGCCGACGAAGCCACCCTGAAGCGTGGACAGCAGCTGGCCGAGCGCGGCGACTGGTCCCAGTACATTGTTTCCTGCAAAAGCTGCCATGGCCCTGGCAACCGCGGTGCCGGTGATGTATTCCCGGGCATTGCCGGCCAGCATGCCGGTTATATCGAAGCCCAGCTGAAAGCCTGGAAAGCAGGCACCCGCAAGAACGATCCCCAGGATCTGATGGGCTCCGTCGCCCGACGCATGAGCGATGAAGACATTCACGCGGTAGCCGTATGGCTTGCCAACCAGAGCGCCGGCAGCAACTAAGGGGATATAAATCATGATGCGCAAACTGCTTACCGTCGCCCTGTCCGGAGCTGTTGTTTACTCCGGCAACCTTGCGGCAAACGACGACAGAACCCAGCAATACATCGACACCCTGACGGAACTGAACTACCCGGCTCCGAAAGAAAACCAGCTGGTGCATATTCCGCCCAGCATGCAGGATCTTGAAGAGTCCGACATTCATCCGGAGCTCAAGCGCGTTATTCGCAAGGGCCATGACCTCTTCACCAACACCCAGCAGCTGCGGGGCGAGAACGTGTTCAACGACATGAACTGCTCCAGCTGCCACCTGGGCGAAGGCCGGATGCCGTTCAGCGGCCCGGTATGGCCTGCCGCCGTAACGCTTCCGGACTTCCGGGGCAAAAACGGCCATGTAAACAACCTGGAAGAGCGCATTGCCGGTTGCTTTACCTATTCCATGAACGGCAAGCCGCCCGAGTACGGCAGCGACAACATGCTGGCCATGACCGCCTATCACCAGTGGCTGGCCACTGGTGTGGAAATGTATCCCAAGCAGCCCATCTATGGCCGAGGCTTCCCGGCACCTGAGCGTCCTGAGAAACTGAGCTACGCCAACGGCGAGAAGCTGTATCAGGAAAACTGCTCGGTATGCCACGCTGAAGACGGTTCAGGCCTTCAGCAAGATGGTCACACCATCTTCCCGGCACCATGGGGTGATGGCTCCTACAACTGGGGTGCAGGTATCAGCCGTGTGTTTACGGCGGCCGGGTTCATCAAGAACAACATGCCCCTGGGCCAGCCCAACTCCCTGACCGACCAGGAAGCCTGGGACATCGCCTTCTATATGGATAACCAGGAGCGCCCTCAGGACCCCCGTTACACCGGCGATGTGAAGGAAACCCGCGAGAAGTTCGAGGCCACCTTCCACAAACATACCCAGTACGGGCTGGTTCGTGAACACGACGGCAAAGTACTGGCCGACCACGACAACACTGGCGAAAAACCGTTCCTGAAACCGGACACCATTCGTCCGCGGACCTTCGAGTAAGGTTCGGGTTATAATGCCAACTCAAGGCCTCCCCAGCGGAGGCCTTTTTCGTTGTTTGTTCCAGAGGAGTACGCTGTCCCTTGAGCGGTCTGCTAGCAACCTTCGCCCACACCCTTGAAACCACCCTGCCGGTTTTTGCCATGGTCTTTATCGGTAT
>Ga0209075_1002831_pt1 | contig 14947 bp, 17 predicted proteins | sample Stecom2011_FD_187523 | JGI IMG/M metagenome (GOLD analysis project Ga0209075, IMG submission 187523) | Agricultural soil microbial communities from Utah to study Nitrogen management - Steer compost 2011 (SPAdes) (version 2) | ecosystem: Environmental > Terrestrial > Soil > Agricultural land... | reverse complement strand
CAGACACCCCCGCATGGTGGGCGGTGAGCATATCCACGTAGCTGTCGCCGATATACCAGGCCTTCTGGTCTGCCGGCAGTTCCAGTTGCTCCAGCACCTTCAGGATCACTTGCGGGTCCGGTTTGTATTCGGTGACATCGTCGGCACACACGGTGGCGTCAAACAGGTTATGCCAGCGGCCTTCGTCCACCATATCCAGCTCTTTATCCAGGAACTCCCGGTTACGGTTGGTGGAAACCGCCAGCTTGATGCCCATGGCCTTGAGGGCCGACAGGTACTCGTAGGCACCGGGCTGGAACGGCTTAACCTGGCCAAAATACTTTCGATAGGCGTTGTTGTAGGCCTTGTGCGCCTGCAGCTTGGCTGCCTTGTTGTCGCCGAAGATGGCGTTGAAGATATCCGTGCGGGACACCCGGCGCTCCGCCAGAATGCGCGGGTGCAAGCGGCGAAAGATGCGGATGTAGCGTACCAGCCGGGCGTCGTCTTCGGTGCGGCACTGGTCTTCCGGTAAGAGCTGCTCTACCAAACCCAGCTCTTCAAGCTGGGGCAGCATCTCCTCCATGGCACTGAACATGGCATCGTGGGTGTCCACCAGCGTGCCGTGCCAGTCGAAGATAAGGACAGATGGGGGCTGCAGTCCCTCGTTAAATCTGGCCATGTGTACTCCTCAGTTACAGCGTTCTCAACGTATCGCTTCTATCAGTAAACGCCATTATTCACCAGTTCACAAAGAAGCGTCGCTCGAGCCAGACAGCGTTCCGTCATCACTTGCACTACTTGTTATAGCAACCAGTTTTTCGCCTGCTCCTTCCCGGCACCGTCCAGAAGCCTTCGCACCAAACGCGGGCGCCCGCATGCTTCACCTCCCTTTCCACTTTGCCATCTTCGAGACGACCAAACCGCAACAAAAACAATCACATTGGCTACGGAGATCCGCTTCTGGCACAGCAGCTGCAACACCTATAACAGGGATCATGACCTGTTAGTACAAGTGAACCACACAGGAAGGTGAAGACGATGAGAGACTCAAGCACCCTTGCAACAATCACACTCTGCGGTTCGCTGGCGTTATTTGCCGGTGCGGTTTCCGCAGACACCATTCGCGTTGGCATTGGGCATCAGAGCATGGTGACCAACACGGTTTCCGGCGGAATCGTGCTGGAAAAACTCGATCTGCTTAAAAAGCATTTACCTACCACCGGAAGATACGCCGACGTCGACTACGACATCGTGTTCCGGGATTACGATTCCGGGCCGCCCATCACCAATCAAATGCTCGCCGGCAAGCTGGAGTTCGGCGTGATGGGCGATTATCCCCTGATCGTTAATGGCGCCAAGTTTCAGGAGACCGGCAAGCAGGAAACCCGGTTTATAGCCGTCACCGGCTACAACCTTCGCGGCACCGGCAATGGCATTGTTGTGCCCATAAACTCCGACGCCCAAAGCCTGGCAGACCTTGAAGGCAAAACACTGTCTGTCCCGGTGGGCAGCGCTGCCTGGGGCATGACCCTCAAGGCGCTGAGCGAAGCTGGCCTGAGCAATAAGGTACAGATCGTCAATCAGAGCCCGGCGGTCGGCGCGGCCAATATTCAGGCCGGGCGCATCGATGCCCACGCCGACTTCTGCCCCTGGTCAGAGATCATGGAATTCCGGGGTACTGCTCGCAAGATCTACGACGGCAGCGAAGCCGGCATTCCAACGTTCCACGGCATTGTCGTTCGCGAGAGCTATGCCAAGCAGTACCCGGAAGTGGTCGAAGGCGTCCTGAAAGCCACCATCGAAGCCCAGAAGTGGATCCAGGAAAACCCCATGGAAGCAGCCATGAAGGTCTCCGAGTGGACCGGGGTGGAAAAGGAAGTGCTGTATCTCTACTTCAGCGAAGGCGGGATCACCACCGCTGAGGCCAGCATCAAGCCAGAGTGGGTGGACGCCATGAAGTACGACCTGAACCTACTGAAACGGGAGGTGGGCGTGCCGGATCTGGATTTCGATCGCTGGGTGGATGACACCTACCTGAAGGCGGCCTATCAGGCCATGGATCTGGATTACGGCGCACTGGTTGCATCCGTGGTCGACACCCTTCCAAACAATCCCGCCCTCAAACCTGCCGAAATCTGGTTCGAAGACCAGGGCATTGTCACCTATGAAAGCGTGGCCGAGATGCTTGCCGCCATGGAGGCCGCAGAAAGCCCCATCAACGCTACTTACGTTTACGACAACCTCACCGGACTGAAACTCTTTGGCAAGGCCGCTTACCTGGTACGCGGTGATGACGGCGAAGTGGTGGCCTTTTTGAAGAAGGCCGACTCCGATAATCACATTGCCAACTATGGCGGCGCCCCGGTCACCGCGGAAAACGCACTGGCCATGGCCAACTGATCCGTCCCTGTGCGGGTGTCAGCAGCACCCGCACAGCATCAGTCTGAGGAGTAACGACAATGGATAGCAAAAGTAACGCAGCGATGCGAACGGATGACACACTACCTGACACACCAACAGCGTTGCCAGAGAGCAAAACTGTACCCGAAACACCGTCCGTTTCTCTGTCTGAAACAGCAAGCAAAACCGAAAAACCCGGCGCTGTTCCGCTCAGGATCTGGATGCGTGGCACCGGCGCTCGCTACCTGGTCAGAATCATGGCGCTGGTGGTTGCGGTTGTGCTCTGGGAGCTCGCTTCTGATAACGGTTTCCACTTCTACGTCAGTTTCGACAACATTCCAGCGCCCTCCATCGTCGGCTCGGCGCTTGTGGCAGAGCTGACGGGACAGGAATTCTACCTGCACATACTGCACAGCCTAGAACGAGTTGCCATCGCTTACGTCCTGGCGGTAGTTCTCGGAGTGCTTCTGGGCGTCGCGATGGGGCGCTCGCGCTGGGCGGAAGACATCATCCTGCCTTACATCGAACTGCTGAGGCCCATCCCTGCGGTGGCCTGGATTCCGCTGGCCATTCTGATGCTGCCAACCGAGCAGTCCAGCATCATTTTCATTACTTTTCTGGGCGCGCTCTTCCCGGTAATCCTTAACACCGTCCACGGTGTGGAACAAACCAACAGCGTGCTGATTCGAGCCGCACGAAGCCTCGGCGCAAGCCGCACCGCCATTCTCTGGCATGTGGTACTGCCCGGCGCCATGCCGTCTATTGTCGCCGGATTGGCGATCGGCATGGGTGTGGCCTGGTTCTCTCTTCTGGCTGGCGAGATCATCAGTGGCCAATACGGCATCGGTTACTACACCTGGAACTCCTACACCCTTATTCAATACCCGCAAATCATCATCGGCATGCTCACCATTGGCGGTCTCGGCACCCTGTGTACCTCGCTGGTTCGCAAAGGCTGTAACCCGCTACTCAAGTGGCAAGCCAAAGGAGGCCGCTCATGAGTGACACCCTTGCAAACGACAACCGTCTGGCCGTGCTCGACCACAGCCGGTTACGCGCAAAATCCAGCCGACCCGGAGCAGAACGCGGGCGAATCTCAGTCAGGGATGTAGACATCGTTTTCGAGACCGCCAGCGGCTCCCACGTGGCGGTTCAGAATGCGAGCCTGGCGGTTCGCCCGGGGGAATTTGTCTGCCTGCTCGGGCCATCCGGGTGCGGCAAGTCCACCCTGATGAACAGCATCGCCGGCTTTGTGCCACCTACTCGCGGTGAGGTAACCATCGACGGTGAGGCAGTCACCGAGCCGGGGCCGGATCGCGGCATGGTGTTCCAGCAACACTCCCTGTTTCCGTGGAAAACCGTCAAGGAGAACGTCGCTTTCGGCCCCTTGATGGCAGGCGTTGGCCAGAACGAGGCCAACAGTGTTGCCCGCACCTTCCTGTCGCTGGTCGGACTGGCAGCGTTCGAGAACGCCTACCCGAATACCCTGTCAGGCGGCATGCAGCAACGGGTGGGCATTGCCCGCGCACTGGCGAACTATCCCAGCGTATTGCTGATGGACGAACCGTTCGGGGCGTTGGATGCGCAGACACGCATCATGATGCAGGAAAACCTGCTGGAGATCTGGCAAGAGTTCCGCAACACCGTGGTGTTTGTCACCCACGACATCGATGAAGCGGTGTTTCTCTCCGACCGGATTGTAGTGATGAGCGCCAGCCCTGGCCGGATCATCGCCGATATCGACGTAAAACTGCCCCGCCCCAGGGAACAGTCGCTGCTGACCAGCGCCGAGTTCATGGCTCTGAAACGCCAGTGTCTGGACCTGATTCGGCAAGAAACCCTGAACGCGTTCCAACAGCAGAACAAGGCGGGCTAGGCCATGAACCCACTGCCATTCACGTCGCCTGAACTCGCCATGACCTGTCATAACAACCGGGAGCAGGTGGTATGACCAACGCGACCCAACTGATGGCCGGGCACTCGCCCCTGCCGCTGTACGTGCAGATCCGTGATCGCCTGCGGCGCGAGATACTCGACGGTACCTACCAGGTCCATGAGCGCCTGCCATCAGAAAACGAAATGATGGGCGTATTCGGTGTCAGCCGCATCACCATCCGCCAGGCCCTGCGGGATCTTCACAACGAAGGCCTGGTATTCAGCGCTCAGGGCAAAGGCACGTTTGTAAGCAAGCCCAAAGCCGTTCAGAACGTCCAGCGTCTGGAAGGCTTCGGGGAGGCCATGGCCGCCCAGGGTTATGAGGCCTCGGCCCGGGTACTCAGCATTCAGCAACTGAAAGCACCCAAAGCCGTTGCAGCCGCTCTGGGCCTGCAATCGGGTGACGAGGCCATCGAGGTGAAACGGGTGAGATACCTGAACCGCTCCCCGGTGTGCATCGAGAACAGCTACTTCCCCATGGACATAGGACGAAAGATGTTCAGCCTGGACCTTTCCGGAGACATCTTCCCTCTGCTTGAAAACCTGTTCGGCGTTGCCCTTGGCGGCGCAGACATAAGCCTCGACGCCATTCTGGCGGACGAAGAAGCCCAGCAATACCTCAACCTCAAAACCGGAGAAGCCATTCTCAGGGTTGAACGCCTGACCCACAACCGGGACGGCCGTCCCGTCGACTTCGAATATCTCTGCTACCGCGGTGATTCATTCAAATACCAGTTCCGGGTTGACCGGAAATAGGAGAGCACCATGAAAATCAACGACATTCCTGTGATCGAGACCGACGTTCTGGTGATTGGCGGCGGCACTGCCGGACCCATGGCAGCCGTCACTGCCAAGGAGCAAGACCCTAACCTTAAAGTCATGCTACTGGAAAAAGCCAACGTCAAACGCTCTGGCGCCATATCCATGGGCATGGACGGACTCAACAACGCCGTGGTCCCTGGCCACGCCACCCCGGAGCAGTACGTCAAGGAAATCACGATTGCCAATGATGGCATCGTGCATCAGCCGGCCCTGATGGCCTACGCCACCCGCTCGTTTTCGATGATCGAAAAGCTGGACTCCTGGGGTGTGCATTTCCAGAAGGACGAAACCGGCGATTACGACATGAAGAAGGTCCACCACCTGGGCACCTACGTGCTGCCGATGCCGGAGGGCCACAATGTCAAGAAAATCCTCTACCGGCGCCTGCGCCGCAACCGGGTAGAGATCGAAAATCGCTACACCGCCACCCGCCTGCTGAAAGATCCTGACGGCAACATCGCCGGCATGATCGGGGTTAATACCCGTACCGCCGAGCCCATCATTATTCGCGCCAAGGCCGTGATCATGGCCACTGGCGCGGCAGGGCGTATTGGCCTACCCACCTCCGGCTACCTGTTTGGCACCTACGAGAACCCCGCCAACAACGGTGACGGCCACGCCATGGCCTACCACGCAGGCGCCGACCTGGCGAACCTGGAGTGCTTTCAGGTGAACCCGCTGCTCAAGGACTACAACGGCCCGGCCTGCGCCTACGTGACCGGCCCGCTCGGTGGCTTTACTGCCAACGCCTATGGCGAGCGCTTTATCGAATGCGACTACTGGTCGGGCCAGATGATGCTGGAGTTCTTCAAGGAACTGGAATCCGGCACCGGCCCGGTGTTCCTCAAGCTGGACCACCTGGCCGAGGAAACCATCCAGGAAATCGAAACCGTGTTGCACACCAACGAGCGCCCCACCCGCGGCCGCTTCCATGAAGGCAGGGAGGTGAACTACCGGGAGCGCATGGTGGAGATGCACATCTCCGAGATCGGCTTCTGCTCCGGCCATTCGGCTTCTGGTGTGTGGACCGATGAAACCGGCGCCACCACCGTGCCTGGGCTCTACTGTGCCGGTGACATGGCCAGCGTGGCCCACAACTACATGCTGGGCGCCTTTGTGTATGGCCAGATCTGTGGCGAAAGCGCCGTGGCATTCGCCAAGTCACGCAACGAACCCCAGCTCGACGAAGGGTTCATCATCGACGAACTGGAACGCATCCAGGCACCGATGAAGCGCGCCGACGGAATTCCGCCGGAGCAGATGGAATACAAAGTTCGCCGCCTGGTGAACGACTACCTGCAGCCGCCGAAAGTCACCAAAAAAATGGAGATCGGCCTGGAGCGCATTCTGGCGGTGCGGGAAGACGTTCCCCTGCTGTGTGCCCGCGACCCCCACGAACTGCTCCGAGCCATGGAAGTGCAGTCCATCATCGACTGCGCAGAAATGGCCGCAAGGGCATCACTCTATCGCACCGAATCCCGCTGGGGCCTTTACCACTATCGGGTGGACTACCCCGACCAGAACGACAGCGAATGGTTCTACCACAGCCGCCTGTTCAAGGACGAAAACGGCCAGATGGCCCACGGCAAACGACCGGTAGCGGACTATCTGGTGTCGCTTGGCGAAGAGAAAGACGCCTACCGCAAGATGCGGGTTCAGAAAGCGGCCAACGAGTGACACCACGGTGCGCTCGGGATGGCCTGAGCGCACAACACTGATTTCGTGACGAAAGAGGAACACCAAAATGCCTATCGCCAATCACCACTCTAGCGTTCCCGTCATTGTCGACGAGGACAAATGCATTGCCGACAAGGGCTGCACCGTGTGCATCGACGTGTGCCCGCTGGACGTGCTCTGGATCAACGAGGAAACCGGCAAAGCCCACATGAAATATGACGAGTGCTGGTACTGCATGCCCTGTGAGGCGGACTGCCCGACTGACGCCGTCACCGTCAACATTCCCTACCTGCTGCGCTGAGGTAAGCCATGAAAACATACGACGATCCCGAACTACAGGCCATTGCGGTAAAGCTCACTTCTGATGATCCGGGCATTCGCCGGGTCGCGGTCATGGACCTGGTGGATTCCGGTGAACCGGAAGCGGTTGAACTGGTAATACTGGCCCTGCAAGACCCGGACACCAACGTCCGCCAGGAAGCCGCAAAAGTCGTTGATGAGTTTGAGGCTACCGATATGGCCGACGCCCTGATTGCCGCCCTCAGCGATAGTGATGAAGTGGTACGCAACAGCGCCGCCCATGCCCTGGCCGACCTGAAAGACCCGGCCGCTGCCGAGCCCCTGCTGGAAGCACTGGAGACCAGCAGCGACAGTTTTGTAGTGTCCGGCATTCTGCGAGCTCTCAAACCTCTACGCAACGCCAGCGCCCAGCGCCCGGCACTGAAACGTCTTGGCGACGCCAGCGCACAAGTGCGCCGCGAAGCCGTCGGCGTGCTGGGCTGGCTGAAGCAACCCGAAAACCTGCCAGCCCTGGTGGAAGCCGCCCAGCACGATGTCGACCCGGACGTTCGACGGTCCGCCACCGGCGCTCTGGTCTATGCCAGCCCTCAGCAGGTTGGGCAGGCACTGGTCAGCCTGCTGAAAGACGAACACTGGCAGGTGCGCTGCGAAGCCGCCATCAGCATTGGAAAGCTGAACCATCAGGCGGCCGCACCCGCCCTGATGGACGCCACCAGGGATGAACTATGGCAGGTCCGCGAAAAGGCCGTGGATGCCCTGGGCACGCTGGGCGTGGTCGAAGCCATACCGGTGCTGGGCGAGTGCTCCAAGGATGCCATGAGCAACCTCCGCAAAGCCGCCATCGGCGCACTCGGCACCATCGCCCACAACGATGGCCGGCCTTACGTGGTGACCGCCCTCGATGATCCGGACCCTGATGTACGAAAACTGGCCCGCTGGGCCATCTCGAAACTGGACGCTGCGGCCTGACCCCCCCGGCCAGCCCCGTTTGCCGAGGCTGGCCGACAACTGCCGCCCAATGTTAAGGAGACTGCCATGACCTTTGTCGTTACCGAGAACTGCATCCGCTGCAAGTACACCGACTGTGTCGATGTCTGCCCGACAGACTGTTTCCATGAAGGCCCCAATTTCCTGGTTATCAACCCGGAAACCTGTATCGACTGCAGCCTTTGTGTCGCCGAGTGCCCCGCCGATGCCATCTATGACGAGAAGGATCTGCCGGAAGATCAACACCACTTCCTCCAGCTGAACGCGGAGCTGTCCCAGGTCTGGCCGGTGATCGACGCTACCTCTTCCCCCCTGCCAGAGGCAGAAACCTGGGTCGATCAGCCAGACAAAATGCAGTACCTGGAGCGCTGAGTCATGCCTCAACTTGTCATAACGAGTTGCCTTCGGGCGCTGTTGCTGGGATCGGTGGTGATATCTGCCGCCGCCCTCGGCAGCACCCGCCCGATGGAGCTGCCCGATCGCCACATCCCAATGCCTGAAACACCGGAGCTGGTGATCTCATCCCTGAGTGATGGAGTCCGTCATGGCTAACCAAATCCTGATCGAGCCCCCAAGGGAAGTACGCCTGAAACGAAAGCTCAACGAGCTGGAACTGAGCTGGCCGGACGGCCTGACCTCCCGGCTCAGCTGCCTGATTCTGCGCAAGTCCTGCGCCTGCTCTCATTGCACCCAGGCCAAGCGCTCCGGCCAGCTCAGCCTGATTGATGCCGACGTGAAAGTAGAGCGAGTGGAGTTGTCCGGCGTCAGTGGCTTGCAGTTTTTCTTTAGTGACGGCCATTACCGGGGGCTTTATCCCTGGGCCTTCCTGCGCGAACTGAGTGAGCGAGTGTCATGAACCAGACACTCCGCGCCCTCGACACCCACTGGTGGGCAACGGCACGGCTACGCTACCCCGGCACCGCCCTGTGCGTAGTGTTGGCGCTGGCCGGCAGCTTTCTGGCCAATCATTATGGCGCCCCAGCCCTGGTGCTGGTGTTGTTGCTGGGTTTCGGTTTTGCCAATCAGGCGACGGATAGCCGCCTGAAACCGGGCGTAGAGTTTTGTAGCCGCCAGGTGCTGCGTATTGGCATCGCCTTGCTGGGAGCACGAATCGGCGTCGAACAACTGATGACGGTTGGCAGCTTACCGTTGCTGGTGGTGCTCACCTGCGTGCCCATCACCATTGGCTCTGCCTTGTTATTGGGGCGCTGGCTGGGATTGCCAAGTTTACAAAGCCTGGTGGCAGGCGTGGCCGTGGCCATCTGCGGTGTCTCGGCTGCGGTCGCCGTTGCTGCGGTGATTCCCCAGGGCAAACTGGAGGACCGTCGCCTGCTGGGCGTGGTGGTGGGTGTCACCGCACTTGGCACCCTGAGCATGCTGGCGCTGCCGCCCCTGTTCGCCCTGCTGGGTTACAGCGACCCGCAAACCGGCTTGCTGCTGGGCGCCAGCATTCACGACGTAGCCCAGGCTGCCGGGGCGGGTTATCTGGTGTCGGATACCGCTGGCGATATCGCCACCCTGACCAAACTGTTGCGGGTAGCCCTGCTGGCCCCCTTAGTGCTGCTGCTGGGTGCGCTATTAAATCGCAACAGCACCGGTAAAGCGGAGCACCCGTGGTTCTTGTTGGGCTTTGTCACGCTGTTTGGCATGAACAGCATGGGCTGGCTGCCGGAAGACCTGCGCCAAAGCCTGGCCACGACCTCTCAGGCGTGCCTGCTGGTGGTTATGGCCGCACTCGGCATGCGCACCAGCCTGTCATCGCTGATTGCCCAGGGCTGGCGCCCTTTCGCCCTGCTCACATTACTCACCGTTCTGCTCGTGATCACCGCCATGGCGTCCATGGCCACTTTCGCACCTTGAAGTTTTATAAAACCAGCCACCACGGAGGACTATCCCATGGCTGCACTCGGAACCGAAAACGTCATCAGCGTTCATCACTGGAACGACACTTTGTTCAGTTTCAGAACCACCCGTGACCAGAGCCTGCGCTTTGAGAACGGTCACTTCGTTATGATCGGATTGCCGGTAGAGGGCAAACCCCTGCTTCGGGCCTACAGCATTGTCAGCGCCAATCATGAAGAATACCTGGAGTTTCTCAGCATCAAGGTTCAGGACGGCCCGCTGACCTCTCGCCTGCAACACCTGAAAGAAGGCGACTCGTTGTTTGTCAGCCGCAAGCCGGTCGGCACGCTGGTCATGCACGACCTGAACCCGGGAAAAAACCTCTATCTGTTTGGCACCGGCACCGGACTGGCTCCGTTCATGAGCATCATCCGCGACCCGGAAACCTACGATCTGTTCGAGAAAGTCGTGCTGGTGCATTGCGTGCGCGAAGTCAGCGAACTGGCTTATCACGACTACCTGACCAGCGAATTACCGGGCCACGAATTTCTGGCGGAGATTATAGGCGACAAGCTGATTTACTACCCCACCGTAACCCGGGAGCCGTTCCGCAACGAAGGCCGAATCACCACGTTGATTGAAACCGGCCAACTTGCCAAAGACATCGGCTTACCTCAACTGAACCCCGAAACCGACCGGGCCATGCTCTGCGGCAGCCCAGCGATGCTCAAAGACCTCACCGCCATGCTCGATGAACGGGGGTTCAAAGCGTCCCCCCATCAGGGCGAACGAGGTGATTACGTGATTGAGCGTGCATTCGTGGAACAATAACCGGAGAACTCACCATGACCAGCCCCGTGTCTTATTTACCTGGCCAATCGCAAACACGTCAGGGCCCTGACCATAAAGCGGTGCCCGGCGTGAAACACCTGATCGCCGTCGCCTCCGGCAAGGGTGGCGTCGGCAAATCCACGACCACCACCAACCTTGCTCTGGCCCTCGCCAGCCAGGGTGCCCGCGTGGGCATTCTGGACGCCGACCTCTACGGCCCCAGCCAGCCACGGATGCTGGGGCTCAAAGGCTTGCCCGACAGCACCGACGGCAAGATTCTGGAACCAATGATCGGCCATGGCATCCAGACCATGTCCATCGGTTTTCTGGTGGATGACGAGGCCCCCATCATCTGGCGCGGCCCGATGATTACCCAGGCGCTGACCCGACTGGTCTATGAAACCCGCTGGGACAATCTGGACTACCTGCTGATCGACATGCCTCCGGGCACCGGCGACATCCACCTGACCATGGCACAGCGCATGCCCGTGTCGGGCGCGGTAATCGTCACCACGCCCCAGGACATCGCCCTGCTGGACGCCCGTAAAGGGTTGCGGATGTTCGAGAAAGTGAACGTGCCGGTATTGGGCATAATCGAAAACATGAGCACGCACATCTGCTCCGGGTGCGGCCGTGAAGAGCACATCTTTGGGGAGGGTGGAGCACGGAAAATGGCAGAGGAAGCCGGGACAGAGCTGCTCGGTGAGTTGCCTCTGGATATCCGCATTCGCACTGGCTCTGATTCTGGCCAGCCAATCGTGGCGACCGATCCTGACAGCGCTTTGGCCATTGCCTATAAGGAAATCGCCACGCGCATTGTTACCGAAGTGTCGGCCTCTGAAGCGGCGGCAGAGATAGCAACACAAGGCTTGCCGGCGATTGTTATGGAGTGACCGTGCGCAAATCCGCAACGGCGGCCTGGCCGGGGAAGTCTGCAAGGGAATGCGTAACGTAAACTCCTGCAGACTTCTTTTCTATCAGCTGGACGCCATCGCGACCTCATGCACAAAAAACCGCACCTGCCTGAAAAAACCTGCCCGGTCTGCAAGCGCCCCTTCACCTGGCGCAAGAAATGGGCAAAAAACTGGGACCAGGTTCGCTACTGCAGCGAACGGTGCCGGGGCTGACAGCATAGGTTCTCCTTCGACTACTTCCCTTTACGGTTTTGGGCCTGGTTCTCCAGCATCTGCTCCATCATCAGCTGCATCTGATCCATGCGCTGCTCCATCATCTCCAGGCGCTGATCAGCGTCCATGCCGGAACTACCTGCCTGGGCACCGCCGGCATTGGCAGACTGCTTCCGGGACTGGTTACCCATTCCACCCTGGCCACTTCCCATCTGACCCTGCCCCTGACGCTGCCCCATCATTCCCTGACCCTGACCTTGGCCTCTCATGCCGCCACGCATCATTTGCATATGCTGCTGCATGTATTCCATATGCTTTTCGCGAATACGCTGGCGCTCTTCATCCGACTTCGCATTGCGCATTTCCTGCCTCATGGCCTGCATTTGTGCCATGTTTTGATTCATTTGCTGCATCTGCTCCTGGTTCATCATGCCACCACGGGGCATCTGACCGGCATTCCCCTGGGCAAAAACCAGCAGTGGAGCCGAAACGAGAACAGAGCAGGCGATTAAACGTGTAAAGCGGTTCATAAGATCCTCCTGTGCATCGATGATGATCGACATCCCTTACAGTAAACACCAAAAAGCTGAACTAAACCTGAAACCTCGTTAACCAAAGACATCCGAACGCACGTGATCTGATGCAAGTCATCCTGGCGTTCACTGATCAGACGCCGAGCCTTACATCAGACCGATACCTAAACGCTTCATGACCAGTGCAAGCCCCAGAAACACGATAGCCAGAGACAAGCACGTCATTCATTTTCTCCTTCGCAATAAAGACTCTTGACCCTACAGTAGCTAACAGGTTTTCTAATAGCACAATCACATTGACGAACCGGAGCTGTGAATGACAGGTTCCTGCAACAAAGGGTGTAACGGCGACTGGTTAAGTCGCTACCGGGTGACCAAAATGGACTGCCCATCCGAGGAGCGGATGATCCGCATGGCCCTGGGAGGGCTCAGCACCATTCAGGCACTGTCGTTTGACTTGCCCGGCCGCACACTCGACGTTCTGCATAACGGACAAGCCGAGCCAATTACCGAAAAGCTGGCCACTCTGGGGCTGGGTGCGGAACTCCAGGGTACCCGCAAGGCAAGTGTAGAGGCCCTTCAGGGGGCCGCCACCTCTGGAGCAAACCCGCAACAGGAGGCCGGCACACTGTGGATACTGCTGGCTATTAACGGGCTGATGTTCGTGTTTGAAATGGTCATGGGCCTGATGGCCCAATCAGCCGGCCTGGTTGCCGATTCTCTGGACATGTTTGCCGATGCGGCCGTGTATGGACTGGCACTTTATGCGGTGGGGCATGGGGTAAAAATGCAGGTTCGCGCCGCTCACATAGCGGGTGTTCTGCAGCTTGTTCTGGCACTCGGCGTGCTGATCGAAGTCGGCCGGCGATTTGTGTTTGGCAGTGAACCAGAGTCCATGCTGATGATTGCCATTGCCTTTCTGGCTCTGATCGCCAATACCGCCTGCTTGTTGTTAATTTCCAGACACCGGGAAGGCGGCGCCCACATGAAGGCCAGCTACATATTTTCAGCCAACGATGTGGTGATCAATCTGGGCATTATCGTTGCCGGGGCACTGGTTGCCTGGACCGGTTCCAACTATCCGGATCTGGTTATCGGTACCATCGTCGGCCTGATTGTTCTCAACGGCGCCCGGCGTATTCTGGCCCTGAAAGGCTGAATTACCAGCCCTAACAAATGTTGCCATAGAGGTAAGAATGCACAGTCACGACCACGGCCACGATCACAGCCATCACTTCGACACCCATAACCGCGCCTTTGCAATCGCGATCATCCTCAACACCCTGTTCGTAGTTATTGAAGCGACCTATGGCGTGCTGTCCGGTTCTCTGGCGCTCATCGCCGATGCTGGCCACAACCTCAGTGATGTCATGGGATTGATCCTGGCCTGGGTTGCCAGCTGGCTGGCCAGCAAGGCTGCGTCATACAGCAAAACTTACGGTTTGAAGAAAACCACCATTCTGGCAGCCCTGTTCAACGCCCTGATACTCATTGCGGCGGTCGGTGGAATTACCTGGGAGGCGCTGCAACGCCTGAGCAATCCTGCTGAGGTCGCAGGCCTGATTGTGGTTATCGTTGCCGGGATCGGCGTCCTGATCAACGGCATCACCATGCTGCTGTTTCTCAAAGGGCAGAAAGGGGATCTCAACATTCGCGGGGCGTTCCTGCACATGGCCGCCGACACGGCAGTGTCGGTGGGCGTGGTGATCTCTGGCACAGTGCTGATGTTCACCAATCTCCACTGGATCGATCCGGTCATCAGTCTGGTTATTGCCGTGGTTATCTTCCTGGGCACCTGGCAGCTGCTGAAAGAATCCGTCAACCTGGCGGTCGACGCCGTACCCAAGGGTATCGACCCCGCCACGGTCCGCAAGCACCTCGAACGCTTGCCAGGCGTGCAGTCAGCCCACCACCTCCACATCTGGGCCCTGAGCACGACCGAAAATGCGCTGACCGTTCATCTGGTCAAGCCGGACCCGGAAGGCGATGACGAGGCCATCCACCAGGCGTCATCCATGCTGGCGGCCGACTTCAACATCCATCACACCACCATTCAGTGGGAACGGGGAGGCGCCTTCTGCCCGAACGGGACAGCCCACTGAAGATTAGCTTCAGAAAGCCAGTGAGATCATCACCGGGATAAAAGCCAGGCCGAACAGTGTCGTCAGCATGACGGTGCCGGCGGCCTGTTTGGGCGAAGTATCCAGCAAAGTGGCAATCACCACCGTGTTGGCGGCAATCGGTGTAATGGAAATCAGGAACATGGCCTGGTGCACCGCTGGCTCGTATACGCCCAGTATGGTGGAATCAATCCACCAGAACAGAATTGCCACCAGCGGCCAGACCACAAACTTGCCGAAAAATGCCAGTGCAGTGAAGCGGACGTTACCCGCCATCCCGCGGAAGCTGGTAATACTCATGCCAATAATCATCATGCCCAGAATGCTGTAGGCTCCGCGCAGGTTGTCGAACAGCGGCACGAAGATCTCCGGAATGCCCACCCCCGACAGATTG
>Ga0209075_1002830_pt1 | contig 14947 bp, 9 predicted proteins | sample Stecom2011_FD_187523 | JGI IMG/M metagenome (GOLD analysis project Ga0209075, IMG submission 187523) | Agricultural soil microbial communities from Utah to study Nitrogen management - Steer compost 2011 (SPAdes) (version 2) | ecosystem: Environmental > Terrestrial > Soil > Agricultural land... | reverse complement strand
AAATGGGAGACTAAAAATAATAAAACCAGAATTACTTTGCCAAAAAATAAAAATAGTGCTAATTTGCCGTTGGTATTCTCATTTACTACAGAAAAATAAACAATCGTGAAAAGAAACATATTTAATACATTTATCATATCAGTTTTTCTGAGCTTCACTTACACTCAACCATCAAGTGCTCAGCAAGTTTATAAGAACTCATCTGCTCCAGTTGAAGATAGAATTCAGGATCTTTTAAACATTATGACTATTGATGAGAAAATTGGTCAGCTATGTTTCCCTACAGGATGGGAGATGTACGACAAGGTGGATGATCAATCTGTTAAACCATCAGACATATTTATTGAAAGAACCGAAAAAATGCCTCTTGGTGGATTTTGGGCAACCCTTCGTGCCGACCCATGGACACAAAAGACGCTTCTAACAGGGCTAACACCCGAATTGGCTGCTAAAGCATTAAATGAGCTTCAGAAGTATGTAATAGAAAATACCCGACTTGGCATTCCAATGCTTTTCGCCGAAGAAACGATGCATGGCCATATGGCAATTGGAGCAACAGTTTTTCCAACCGGACTTAGTCAAGGTAGTACGTGGAATCCTCAATTAATTCAACAAATGGCCCAAATAATTGCTCTCGAAACACGCTTACAAGGAGCACATATAGGGTATGGTCCTATTCTCGATTTAGCAAGAGAACCACGATGGTCGAGAGTTGAAGAAACATTTGGCGAAGATCCTTTTTTAATCTCTAAAATTGGTGTTTCATTTGTGGTGGGGCTACAAGGTGATGATGCTAAAAGTGGTCGAAATGTATATTCTACACCAAAGCATTTTGTTTCTTATGGCGTTCCCGTAGGCGGACATAACGGCCAACAGGCAATTATTGGAGAACGCGCTCTTTTCAGCGACCATCTAATGCCTTTTAAAGAAGTTACAGAGACTGGCGTAAAGACTGTAATGACTTCATATAATTCTATTGACGGAATCCCTGCAACGTCTCATAAATATCTTTTGAAAGATGTCTTAAGAGATCAATGGGGATTCGATGGTTTCGTTTTTTCTGACCTTAGCAGTATAGAAGGTATCGCAGGCACGCATCGTGCTGCTCCAAGCATAAAGCATGCAGCCGCTTTAGCATTAGATGCTGGTGTTGATGCCGACCTAGGCGGAAATGCATACGGTAGAAACCTTAAGCAGGCATTGAAAGAAGAGCTAGTCACAATGGAGGATATAGACCTAGCGGTTGCTAATATACTTAGACTGAAGTTCGATATGGGCCTCTTCGAAAATCCTTATGTCAATCCTTCTGTAGCTAAACAGGTAGTACGTACTCAAAAGCATAAAGAACTTGCACGCCAAGTAGCCAGAGAGGGAACTGTTTTACTTAAAAACAGCAATAACATACTGCCTTTAAAAGATAATATTAGCTCAATAGCAGTTATTGGTCCCAACGCAGATAACATTTACAATCAGTTGGGCGATTATACGGCTCCTCAGGAAAGAGAAAACGTTATCACTGTTCTCGACGGAATAAAAAACCGTGTAAGTTCAAACACAGTAGTAAGATACGCAAAGGGGTGCAATATCAGAGATACTACCGAAAGCGATCTAGACGAAGCAGTTAGAATTGCCAGCCAATCCGATATTGTAGTATTAGTAGTAGGAGGCTCAAGTGCCAGGGACTTCAAGACTGAATATATCGAAACAGGGGCTGCAACGGTGTCAGATAATAAGTCCGAAATCCTTTCAGATATGGAGTCTGGTGAGGGTTACGACCGTAAAACTCTTAAACTACTGGGTGATCAGGAAGAACTTCTTAATGAACTTCACAAAACGGGCAAACCTCTTATAGTAGTTTATATTCAAGGAAGACCACTTAATATGAATAACGCCTCAGAAAAGGCTGATGCACTTCTTACGGCGTGGTATCCGGGACAAGAAGGGGGTAATGCAGTAGCCGAAATATTATTCGGAGACTACAACCCTTCAGGTCGTCTTTCAATATCCATCCCTCGTTCAGTTGGCCAGATACCTGTCTACTATTCTTTAGGAAATCAACACGACTATGTTGAAGGTAGCAGTGCTCCTCTTTACTCTTTTGGATATGGATTAAGCTATACCGATTTTGTTTATAGCGACTTAAATATTGATGTTGAAGATGAGAAGATAGTAGTTAAATGCAAGATAGCAAACACCGGCAACAGAGATGGCAGCGAGGTTGCACAGCTATACATTCGCGACAATGTAAGCTCTGTTTTTACACCACCTATACAACTAAAAGGTTTCAAAAAAACCACAATCAACAAAGGTGACACAACCGACGTAGAATTTATATTAACACACGATGAACTTGCGCTTTATGACATTGAAATGAATAGGGTTACTGAACCTGGAGAATTTACTGTAATGATAGGGAGCGCTTCTAATAACATCCATTTAAGAGGTAGTTTCACAATTGAATAGATGTAGTTCTGTATTTATCAAAGATAGTTTCACAATTGAATAGATGTATTCTCACAATTAAAAATAAAGTATAACTTCGAAATAATCTAAACCCATTAAAACTGCGTAACATGAAGAAAAAAGTTTCCCTCCTGCTTTTAGCTGTCACTCTCTCATTTACATCAATTTTAGCACAATACGAAGCCAACTGGGAGTCGTTGGATAAAAGAGAAATTCCTGAATGGTGGACAGATGCCAAATTTGGAATATTCATCCATTGGGGTTTATACTCTGTTCCTGCTTATGCACCTGTTAATGAGGTTGAAGGAATCTACGAAAAGTATGCAGAACATTATTATAATCGTCTTTTAAACGGAAATGAGCTATTTACAAATTTCCACAAAAATAATTATGGCGATAATTTTAAATATACAGATTTTGCAACAATGTTCAAGGCAGAGCATTTCAATCCAAATGAATGGGCCGAACTCTTTAAAAAAGCAGGTGCTAAATATGTAGTTCTCACATCAAAGCATCACGATGGCTTTTGCCTTTGGCCAAGCACTCAAACACCTCACTTCAATAGCGTTGTAATGGGTCCTCACCTCGATATTATCGACACCCTCTCAGTTGCAGTACGTAACAAAGGGCTAAATTTTGGATTGTACTACTCACTATTAGAATGGGCACACCCACTCTATTCACCTTCAACAATCGAAAAATGGGTAGATACACACATGATTCCCCAAATGAAAGAGCTGGTAAACAACTACAAACCAGAAATCATTTTCTCAGATGGCGAATGGGATTATGACAGTAAAACTCTCAAAAGCGAACAATTTCTTGCATGGCTTTTTAACGAGTCACCCGTAAAAAACAGTGTAGTTGTAAACGACAGGTGGGGCAAAGAAACCAGAAGTATGCATGGCGATTATTATACAACCGAGTATGACCTTGTGCACAATAACGAAGGCATAGGAGATAAAGCAGATCATCCATGGGAAGAGAGCCGTGGCATAGGCACATCATATGGATACAACCGATTCGAAACTACCGATCATTACCTCTCCTCTAAAGAGTTAATACATATACTTATCGACAAAGTATCAAACGGAGGTAATTTCCTGCTCAATGTTGGTCCCGATGGCACCGGCATGATACCTGTGGTAATGCAAGAAAGATTACTTGATATTGGTAGTTGGTTAAAGATGAATGGAGAAGCTATTTATGGATCCTCCACCTGGAAGAGTGCCAATAAAACAGAAGACCCAAAACTCTCCTTTACACAAAGCAACCAAAATCTGTATGTTATTATCAAAGAATGGAAGAGAGAACCAATTGTAGTTTCAAATATAAATAGAGCAAAGTATGTAGAACTTATCGGATACGAAGGTGAAATTAAATCAGAACTTCGTGAAGGGAAGCTGATAATTACCCCTCCACAGCTATCAATAGATGAGCATCCATCTCATCATGCATGGGTATATAAAATAGCTGAATTTGAAGATCAACAATAGATCATCATTTCAATTTAACTTTTATTGATCATTATTTTCCACTTATTTTAATATAATAGGGTACTTTTATTGCACATATCAAAATACATTCATTTAAAACTTTTAATATGAAAAAGATACTACTTTCACTAATCTCATTTCTTTTATTAGGAATAGTAAATACCAATGCACAAGAAATTATTGCACATCGTGGCTACTGGAAAACTGAGGGGTCTGCCCAAAACTCAATTGCTGCTTTGGTGAAGGCCAACGATATTAATGTATATGGCTCTGAAGTAGACATTTGGCTATCATCAGATGGCGTACCGGTAGTAAATCACGATGCCGATGTTACACTAAACGGGGAGAAACTATTAGTTCAGGAAACACCCCTGGCAACACTCAGAAAAGTAAAACTTTCAAATGGTGAAACCTTACCAACAGTTGAGGAGTACCTCAACGCATTTAAAAACTGCAACAATATTAAACTTATCATTGAGTTTAAAACTCACAAAACAAAAGAGCGCGAAGATGAACTTGCACGCAAGGTAGTTGATATGGTTAAAGAAAAGGGCCTTCAAAACAGGGTTGAGTATATCTCATTCGGAATCAATTTTGTGCAACAAGCCAAACGTCTCCACCCAGAAGCACCTATCTATTATCTAAATGGAGACCTTACTCCGCAAATCATCAAAAAGATGGGATTAGCTGGTATCGACTATAACCTAAACGTAATAAATAAGAATCCAAACTGGGTAGCCGAGTCTCATGATTTGGGACTAAAAGTGAATGTTTGGACAGTTAACAAAGCTGAGGATATACAGAGCCTAATAGACCATAAAGTCGATTTCATAACAACCGACGAGCCACTTCTTGCCAGAGATATTTTAAATAAACAATGAATTTATCAGAACAACTAAAGCTTGCAATCGAGATAGCTATATCTGCTCACAATGGGCAGTTAGACACACATAACGGCCGCCCATACATAGAACACCCATTCAGAGTGATGAATGCCGGTCACACCCTCCAAGAAAAAATAGTGGGCATACTTCATGATGTTGTTGAAGATACAGAATGGACACTCAATAAACTCAAGGCATCAGGATTTTCAGATGAAATTGTTGAAGGTGTAGATGCTGTAACCAGACGAGATAACGAATCTTATGATGAATATATTATCAGGGTTCAGAAAAACCCATTAGGCATAAGAGTTAAAATGAATGATCTGACCGACAATATGGATATTCGAAGATGGAAAGATGTTCAGTATAACGATCTTGCACGCCTGCAGAAATATCTCTCTGCTTATAAACAGCTTACAGAAATAGAGCCTGATTCATTAAAAGAGCCTAATTCATAAATAGAGTCTGATTAAGTAATAGAATCTGATTAAGTAAAAGAATCTGATTCAGAAAAAGAAATTTAAGAAACAGAGTGAATATACAACATAGCAATGATAACGGTTCTGCAGGCATATATCTGCATATACCATTTTGTAAAACCAGGTGCACTTATTGCGATTTTTACACCCTTACAAATGAATCTCAGATAGACAAATTTGTTGAAGCCATATGCACCGAAGCGGCTTTAAGAAAAGATGAGATACACGAAGAGGTAAAAACAATATATTTTGGAGGAGGTACACCTTCACGTTTGAGCATCAACCAATTCAAAAAAATATTTGAAGCTCTCTACAACAATTATAATATAGATCCAAAAGCAGAGATAACAGCAGAAGCAAACCCCGACGATCTATCAGATGAGTACCTCAAAACACTGTCCAACCTTCCTGTAAATCGTCTCAGCATAGGGATACAGAGTTTCAACAACAAAGAGCTTAAATTTCTTAGTCGCCGCCACTCATCACAACAAGCAACCAACTCAGTAAAAATTGCACAGAGCCATGGCTTCAACAATATCAGTGTCGATCTGATGTATGGGCTCCCCAATCAAACCATAGATATTTGGAGAGAGAATCTTGAGCATGTAACCAATCTTGGCATACAGCACCTCTCGGCATATCATCTTATATATGAAGAGAAAACCAGAATGTACTCGATGTTAAAAGCAGGAAAGATAAAACCTGTTGATGAAGAGTTAAGCACAACAATGTTTTCGATGTTGATAGACTGGATGACAAGTCACAATTTTATCCAGTATGAGATCTCTGCATTCGGAAAAGAAGGTTGCTTCTCCCAACACAACACCTCATACTGGAAAAACAAGAAATACCTCGGACTAGGTCCCGCCGCCCACTCCTATGATGGTTACAACCGCTCATGGAATATATCCTCATTAAACAGATATATCAAAGGCGCAGAATCAGGTATACTCGAGAGAGAAGCCGAACACCTTAGTATCGATGAGAAATACAATGAGTTTATACTAACAGGCCTGCGAACCATGTGGGGTATCGATTTATCCGATATGATTAATATGTTTGGCGAGGAGATATACAACTACTGTATCGAAAATGCCGAGCAATATATCAAAACCGGCAAACTCATCATACAAGAAAACACTCTCAAGTTAACCCGAAACGGCATATTCATCTCAGACGGAATCATGAGCGACTTAATGAGGGTTTAATTTGATGTTAATTTAATTTATTGAGGGTTTTATTTATTGAAGGTTTAATTTATTGAGGGTTTTATTTAGTAAGGGTTTAATTAATGAGGGTTTAGCTTAAACCCTCAATATCGCCATCAATAATATCAATTCTCTTAGCCTGCGGATCAGCTGGCAGTCCCGGCATACGCATCATTTCACCCGCAATTGCAACTATAAATTCAGAACCCTGATTAATAACCAAATCATTAATCTTAAAGCGAAAATCCTTAGCAACCCCATACCATTTTGGATCGGCCGAAAATGAGTATTGTGTCTTTGCAATACAAACAGGCATACCCTCTAAAGGAGTACCCTCAATAAGCTTCAACTTCTTTAATGCCTTTTCGCTCAAAACCACATCACGAGCACCATAAATTTTAGTTGCTACTTTAGTTATTTTTGTTTCAATAGAATCTTCATCGTTGTATGTGAATTTCAAAGATCCCGAAGGTCTCTTTTCAACAGCCTCCACAACTTTCTCAGCAAGCTCAACAGCACCTTCACCACCCTCGGTAAAAGATTCGTTCACAGCAAACGAAACACCTCTCTCTTCGCAAAAACTTCTAACTGCATCAATCTCCTCCTGAGTATCAGTAGCATATTTATTATAAGCAACAACAACCATCTGACCAAAGGATGCCAAGTTATCAAGATGCTTGCTAAGGTTGCCAAGTCCATTTATCAAACCCTCTACATTGGGTAGCTTAATATCCTTTTCACTAACACCACCATGCATCTTAAGACCCTGTGCAGTAGCAACAATAACAGTCAGCTTCGGCCTCAAACCACTCTTTCTACATTTAATATTAAAAAACTTTTCAGCACCCAAATCGGCACCAAACCCAGCTTCTGTTACCACATATTCACCATAAGACATAGCCATCTTCGTTGCCAACACCGAGTTGCATCCATGTGCTATATTAGCAAACGGACCACCATGAATAAAAGCAGGAGTATTTTCGGTAGTTTGCACAAGGTTAGGATGAATAGCATCCTTCATCAACACAGTAATAGCACCTGCGATACCCAAATCTTTAACAGTAAACGCATCACCATTTCTTTTATATCCAAGCAAAATATTCTCAATTCTGCGTCTTAAATCACCCTCATCTTCCGACAAGCAAAGAATAGCCATCAATTCAGATGCCGCAGTAATATCAAACCCAGCCTCCTGAGGAATACCATTGCCAGGTCCTAAGCCCGTCACAATATATCTCAAGCTTCTGTCATTAACATCCAACACCCTCTTCCAAAGCACCTCCTTAAGAGCATCGCCCGTACCCTGAACCCTAGTATTATAATTATCAAGCAATGCCGATATAGTATTATGAGCAGTAGTTACAGCATGAAAATCACCAGTAAAATGAAGATTAATATTCTCCATTGGCAATACCTGCGCATAACCACCTCCAGCAGCACCACCCTTCATTCCAAAAACTGGTCCCAGCGACGGCTCACGAAGCGCTACAATAGCCCTCTTGCCAATCTTATTAAGTCCCAGCGCCAACCCAATCGACACTGTAGTCTTACCAATACCCGCCTTCGTGGCAGTAATAGCCGTAACAAGAATAAGGTTACTCTCATCAATCCTCTTTTTATCAATGAGGTCAACCGGTATTTTTGCCATATGCCTTCCAAAGCTGATAACCTCATCCCTCGGAATACCAATACCTTCAGCTACATCTTTAATCTTCTTTAATGGTGTTTCTCTTGCAATTTGAATGTCTGATTTCATATATTAATTTAATTTATAACTTTTCCTCAAGCATAGCCAGCTGATCGCGTAACTGTGCAGCCTCAAGAAACTCAAGTTTCTTAGCAGCCGCAAGCATCGCCCTGCGAGTTTGCTCAATCTTGGTTTTTAATTCATCTTTAGTAGCAAATTTCTCGAGCGGTTCGGCCGCTAAAGAGCTATAATCAGGCTCAACATAAGCCCTCGCCTCCATAGAAGTATTATACTCTTTACTCAAAGCCGACGATTGCGCACGTCTAATCTGCGTAGGAGTGATACCATGCTCCTCATTATATTTCATCTGTTTCTCACGTCGTCTGTTAGTCTCATCAATAGTCATTCTCATGCTATTAGTTATCTTATCGGCATAGAAAATCACCTTACCATTAACATTACGTGCCGCCCTTCCAGCCGTCTGTGTAAGCGAGCGATGAGAACGAAGAAAACCCTCCTTATCAGCATCAAGCACAGCAACCAGCGACACCTCCGGCAAGTCCAGTCCCTCCCTCAGCAAGTTAACACCAATTAACACATCAAACAAACCCGCTCTCAGGTCGTCCATTATCTTCACCCTGTCTAACGTTTCCACATCAGAGTGAATATAATTACACCTAACACCATTTTCGGTAAGATAATCAGTCAGCTCCTCAGCCATCCTTTTAGTCAGCGTAGTAACCAACACCCGCTCGTCCACCTCGGTTCGTTGTTGAATCTCCTCCATCAAGTCATCAATCTGATTCATGCTAGGTCTCACATCAATAGGAGGATCAAGCAAGCCAGTGGGACGAATCAACTGATCCACCACAATACCCTCCGACTTCTCAAGTTCATAATCAGCGGGAGTAGCACTAACAAAAATAATCTCACCCGACAACGCCTCAAACTCCTCAAATTTCAGTGGTCGGTTATCAATAGCAGCCGGCAATCTAAACCCATACTCCACAAGGTTAGTCTTCCTCGAGTGGTCACCACCATACATAGCACGTATCTGCGGAATAGTTACATGGCTCTCATCAATAACAGTAAGATAATCATCCGGAAAGAAATCCAACAAGCAGAAAGGTCTGGTACCCGGCTCACGCCCGTCAAAATAACGAGAATAATTCTCAATACCCGAGCAGTATCCAATCTCCTTAATCATCTCCACATCATACGTCACCCTTTCGTATATACGCTTAGCCTCCAACGGCTTACCAATCTCATTAAAGAAATCAACCTGCTTACCAAGATCTAATAATATCTCATCCACCGCCCTGTTAATACGCTCCTGAGTAGTAACAAATAAATTTGCCGGAAATATACGATAAGCATCAAACCTCTCAGTGGTTACCCCCGTTAGCGGATCCACCGACTCTATACTCTCAATCTCATCACCCCAAAAGATTATTCTTATAATATAATCGTGATAAGCCAAAAACACATCCACCGTATCACCCTTCACCCTAAAGTTACCCCTGTCAAACTCAACAGTTTCGTTTCTCGAGTATAAGCTCGACACCAAAAGGCGAAGCAACTCATCCCTGTCAATATTTTGCCCCACCTTCAGATCAATAGTCGTTTTCTGAAAATCATCAGGGTTACCAATACCATACAAGCACGAAACCGACGAAACCACAATCACATCCCTCCTACCCGAAAGCAACGAAGAGGTAGTAGCCAATCGCAATTTCTCAAGCTCATCATTAATAGAAAGATCCTTCTCTATATACGTATCAGAGGTCGGAAGGTAAGCCTCAGGCTGATAATAATCGTAATACGACACAAAATACTCAACAGCATTATTCGGAAAAAAGCTCTTAAACTCGCTATAAAGCTGAGCAGCAAGAGTTTTATTATGGCTAAGAATTAAAGTAGGCTTATTAATCTCCTTAATAACATTAGCAACAGTAAAAGTCTTCCCCGATCCCGTCACCCCTAAAAGAGTCTGATAAGTCACATTCTGATTAAGACCATCAACCAACGCAGCAATAGCATCGGGCTGATCTCCGGTAGGCACAAATTCAGATGTAAGTTGAAATTCCATACATACAAATATTTAATCAGGGAGCACCCGAATATGGTTTTGTCTCATAAATACTATTAATCTCAAAAGCTTGGTTAAGCGAAATATGCACAATATAACCCGGAACCAAAACAACCCTGCCATCCTCGACATACGATTTTTCTAACGGCACATTAACATCAAAATAACCATTACCCGATCTTCTATACTGCACCCCCTCAAGAACAGGAGCAAAGCTAATCCTCAAATTATCGGTCTGTGCCGCCGTCATCACCAGTTCACCTGTAATTCTCTCCCTCGATGCACCACCCGAATCAAAAAAACGTTGCACATGACCCGCTAAATATCTATACATACCACTATGATCGAGCGACGAAAGAGCCGAATAAAAACCACTCACCGTATTCCTTATAGAGTCAAGCTCAACAGCATCAACCGGAGTAGACTGATAAAGCCAGTCGTATCTCTTCTGAGCCTCAGATAAGTAGTCACCCCTAAGATCACCACGGCGCGAAGACTCTAAATATTCATAATACGACACCGCAGAATTAGTTTTCAGTGCCACTATCCACGATAACGAGTCGAGCCTGGCCTCAACAAGAGGCATATATGGAGAATTATTAAATTGCGATTTAAAACTGTTCAATTCCGAAATATTTTCCGACACTTTCAGAGCCTCCCAAACCGAAGCCTCAGTCTGCTTTAGCAACATCAACCCCTCCTGTGCCTCATCAAAATGAATCCCCGACGGGTGCCTCTCTATATATTTAAGATACCCATCAACACTGTTCTCCTTAACAGCAGCCTCCCATGCACTCCTCTCCAAATTCTTTTCCAGAACCACTTCATAAAATACAAAGTAAGCCCCAATCAATATTATAATAGCAAAAAGAGTCCTAAAGAATATCTTACCCTTTCTACTACTCTTTCTTTGATAAACATCATCAACAGGCTCACTGTTTGCCGCATATTTATCATCAACTACTTCTTCTGCAACCTTATGTTTAAAATGTTCCTCATTTCTCGAAACGTTATTAGAGTTATTTACATGATTATTAACTGTAACAGTGTTATCGGGAAGCACCACGTTATCAGGAAGCGCCACATTATCAGGAAGCACCACCTCGTAATCCGATTGCACCTTTCTTGTACACTCAGCACAAAAAAGAGAATCATCCAATCGGCTATTTTCACAAAGAGGGCATTTATCAGACATATTTTCCGTCAATTAAAGTAGAGTTATATACAACACACAAAGATAAGAATGTTTCAAGCCCGAGGCTTCTTTTTGCGAAGATAATCAAATTTTGTACTTTTGAGATAAAAAAAACAAAGCTAATCAATGCCCCTGCCAGAAATAATTAAAGCCGAACTACTAAAAACAGACGCTGATAAAAAGCTCCTAATTTGCTATTCAGAAGAATACAGCAACCGCTCATTAATAGTTAGATATGGAGTAAGCCCCGAGAACAGTGAGTTCAACAGCTCAGTAGAGCATTTCTGGGAGGGAGCCAAACTAAATATAATAGATTGCATCATCGATGAAGACGGATACCTGGTACCAACCTACATAATATTGGAGCCCGACTACCTCATAGATGCATCAGCAATTGCCGAGTGTTTTCAAGACTACCATATCTCCCCGTTGCACTATTTCAGAAATAAGCTAGAAACCATCGAAAACAGATCTTACCTCCTCTTAGGAAACCTTGCAAACTACTTCTTAGACGAACTGGTATTCTCGCACGATATAGATAAAGTAACATTCAACGATGCATTCCTCAGCTCCTTCAAGCAATCGCCTTTCGAATACACCAGCTGCCAAGACATCAAGTCCGACACCGATTTCCGCAAGTTTATGATAAGCGCACAACAAAGGTTCGAGAACATCAAAAGAGTAGTAAAAGACGACTTCCCACAGCTAGGAATCAACATAGACTACTGCACACTCGAGCCCACATTCTTCAGTGCCAGATACGGATTCCAGGGAAGGCTCGATATGCTCTACACCCACCCCAACACAACAGAAGCCTCAATCATAGAGTTAAAATCGGGTCAACTCCCCTATCCTGCCTACAACAACAGCAAGATAAGCCTCAATCATAAAGTGCAAACATACATATACCGCCTAATGGTTGATAGTGTATTTGGCCAAAACAAACACAATGTCAATGCATCCATCCTATACGCAGCAGCCAGCACCCCCCGCGAGAACATAAGAAAAGCAACATTAGACGGAGAAACCGAAAAAACCATTCTCAACCTTCGCAATCAAATAATCATCAACGAGTATAAAATCATACACGGCAATACAAGCTCTGTAGAGGAAATATTCAGCACAATGTTTCATCAGGTAAGAGAAAACCATAAACTGCCCAAATTCTATGTAAGCCGAATAAATAAAATCGAAACCGTGTTGTCTAATTGCAGTCAAATCGAGAAAACATACCTCTATCGCTACATAAGGTTTATATCCCGCGAGCTCTACCATCAAAAGATCGGAGACATAGAATATGAAACCCCCACAGGAGTAGCATCGTTGTGGAATACCCAATTCAGCCAAAGAGCCGAAGCCCTCGATGCAATTCACAACCTCTCCATCATACACATAAACGATTCGGGCCGAGATATGGTTATCAACTTTAAAAGAGAAGAAACCGGAATAGTAAACTTCAGAGAAGGCGATATTTGCATAGTATACCCCAAGTCGCATGACGATGACACCATACTCAACAAGCAGATACTCAAGGGAACCATCGTAAATATCACAGAAAATGAAATTGAGGTGCGCTTCAGATACAAGCAGAAAAACCGCCACTTCTTCAACGATAATCCTTTCTGGGCAATAGAGCACGACTCGCTCGACTCCTCCTACAATAATATGTATAAAACACTATACAAATTCATTACAGCACCCAAGCAGGCAAAGAACCTGTTGCTCGGACTAAGTTGCCCAGGGAGCAATAATTGCGATAATATTGAAGAGCGTAACTACCCCGAAAGCATAATCACACAAGCAATAAATGCCCAAGACTACTTCCTCATTGTAGGCCCTCCCGGCACAGGCAAGACATCAATATTTGCCCGCAGGCTCATAGAAGAGTACTACAAAAAGCCCAACATCAACATAATGGTTATAGCCTATACCAACAGGGCAGTAGATGAACTATGCGACGCAATAAATGCAGCCTTCGGTTACGATAACGGTCAATGTCAAAACTACATCCGCATAGGCAGCGAGCTCTCGTGTGCCGATAAGCACCGCCACAGATTATTACAGAATGTATCAGAGCAGTTTACCAACAGAGAGTCGCTCCGTACTGCAATCGATAATTGCAGGATATGGGTGTCCACACTCGCCTCAGTCACCACCAGGCCCGAACTGTTTACACTTAAAAAATTTAGTATAGCAATCATCGACGAAGCATCGCAGATACTCGAACCCCAAATAATCGGACTACTACCCGAGTTCGAGAAATTTATAATGATAGGCGACCATAACCAGCTCTCAACAATAGTTTTGCAAGATAACGAAGAATCAAAAATCACCGAACCGCAATTAACAGATGCCGGCATCACAGATTGCAGAGACTCGCTATTCGAGCGACTGCTCAAACGATGCATCAATATGAACTGGCATCATGCATATACACAGCTCACAAAACAGGGTCGCATGCACACCGATATAGCAATATTTCCTGCAAACAACTTCTATTCACATAAGCTGCACCCTGCCCTACCATGGCAATCCGATAAATGGAATCTCAGCTACAACAGCAACAACCCACTAGACAAATTCGTTGCCCAGGGGCGTAACTATTTTATCTCCACAGAGAACCTCAGCACAACCAACACATCAACCAAGGTAAACGAAATTGAGGCCCATATTGTGGTCGATCTGCTCACCTCAATCTTCAGAGTATACCAGCAAAACAACAAACCAATCAACCACAGCACAATAGGCATAATAGCCCCATACAGAAATCAAATTGCCCTAATCCGAGACAAGCTGTCAAAATCATCAATACCCCATGCACAAAAGATAATGATAGACACCGTCGAGCGCTTTCAAGGCAGTCAGCGCAACATAATAATCATGTCGTTCTGCGTAAATCAACCATCACAGCTCAAGTTCCTCTGCAATATGAACAGCGATGGCACGGTAGACCGCAAACTCAACGTCTCCATCACACGTGCACGCGAGCAGCTATTTCTTATTGGCAACCCCCACATCATGAGGCTGCACCCAATCTACAATAAGCTTATAGAGTTTTATAAGGATAAGAAGATTAACTATTAAAACAACTCTTTCAAAGGTTTATCTACTAACAAACATTATAAATACAACAACAATAAAAACCAAAAAATATCTCAACCTAGCTTTATAAATAGGTTCTGTTTCAACATGCTTGTTTACATCAATAGATTTATCAATCATTAAACCAATGTTACTATTCTGTGTAGTGATGTTTGTTTTATCAATAGTATCCACACGTGTAAATACCAAACTATCTCTTTTTGCTTTATCAACACTAATAATGTTTGTTGTTACTATCTCACCCAATACAGGATGCCTACCACTCACAGAATCAATTGCAGCGTTTGTATCATAGTAAATTTCTCTCTTCCACATCTCACTCACTAAATTAAAGTTATCCTCTA
>Ga0209075_1002829_pt1 | contig 14956 bp, 16 predicted proteins | sample Stecom2011_FD_187523 | JGI IMG/M metagenome (GOLD analysis project Ga0209075, IMG submission 187523) | Agricultural soil microbial communities from Utah to study Nitrogen management - Steer compost 2011 (SPAdes) (version 2) | ecosystem: Environmental > Terrestrial > Soil > Agricultural land... | reverse complement strand
TCACTATCCAGTGTTAAGTAGGTGTATCCAACATTTCCAGTTACTGAAAACTGCCTTGTAACACCAAATTCATATTGTAGACTTAAGCCTGCTCCAAAAGGAAAAACATCATTAAAGTCACCCATTGGTAAGGTTAATTCTAAACCAGCAGAAGCAAAGCTTTCTTGAGCTTTTAACTGATTGCCAGTAAATGTAAGTCCTGCTATTGCTAGCATAATTAATGCAACTCTTTTCATAATTCTATTTTTAAAAGTTTATTTGTCAAATCTAAATCTTATTCTAATGTTTAACAAACATTAATCTATTTATATTAAAAAAACAGAAGTTCAATTAACTTTTAAGTTCATTCAGTTTGCACAAAAACTCAATAACAATTACAAGATGGCACGAATTTACGTATCTTTACTAAGATACTAATACAAAAGAAACATTATGAAAAAGAACATGGGAACAGCCGATAAAACCATTCGAGTAATTGTCGCTATCGTTGTAGGTATTCTAATATATGCTGAAGTTCTAACAGGAACATTGGCATACGTGCTTTTAGCACTATCTGCCATTTTTCTAATCACTTCATTCCTTAGCTTTTGTCCACTATACTCTATTTTTGGCATTAACAGTTGTAAGAAAGAAAAGTAGTAAGTTAAAAAGGTGATTTGCCATTTCTGGTAGGTATAAAGTGATCATAGTAGATGTTATTCGAGAATTATTTTTTTAAACCTAATTCTCCCCCTCCTACTTTTACTGCTTACATATATTATGATAAACCTTAGATTTGAACTTAAAGCGGACATAATTGTCTGTCTTAAACAATAGTATCTTATATTTGTATTTAAATCAGAAAGTATGTTTTCAAAGTCTTGTGAGTATGGCTTACGTGCAGTAGTTTTTATTGCACAAGAGAGTCTTGAAGGAAGAAAACCTGGCAGCGTTCAAGTATCAAATGCAATTGATTCTCCGGAAGCTTTTACGGGGAAGATTTTACAAATTTTGAAAAAGAAAAAAGTTATAGATTCAATAAAAGGACCTTATGGAGGTTTTTACATGCCAGAAGAACGTATCAAATCAATTAGCATTAGCAAAATTGTAACTGCAATTGATGGTGATTCAGTGTATACTTCCTGCGGCATGGGCTTAAAAGCATGTGATGAAAAAGCTCCTTGTTATTTACACGATTATTTTGCAACCATACGTGGTGATTTAAAAAGAATGCTCGAAGAGAATACTTTGTATAATATGCTCCATGATGAAGCAGGTATTAAAAAGAATTTAAGTTTAAAAAGATAATATAAAAAGATCCATTTACAATGAATAAAAACTCATTTAACGAAGAAATTAATTACAACAACGACAGGGTATCAACTTCTGTAATATTAGAAACTTCTTTTTCAAAAGAAATACGCATCTTATTAAAAAAAGGCCAGTTAATGAAAGAACACAAAGCGCCTTTCCCCATTGTAGTCCATTTGTTAGAAGGCGCCATTATTTTTGGTGTAAACGGAAAGGACAATCACCTTGAAAAAGGAGCAATCTTAACCTTGGCAGGAAATGTTCCACACGATTTGAAAGCAAAAGAAGACAGTATTGTTAGGCTTACAATTTCAATCCTCGACAAAGCTGAACGCGTTGATAATGTTGCAAAAGATGTAGCAAAATGAAAATGATAGAAAACAGAGCAGATGTAAATAAGCTCGTTAATATGTTTTATGCAAAGGTCAGAAAAGACGAACTTTTAGGGCCTGTTTTTAACCACAACATCCCCGATGAGAGATGGCCAGAACATTTGGATAAACTCACTGACTTCTGGGAGTCTAATCTTTTTAGAATTCCTAAGTTTAGAGGAAACCCGCCTGCTGCACATGTTAAAGTAGATAGAGAGTCAAATTACAGCATCACCCAAAAACACTTTGGTCGTTGGTTGCAACTTTGGTATGAAACAATAGATGAGTTGTTTGTAGGTGAGCTAGCAGATTTAGCAAAAAATGCTGCAAGAAGAATGTCAACTCCTCAGTTTATGGTAATGTGGCAAAACAGACCACAGCACCATATTAAATAAATTAATATGAAAGGCACTCAAAAAGTAAGTACAAATGGCAAGATAGTTTTATTAAATGATGTGAATGTCGAATATAGGTAGGAATACTGCAACTTATTGCTGTAAAAAACTTATTCGACATGTACATTTTGGGTGGCGGATGGTTTGATCCTAGCCTCCGCCATCCATTTTTAATTTATCGAATGGTATGCTATGAATTTAGAACTTAAAAGAGTTTATAACTTAACTTCAACTAAAGATGCTTACAGAGTTTTGGTTGACCGCTTATGGCCGCGTGGAATAAGTAAAGAGGATTTAAAAATAGACTATTGGGCGAAATCACTTTGTCCATCAAATGAATTGCGCAAATGGTTTCACGAAGACAAAAATAGATGGGAGGAGTTTTGTAGAAAATACCGAGATGAACTTGCAAAAAAAGAATCAGACATCTGGGATCTCTATGATAAAATTAAATCAGAGGATAAAGTTTCATTACTCTATGCCACTAAAGATGAAGCGAGAAATCACGCTACAGTGCTAAAAGAAGTGCTGGAATACACCCTTACTAAAGATTGATACCTACTTAGATTAAATCTTCTGTTACTTTTCATAAAGTACTAAGCTAAAACCCTTGTTTTTTGCCATCAAAAACTGTTTTACTTTAAGTTGGCCATGCTTACCTATTTCTTTTAGCCCTTCTAATTCAAACTTATGAGAATGTTCTGTATGAATACACTCTCCTTTCTCAAGATGAATACTTCCACTGTTGTTTCCCAAATTCACATTGAGCGATTGCATTGCTTTTAGGTGCATTTCAATGCGTTCTTTTTCCTCGTTATAATAAGCGAAATGTTCAAAATTATCTAAATTAAAATCGCTGCCAATTTTCTGGTTTACTACATTTAAGATATTTTTGTTAAAAGCGGCAGTAATGCCTTTGGTATCATTGTATGCAGCTTCCATAATTTCCTTTTCTTTAATAATATCAGCACCCATCAGCAAGCAATCTCCTTCATTCATTATGGCTCCAATCTTTTGCATCAGTTTATTTGTTTTTTCTTTGGTAAAATTACCTATCGTACTTCCAAAAAAACAAATTAGCTTTTTTCCACCAATAGTAATCTCATGCATTTGTTGGGTAAAGTCGGCTACTATTCCAACAACAGATTTTAAAGGAAACCTTGAGAGTACCCTTTTTGCAGACTTTTCAATCGCAGTGTGGCTAACATCCACTGGATAATAAGTAATGTTTTTTAAAACCTCTGGCGCCAACTGTTGGAAGAGCAAGCTGATTTTTGAAGCATCGCCACTTCCCAACTCAATAATAGACAAATCATGAAAGTCTAAATCAAGTTTATTAAGTACTGTTGAAAGCATTTTCTTTTCAATTTCTGAAGGGTAATATGCTTTTAGTTTTGTAATCTTTTCGAACAGTTCCGAACCTTTTTTATCGTAAAAAAAGCGTGAAGAAATTTGTTTGGGAGTTTTTGTAAGCCCCTTTAAAATATTTTCACGTACATTTTCCTTATTTAGATCTTTTAGGTAATTTCGAATTTCAACTTGTCTATTTTTTAAAGGCATTTTAATTTTATTTAGGATTTCCTGTTTGTGTTGGATTGCTTGAATCTTGGCTCCACTCAAACCATCCACCATCAAAAACAGATACTCTAGGCCAACCCATAAGATAAGCATTGTAAAAGGCCTCACTTCCTCGCCAACCAGTTCCACAATAAAATGCCAACTTTTTATCAGCAGTAATGCCAACCTCTTTCCAATTGGCCTCTACTTCTTGTGGTTCACGGATTGAATGATCAATATTTCTGTAATTTTCCATATGGTAAGCATCAGAGCCACAGTTGCCAAAAACTGAACCGGGAATTCTCCCTTTTTGTTTTATATAATTGTACCCACTAGTCTCTCCAATATATTCTGGCCAACTACGAACAGAAACAATTGCTGCACCTTCTGCTTCAATCATTCGTTTGGCCTCATCAATATCTACTATTAGTTCAGGCCGTGCAGGAATTTTCACTCCAAAATCTTTAACCGTCTTTTTCGTTACATCCTCCCTGCTAATCTCATAGCCTTCATCAATCCAAGATTGAACCCCCCCATTCAAAACATGCACATCTTTTACTCCGGCATAAAGCATAATTAAGTTACATCGAATTGCTCCAATATGCCCAGCCGCACTACCAGGAAACTCATTTGCATTGTCTGGCCACATAAATTTCCCATAAATAATTACCCTAGTATTTGCAGTAATACCATGGCTTTCCAGTGCCTCTTTCAATTCATCAGGGTTGCGCCTGTTCCATGTTTCAGGGGATTCCAAAGCAAGTGTATCCATGTCGATAGCCCCGGGAATGTGTCCACTCAAATATGCTTCTCTATTCCTGTAATGTACATGCACAATCACAGTTTCTTTTTCTTCAAAGCCAGGTGGAAACCCTCCATCTACAAACGTCTTAACCCAAGCAGCTGGCACCAGGCTCTTAAACCTTGCCAAACGATCTAACAATTCAGTTTCTGTGACAAGCCACTCACTTAAAAAATCACTATATATGAATATGTGTTTGTAGCCCGCTTTATTAAACAATTTGGCTACTGCCATACTGCTTTCCTCCTCATATGCATAAAGAATAACTTTATGTTCTGGAAGTATTCCCTTTGCCCTTACTACCTCAATCCAATCGATGTATTTTGTCCACTTCCTAGGCAAAGAGCGAGCTCCTTTAATGTGTCCACCAACTTTCTCTCCTTTTAATCGCCAGCCATTGTATGCATTAACATCTCTAAGGTCAATTATTTTTGTTCCTACTTTTCCAATTTCAGACTTTAATTCCGACGTGGTAATTTTATGAACAATAGCCATAATATTCTATATCTATTTCATTCAGTTTTCTAAAATCAATAGAGTACCATATTGAGATATCACAAAAAACTTAGACCTAAGTATCTTTTAATTTCAAAAACTGATGTAGTTCTTAGAAGAAAATTACGCATTATATTTAAAAAAATACACGATGCGGTCTAAAGCATTTTTGATAAAACGCCAATATCAAGCCTTTATGTTACACAAAACTATAGCTTTACTAAGCTATATAAAACACATAAGTTAAACCCTATAACAAATGGCATTGATATTCATTCCAGAACCTATAGATGCAAAGAGAATTACATCTCCTTCATTAAGTTGGTGACCCTTTAGTTTTTCTTTGCGAACCAAGTCGAGAAGCGTAGGCACTGTCGCAACAGAACTATTACCCAGCTCTCCAATAGTCATGGGCAATATTCCTTCTGGGATTGCTTTAATTCCGTAAAGTCTATAAAACCTTTTTACAACGCCAAAGTCAAGCTTTTCATTAGCTTGATGTATAAATATCTTCTTTACTTCTTCAATGCCCTCTCCTGACTTATCCAAGCAATCTTTCATGGCTTGAGGCACATAACTCAAAGCATATTCATATACTTTTCGGCCATCCATTTTTAGATACTTTTCTTTTGGATCTGCATCTGGCAAATAAGATTCTGACATTTTTAAATAAAAAGCTTCTTCAAAAGTATGTGACAAACTAGAACTTGCCAACATACCTTGACTTCGATCGGAGTTTTGATACTTTAAAATACAAGCTCCTGCCCCATCGGCAAAAATCATACTATCGCGATCGTAAGGATCTATAACCCTAGAGAGTGTCTCAGTACCAATGACTAAAGCTGTCTTTGACAATCCTGCTTTTCCAAAAGCATCAGCTTGAATCAAACCTTGAATCCAACCAGGGCAACCGAATAAAATATCGTAAGCAGTACAAGTTGGGGATTTTATTTTAAGTGCATGTTTTACTCTAGAAGCTAATGATGGTACGGCATCACTTTGATTTGATCCCTTAATTACGTCACCAAAATTATGGGCGACAATTATTTGATCTATTGTTTCTTTATCAATCCCTGAATCTTCTATTGCTCTTTGTGCAGCAATTATAGCTATATCAGAAGAGGTTTGGTTGTCCTCCACATATCTCCTTTCGCGAATACCAGTTATTTCTTCAAGCTTTTGAGCAATAGCAATAGAAGGAGAATCAATCATCTCTTTACTTTGCAAATAAAAGTCCTGATGGCTAAAGTCTTCATTTCTCTGAATCTTCTGAGGGATGTAACTTCCCGTTCCTAAAATGACACTTCTCTTCATTCCTCTTGATTTGTTTATATAGTTAAATGGACTTTATATTCCATTGAATATTAACCAAAATACAAAGTTAAGTATTAAAAGAAGCCTGTAATCCAAAAAAGAAAGATATTCATTTGTGAAAATAAAAGGCTGATTTACACAACCTTAATATTAAAAAAGCAAGTCCAATCAATGTTGAGATATATAATAATAGACGAGAATTAACATTCTTTTTGAACCATTTATGCGAGATAAATTAGGAGGTATAAGCTATAAAAATATAGTTTAAATTAAAAAATTAACCGCATTGAAATGTCTAAAACCATTTCTTCTTTTTAAAATACCACAGAACTAGAATGCTAATTATGAGCATCGATCCTAAGGTTATATAGTAGCCATTTTCGAACTTCAACTCTGGCATATTTTCAAAATTCATACCATACACCCCAGCTAAAAAAGTTAAGGGTATAAAAATGACAGAGAAAATTGTTAAGGTCTTCATTACCTCGTTTAATCGATGCGCTTGCGCACTATAAATCAGGTTAATTTTACTTTCCAATTGCTGTAATTCAAACTCAACATCTGATAATAAGTGATTGGTTTGCTCTTTGATTTCACTAAAATACTTGTGCTTTAAGTCTACCTCTTCAATTTGCTCCAATTTCGTTACTGCATTGCGCAAGGCTCTAGCTGCTTTTTGGAATTTAAATATTTCTTGTTTTCTAGATTCCACCAAAGATGTAAACTCAGTTGTCGTCTTAATTTCTTTGCCTTCAAAAAGCAAGTCATTGTCTCCGGTAAGTTGTAAAAATGTTTCTTCGTAATTGTCGATAATGGATTCCAAAATAAGAAAAAACAAATAATCTGCTTTTTGTTTTCTAAGCATGCCTTTGTTTGCAACCAATCGATCTCTTATTCCATTAAAGTAATCGCCCAATTTCTCTTGTATGCTCCACACAAAGTTATTGGATATTATAAAAAACATTTGTTCCGACGAAAAGGAGTCTCTCTCAGTAACAAGTATATTGATAGCTACAAAAACCAACTCATCCAACTCAATAACTTTATTGGTTTCATCTTCTTGTAACAGTTTATTTAAAAAGCCATCTAATTTGTTCTGATCAATTACTTTCTTAAAATCACTATGATGTGTAATTCCATACGTATTCAACCATTGAGTAAGCTGCACATTATCAAGCAAGTTAATTTCCTCAACAGCTACCTTTTCAGTCTTTTCATAAACATTCACATCGTATTGAATCAAAGAGGTTTGATCATAGAAATGAAGTCCTTTCATGGTGTTCTTTATTAATTCGCTTTACTCAATTCTTTTTAAAATCAAATACAAACTTATGAATAAAGTAGATTTGGAAGGCATCAAAAGTACATTTCTCTATCTTTTAATGTCCACAAATATTGAAGTAGCATACTCATTCTAATATTTAGAATGATTTTAGTTTACCAAAACTCTGATTATTAAATTAAGTAAATGCATTGTTAATAAAACTGATTGTTGAATATAAAAAAACATACAACTATCTCATTATTCATAAAAAGCACATCATTTTCATGGATTAGTGTTTTAACCTTACGCTCAATACTGAAACAAATTTCATTCTGTTATAAGCTATTCTATTTTAGATTTAACGAAAGCAGCTTACTCCAAGTTTGTATTCAAGTAAGAAAAAGCTAACTTTGCACTTCTTACAAAGCTACATATCAAATGAGAGACTTATTCGATAAAATCGAAGCAAACCCGGGCCCACTTGGCCAACATGCCAAAGAGAGCCACGGTTATTTTACCTTCCCAAAACTAGAAGGAGAGATAAACAACAAAATGACTTTCAGAGGAAAGAGAGTATTGCAGTGGAGTGTCAACAACTACCTTGGCTTAGGAAATCATCCTGAGGTGCGTAAAGCAGATGCAGATGCAACCAAGGATTGGGGCCTTGCCTATCCTATGGGTGCTCGTATGATGTCTGGAAACACCAAAGAACACGAAGCTTTAGAAAAAGAGCTTTCTGACTTTGTTTCAAAACAAGATACAATTCTGCTCAACTTTGGCTACCAAGGCTGTATGTCAGCAATTGATGCCCTGGTTGATCGCAATGATGTAATTGTATACGATGCGGAATGTCATGCTTGTATCCTAGATGGTGTTCGTTTGCACCAAGGTAAACGCTATGTTTATCCACACAACGACATTGAAAGGTTTGAAAAACAATTGCAACGTGCCACTAAATTAGCCAATGAGCAAAATGGCGCCATTCTGGTAATTACAGAAGGCGTTTTTGGCATGTCGGGCAATCAAGGGAAGTTGAAAGAAATAATAGCACTTAAAGAAAAGTACAACTTCAGATTGTTTGTTGATGACGCACACGGCATTGGCACCATGGGAAATACCGGTGCTGGTACTGGAGAAGCTCAAGGTGTACAAGATGGAATTGATGTGTATTTTGGCACTTTTGCAAAAGCTTTTGCTAGTATAGGTGCATTTATTTCAGCAGATGAAAAAATCATCAGTTTCTTAAGGTACAATATGCGTTCGCAAATTTTTGCAAAGTCATTGCCGATTTCTTTAGTTATTGGAGCAAGAAAACGCTTGGAGTTGATGAGAACAAAACCCGAGCTTCGCGAGAAGATGTGGGAAATAGCCAATGCTCTACAAAGCGGTTTAAAAGATGCCGGTTTTAACATAGGAACCACCAACACTCAAGTAACACCTGTCGTTTTGGAAGGTGGATTAGGAGAAGCAACTAACTTAACACTTGACCTAAGAGAGAATCACGACTTGTTTTGTTCAATTGTTGTTTATCCTGTTATACCAAAAGGTATGATTATTCTTAGATTGATTCCAACTGCTATGCATACCATAGAGGATGTAAACTACACCATTGAAACCTTTAAAAAGGTGAAAGGTAAATTAGAAGCTGGAGAATACAAATCAGATGAAATTGCAGCAGTATAAACCCTGCGATTTAACATAAAAAAAAGGCGCGAATTGCGCCTTTTTTTATTATTTACAATTAACAGCAGTAGATACAGATGCTAAATCCTCAACTCTGCAACGCCTTTATTTAATAGCTTTATACATCTATTAAAAGTCGTTTATAGCCTACAATCAACATACAGTCGTGTATAACTCTTATAAACAGATGGCTGTAACATAAGTCATTGCTTACCTTTGTTAGCCATGGCAGTAGATAATAAAATATCAGCTTTAATAGAACTTCTCGATGACCCTGACGAACGAGTTTATCATCAAGTAAATAATGAACTGATGACTTTTGGCAACCATATTATCCCAGTTTTAGAGGATGTTTGGGAGAGTTCTTTCAACGCTACCTTACAAGAGCGCATTGAAGAGCTAATTCATAACATTCAATTTGAGTGTATGTTGAAAGACTTTAAAGAATGGACGCAAAGTGAAGATAAGAATGTTTTAGAAGCTGCTTTAATTATTTCCCGATACCAATATCCCGATTTAAATGTTCAGTTTGTTTACGACTTTATAGATCAGCTAACTCAAGATGTATGGCTGGAACTTAACAATGAGTATACCGCTATGGAAAAAGCGCAAATCATGAACAATGTCTTTTTCCGAATTTACGGTTTCCATGGCAATAAGAAAAACTTCCATGCTCCTAGAAATACATTTCTTAATAAAGTGCTTGAATCAAGATGTGGAAATCCACTAAGTCTTTCCATCATTTATCTTGAAGTAGCTCGGCGCTTAAACATTCCAATTTATGGAGTAAACCTTCCCGGTTTATTTATTATGGCTTATTTAAAACTTCCAATCAATTTTATTGATAAAGTAGAGACTAAAGATATTTTATTCTACCTCAATACTTTTAATAAAGGAGCCTTTTTTCAAATAGAGGATATCAATAACTTTCTTCACCAAATAGAACTGGAACCTAAAGCGGAATACATGCTTCCTTGTGATGAAGTAACCATGGTAAAAAGGATGCTTAACAACCTCATCCTTTCCTTTGATAAAAGTGGTTATTCCGAAAAAGTAAAAGAGTTAAAAATACTCATCAACTGTATGCATTAAGCATAGAGGTTTCCCTTTGTATTTTGATTTAACATTTGAGCAATTTTCTTTTGTAAAAAACTTATCTTGGGCGCTTCAATTTGATTGTTGTTTTTAAAATAGTTTAAAAGCTATTCACAACCCAATCAATATAAAACACAAAACTGAATATAACCATATGGAAGGAGTTAATGAAAATGCAGCACTTTTCACCAATGATGCTGTGGTATTGGGGATTTTAACAGCCATTTTAGCAGTAGTTTTTTATACCTCATCATTAAAAAGTAAGTTCTGGTCACAATTTTACAAATTCATTCCAGCACTATTATTGTGTTACTTTCTCCCTTCAGTGTTAAATTCACTTGGAATAATCTCAGGAGACGATTCTAACTTATACTTTGTAGCCTCACGGTATTTACTTCCTTCTAGCTTAGTTTTACTTTGTTTAAGTATTGATTTAAAAGGAATAATGAGCTTGGGCCCAAAGGCAATCATCATGTTTTTGGCTGGCACAATGGGTATAGTTTTTGGCGGACCGATTGCCATATTAGCAGTTTCTTATTTCGCTCCAGATATTGTTGGTGGTAGTGGACCTGACGAAGTGTGGAGAGGTTTAGCTACGGTAGCTGGAAGCTGGATTGGTGGTGGGGCAAACCAAACGGCAATGAAAGAAATTTACGGCGCAAGCGATGAGCTATTTTCAGCCATGATTACAGTGGATGTGATTGTCGCCAACATTTGGATGGCTTTCTTATTAATTGGTGCGGGTGTTTCAGATAAAATTGACAAGGCATTTAAAGCTGACTCATCGGCGATAACTTCAGTAAAAGAAAACATACAAAATTACCGTGCTAGCATTTCAAGAGTTGCCAATTTAAAAGACATTATGGTTATTGTAGCCATTGGTTTTGGAGGAACAGCCATTGCACATTTTGGCGCTGATATAATTACCCCAATCATGGAAAAAAACAAAGACTTTTTAACTGAATATCGTTTAACTTCAATGGCAAGCAACTTCTTTTGGATTGTAGTTATTGCAACAATTTTCGGACTTGGTCTTTCTTTTACTAAAATGAAAAAGTATGAAGGTGCAGGCGCTTCTAGATTTGGCAGTGCATTTCTTTACGTTCTTGTTGCTACCATTGGAATGAAAATGGATATTACTGCTATTTTCAACAACATGGGCTTGTTTATAATCGGCCTGATTTGGATGCTTGTTCATGTTATTATTTTACTGTTGGTAGCTAAACTAATAAAAGCACCATTTTTCTTTGTTGCTGTTGGTAGCCAAGCCAATGTTGGTGGAGCAGCTTCTGCGCCAATTGTCGCTTCGGCATTTAGCCCGGCTCTAGCTCCTGTTGGCGTTTTACTAGCTGTGTTTGGTTATGCCGTTGGAACCTTTGGTGCAATAATTTGTGCCCAACTTATGCAAGTAGTCTCCGGAGGATAGTTGAAATTATACAACTACCAATAAAATTTCCTAAATTTAGTTTTTCATAAAACCAAAGAAACAATGAAGTGGATTGCAAAATTACTTGCCAATGCAATAGCTGTTTTGGTAACTGCCTATATTTTACCTGGAGTTCATATTGAAGACTTTTTAACGGCAATACTTGTTGCTGCTGTATTGGCCTTACTCAATAATTTCCTAAAGCCAATTCTTGTCATTCTTACCATTCCCATAACCATACTTAGCTTGGGTTTGTTTCTTTTGGTAATTAATGCAGTTATTATTTTATTGGCAGATGATTTAATTGGAGGCTTTACAGTCGACAACTTTTGGTGGGCATTGTTGTTTAGTATTGTTCTATCAATACTAAATTCATTGTTTAGCAAACTGGATAGCGATTAACTTCTATAAAACAAAAAAACATGACTTATAATACACCAATGTTCAAAGCCGAAGAGCTCAAAGGAAAAACGATATTAGTAACAGGCGGAGGAACCGGTTTGGGAAAGTCCATGTCACGCTATTTTATGTCGATTGGTGCGAAAGTAATCATTGCCAGCCGCAAACAAGAAGTACTAGACGCTACCGCAGAGCAGCTTAGAAATGAAACCGCAGGTGAAATTTTAGCTTATGCCTGTGATGTGCGCAAGCCACTGGAAGTAGAAAAGCTAATTGAAAAAGGTATAGCACACTTTGGCGAAATTAATGGCTTAGTTAACAATGCTGCAGGAAATTTTATTAGTCCCACCGAGCGCTTGTCGCCAAAAGCCTTTGATGTAATTGTAGACATTGTACTCAAAGGCAGTTACAATTGCAGCTTGCTTTTAGGTAAATATTGGATTAAAAATAAAATTAAAGGTACTGTTCTCAATATTGTTACTACTTATTCGTGGACTGGATCAGGCTATGTTGTACCTTCGGCAATTGCCAAAGCAGGCGTATTAACTTTAACGCGCTCTCTAGGTGCAGAATGGGCTAAGTATGGTATCCGATCGAATGCCATTGCTCCAGGCCCCTTTCCTACGCAAGGTGCTTTTAGCCGCTTATTTCCTGAGGGATTGAAGGAAAAAATAGATCCACTCAAAAGAATTCCACTCAAACGTTATGGAGAACATCAAGAATTGGCCAACCTCGCTGCTTATTTAATGTCTGACTTCTCTGCTTATATAAATGGAGAAGTTGTGACGATCGACGGTGGAGAGTGGCTCTACAATGCAGGAGAATTTACGGGTATGGATGCCGTTCCACAAGAAATGTGGGATCAGATTGAAAAAGAAGTTCGCGGTAAAAAGTAAGCAGAAAACTTGCTAATACATTCTAAATAAAGACCATTGATTAAGATTGCCTGGGATCCTTTATACGTACACCCACTTCCTGAGAAGCATCGTTTCCCCATGGAAAAGTACGAACTACTGCCGCAGCAATTATTGCTTGAAGGCACCATGGAAAAGGAGAACTTTTTTAAGCCTGGACCAATTTCTGAAGAAGATATTCTAGCGGTTCACACTCCTGATTATTGGAAACGGCTTTCTACCTTAGAACTTAACAGACAAGAGCAACTGCGCTCTGGTTTCCCACATTCAAAATTGCTTATTGAAAGGGAAAAAGCAATAGTTGCTGGTAGCTTAGAAGCTGCAAAGTTTGCCTTGGAGTTTGGTGTGGCTTTTAACATCGCCGGAGGTACTCATCATGCTTTTGCCGATCGAGCAGAAGGGTTTTGCTTGCTCAATGATATTGCAATTGCCGCTTCTTACCTACTTAGAAACAAATTGGTAAAACAAGTGCTGGTGATTGATTTGGATGTGCACCAAGGCGATGGAACAGCTAAAATTTTTGAGAATGAAAAAAACGTTTTTACTTTTAGCATGCATGGAGAACACAATTACCCACTAAGAAAAGAACAGTCTGATTTAGATGTGCCCTTGGTTGATAACATTAAAGATGAGGCGTATTTAGATATCCTTCAACAACATATCCCCGCTATTATTAAAAAGGTTAACCCTGACTTTATCATTTACCAATCTGGTGTTGATATTTTAGCAACCGATAAACTCGGCAAACTAGATGTGAGTATTGAAGCTTGTAAAGAAAGAGACCGTATGGTTCTGAAGGCAGCACACCATGAAGCTATTCCAATTATGGCGTGTATGGGTGGTGGATACTCCAAAGAAATAAAACACATTGTAGAAGCTCATGCCAATACTTATCGTTTAGCAAAAAGTATTTGGGAGTGATTTTTAAAGTCTAATAATTCTCAAAATTATTAAACATCTACCACAGACCTAACCTTTGCTTAAGACTAATTTAGTTCATTTAGGCTACTACAGTTATATACTGCTAATTGTCAGCGAGAAATAATCAAAACAAAAATGACGACACTACCATTAAAGGCAAGTCGTCATTCTTATTATAATCAATGCTTATAGCAGCTTATTTTCTATAAGAACTCAAAACAGAATAACTGCCTAGCTCACCTTTCCTATTATAAGTTTCGGAGCGGACAACTCCAAAGCCTTCAGCAATAAATTCAACATTTTTCCTTTCCATTCTCACCATTCCAGATGACTTGATGGTAGAGGTTATTTTGAAAGTTGAAAAATTACCAGCAGGCACGTTTATGTTTTCTTGGCTCACAACTTTCCTATCTACAATCTCCGTCTTCATGTTCATGGGCACCATGCCATTAACTTTCATCGTAACACTTCCATTATTTAGTTTTTGACCTACTGCAAGTTTTTCAGGTATGGTCGTTTCTTCAACTTCTATTTCAAAGTCCATCTCTTTCATGCTCTCCTCCATATCTGCAGGAATATACTGTGACATGTCCATCTCAAGCACCCCATCTTTACAGGTGAAAACGATCTCATTGTTCATGGTTTCCTTTTTCTTTTTGTCAAAAGCAGTAATTTTAACCGTCGCAGTCAAATTGTTTGCCTCCCCTTCTACCGATAATACTTCAAAAGTTTGTTCTCCTTGAAATTTATCTTTGTTATTATAAGTTTCGGTTGTCCAATGACTTCCCTCATTTAAAAGAAAGTATGGATTGCAGGATTGATTGGTCTTTACCGTTTGGGCTCGCCCAAAAAATACTATAAAACAACTAGTTAGCAATAATAATGTTATCTTTTTCATAAGTTCTATTTTTATTTGCTAAAAGTAAACATTTAAGATTAATACTTAAGCCTTCAGCTTAAAAGGGATTTGTTGCATGTACAGTTAGTTCAGGTATATACCCCCTGCTATCCATTTTTAATGCCGATACTA
>Ga0209075_1002828_pt1 | contig 14959 bp, 14 predicted proteins | sample Stecom2011_FD_187523 | JGI IMG/M metagenome (GOLD analysis project Ga0209075, IMG submission 187523) | Agricultural soil microbial communities from Utah to study Nitrogen management - Steer compost 2011 (SPAdes) (version 2) | ecosystem: Environmental > Terrestrial > Soil > Agricultural land... | reverse complement strand
TTTTGATGTTTTTTTAAAGGCCAAGTATGGCGCACTTAAAAGCAACTTAACCATTGAGTTGCAGCAATTAAATAACTAATCTTAGTAGCTTGAATATAACCCTATAAAAACTAAAAGGCGTGAGGTTTATTACCTGTAGAGTTTGATAAACTCACTTCTATTTCCAGGGGTATAAAAATGAACGACATCATCCGCATACTCCCTTATAAAACCATATAAATTTGATTGAAGATCTTTAACTGTTCTTCTGTATGGTGCAGGATCGTCTAAAAGTGCGTCATGAATTATGCTAGAAAGCCTTCCGTAGGAAATGCCTTCAGTATTCTCTTCTTTGGATAGTAGTTGTATTAACCAAATGTATGAACGACTGCTTCTAAATATAGTTCTTGAGAGTGTGTAATTATTTCGAGATTCATATAGTCTAGAATAATCACTGTTTGGGTGTTCTGTATAAATATCGCTATGTTCTCCAACTACAGCAAGAGGGAAGTCCTTTACGTAGAGAGACTCTATGTTTTCAAAAAGAGCAGCAGGCCATTTATTACTCAGATTATCATCGGTAATTTCATCTAGACCGGAGAGATACTCTTCGAATTGGTCCAAGATATTTGTTGTTATATCTATAGAGTTTCTAACAATGTTAAAAATAAACTCTTTACTAGCTGAGCTTAGTTCTAACTTCACAGAAGCTTCCAAGTTATGATCATCTACTAAGCCGAGTCCCCTAGCTGTGTAGTTTGAACTACCTAAAAACATAATTTTATTATCAATTGCTAGAACTTTTGTATGTAACGTGCTTAGAAATTTAACAGTATGTTTAGCCGAAAGAAGTAAGCGAAGTGCTTCTAGATCAGAAGCACCGTTTTTGAAGTCTCTAGGTGTAAAGCGCCCAACAACAATTAATGAGATGTTTTGAGGTAGGGTATCAATTAGCCACTGGGCGCCGGCAATAGTAATATAAGCTGACAGTAGTACGGCTGTGCTAGACTCTGCAAGTTCTTTAGCTACTTCTGAACGTAAGGTTCTTGCATCAAGAATGCATGCCATGCTTTCGTCAGATAAATTCGTCATCGGACCCATCATCTAGAAAATCAGTGATTACCTTCCCCCAATCTCTTCTAACAGTATTCAGGTAGTTTGCTCTTGCATCACTTGTTGTTTCGTTCATAACTCGCGCGAACCCAGCGATTGCTAGCTCCATAACACGTAATTGCTCTTGGGGTAGTTTAGAAACTAGCTGTTTATAAAAAACATGGTTTGAATTGAAAATTACTAAAGTCATGCCCTTTTGTGTTGAAACGTCAAAGAATGCGTGGGAATCTTTAGGTGCAGTTTCTATTAAAAAGCTAACACCACTATTTAATATATCCTCAGCCTTTTTAGGAGCGTCAAATTCTGAGGCAACAGCAGCGTCAATTAATAGCTTTTCAAGCTCTGATTGATTTACTTGTGAGCTGTCTCTAGCCTGGTATCCTTGCTCATCACGCTTCTTTGCACCCATAGTGGCAATTGCGCTTGCCTGTAACTCTGAGGGCTTATCACTTTTAGTATGATGCAATGAGACAGTTAAGTTCTCTAAGCGTTTTTCTGCCGCCCTAACTTGTATCTTTAAGCGTGATATTACATTTAGAGTATGTACATATGGATCATTGTTATCATGAAGATCGTCTAGGTATTCTTGTTCGGAATCAAGACCTGCCTGCTCCCTAAGTTCTTCTATGTCGTGCGGATGTAGCTTTACTGCATCTTGTTTATTATTAGTGACACCAAAGAGTTCATCTAAAGATGGAGGGAAAGTTATTTCAACACCCAAAAAGCGAGCTTTGTTGCGTCTTATCTCTGAGCTCAGAAATGTGTCACGTAAAACTAACTCCCTTCCTGCTCGCATTACAGAAACACCAATATTTCTAGCGCAATGCTTGCCCCACTTAGTAGCACCTAGGGATATGTTACTATCCTGTGTTTCGAGAATGTATCTAGCAATGTTGTTCTTAGCAATCGATGTTCTAATGATGACATCACCTTGAACGTTGTTGCCTTTAGAGTCGGTATAAGCAACTGGAATAGTCTCTTCATCAGCAAGTTCAAAAAATGCTTCTCTTTTATATTTCCCAGGTAGCTCTGGTAGGGAGGAGTTTTTCATTAGATACATTGGATCGTTTGCCTTGAAAGGGTGTCTTTCATAAACGCTTAATGTGTCCGAGGTTATAGGGCGGTAAGTCGTAGCATCAATTTTTACTCTTTCATTAGCTAAGTATTCACGATACATTCTGCCTACTAAGTATTCGCAGTGCTTAAAGTTAGATTTGCCTGTTTTCCAATTAAGGCGATCAAGTTTAGACCACTTTACAAGAGTTCCACTTTTAGGTGCTTGTTCAAAAAAAGTTGCTTTGTATTTAGCTGGAATTTCTTTTGGTTTAGCTCTTGGAATAATCTCTAAGCTACCATCCTTCATCTCATCTATATCTAAATACGTATGATGTGGCTCACTTCCATCCACCCAGCTCCAAACATCTACTCTGCGACATTGTGAAATAGATGAGTTAGGAAGCCCCATTCCAAACTTACCCATACCATGTGGATCAAGCTTGTGTAAGCTACCGCCAAACTGCATTGCTAAGAGAAGTTCGGCTGGCGACATACCTTTGCCGTTATCCCAGATGGTGATTTCTGTAACATTAAAAGAGTTTTTGTTCGCACCGCCAACTTTCTCCTCAATAAAGCCCAATTCAACGCGAGAGGCATTAGCTTGAATGCTATTGTCTATAAGTTCTGCAAGAGCGTAGGCCGTGTTGTTATATCCGTTATCACGCAATGATTCGATAACTGTTGAAGCGTGTAAAAATCTAGTCTCCATCACTTAACTTCCTCTTCTAGCCACATCTTGTTCCAATATGAAAAGCCAATGTTGATACTCTTGAATTGTGGGATATCATCCATGACTGTGTAAATTTTACAGTGTTTATTACCCCCACTTCTATAGCCACGCATTGCGCGGCCAGCCATTTGGAGATACTGAACTAGGGAGTTCATAGGCTTTGCTATAACGGCTACGCTAGTAATTGGTGCGTCAAACCCAGCCGTTAATACGTTAAAATTAGTTAGTACTTGCAGCTTGCCTTGTTTATATTGTTGTATTTTCATTCTGCGCGACTCTATAGAATCAAACTTACTGTCTATAGAGGCTGCTTTAATCCCCATTAAGGATAAGGCAGCTGCTAAGCCGACTGCATGATCAACCGTGCAGGCAAATACTATGACTGAAGCCCCAGCGTCGCACTCTTCTTTGATGGTGTTTAATATTCTTTGATTACGTTCTCGATTGCTTGCTAATGCTTTCATTGTTTGAGCGCCACCGGAGTCTGAAAGCTCATATGCTAATATACCTGAGTGATCATATCGCAGTGACTTGAATTCAGCTTTTGCAAGGTATTCTTGTTCTACTAAGTAGTCAATTGGAGATAAATAACCACTGACTTTCATTGATACTTTATTCCCATGAAAGAAGTTAGAGAGCTCTTTATCTTCTTCAGTTAAGCCGTCAGGTGAAAAGCTTCTACCAGGTGTTGCGGTTAAGCCTAGTAATAGAGCATTGAAGTCTTCAGCTCCAATAAAATCCTCTACAACCTTTTTAAACTCAGGTGCGACAGACTTATGGGCCTCATCAAAAATAACTAGGGTTACATGTTTAAGGAGAGTCTTGTATAGAAGTTGTAATTGACGAGAATCGTTCTTTCTAATACTTAAGAATTTATGTAGGCCAGCTACAATAAATCCTGAGTCAATACCACCTAAGCTCTCATCTGATTCAGAATAAAACCCATAAGCTGTCGTTGCTCTATTGCCCAAAGCATGCCATGCAGCTTGAAACTCTTGGAATGCTTGAGTACACAGCTCTTCTCTATCTGCAAGCCATAAAACAAGATTAGAAGGGTTTTCGCGTAAATGCTCTGCAGCAATATTGATTGCGGTTCGTGTTTTTCCTGAGCCAGTAGGGAAGTGCAACAGCTGACGAGTATCACCCGCATTAAAGTTTTCAAAAACGGATTTAGAAATACTTTGCTGGTAATCATAAAGAGGGTATTTAGGCTCTATGTAAGCAATACTTTCTACGGGGTTCGACGAGTCTGTACTTACTTTATATTCCTCATCCATTCCTAGCTTATTGGAAAACTCCTGTAAGTTTTTTTTTGCCCAGACAATTGCCGTGTCGTAATGATAAGGGGTGATTTGCTGTTCAGAGATATCGCTATTTTTCAGGAAAATATCTATAAAAAGGTTAGGCTTTAATCTTCCTATAAGCTTTTCTCTAAAGTTGTCATTGAAAATAAATTGAGCGCCACACATTGAAGCAACTAGAGAGGCTAGTTTGTTTTTATATGGCTCACTTTCTTCTTCATTGTCAACGGAGTCAGTTAAGCTAGTAACGAAGTCAATTGCTGGTTTAGGTAAAAAAGAACGTAATTCATCTTCTGCAAAGTTTGATAATATTTTTTCTAGCATGTTTGTCCATTTACATGTTTGCACATTCTGTCTAATGCTTTTACAGGAGCTAAGAGGAAACGTCAAAATATCCGTAACATTTATATGGATAATTCAAATTGTCTTGATTTAATTCAATTATTTTATTTTTTATGTTACTTTGGAGAAACTCTCCAAAGAAAGAAAATGGATTTATATCAAAACATGAACATGACACCTAAATTCTCCGGCCATGATACCTTTCCTCTAAGGTATGGATGGCTGCACAAGGCAGTTAACTTATTGTCTTATAAAGGAAATTCCGAAAAAAGTACTGATGAAATTGTGCGTGATGCAATTGTAACACTAGGCGTAGGCCGTAACATGGTAAACGCTATTAGATATTGGGCGGAAATGGCAGACGTTTTGCAGTCTAGTCCTGATAGCAGTTCTCGTAGTGCTCTTTCAGTATCACCTCTAGGTGATTTTTTATTTAATGAAGACGCAAAGAATGGCAATGTTGATCCTTATCTAGAGAAAAAAGCATCTATATGGTTGTTGCATTATCGGATAAATGCAAATAATTCAGTCCTTACCTCATACCGTTACTTCTTCAATTATTGCAATTTTCAGAGCTTTGAAAAAACTAAGCTAATCGATGAGATAATGACTAGTACAATAGCTTTGACTGGTATGGAAGCAGGCAAGCAAACTACCGTTAAGAAAGATGTTGATTGCTTTTTACATACTTACATCAAGAAAGGTCAGTCTAAAACCATTATTAATGAAGATCACTTTTCATCCCCATTGTCAGAGTTAGGCCTTATTACTGAAAGCTCTAGTGGGTATTTTGTTAGTGAGTTGGGAGAGCGTAAGACCTTGCCTGCCGAGATATTTGCTTATGCGTTATGTGATTTTATAAAGAAAGAAAATATTGATTCTGGTGTTAATACAATGGATTTTGATTCTTTATTATCTAAGCCTGGTTCTCCTGGTCGTGTTTTTAGACTTTCTGAGCAGGGGCTTTCGCATAAACTTGATGAGGCAAGCCTGTTAGAGGAAGGGCTTATTTCGTGGCAAGACTCTCTAGGCTTGCGTCAAATCTTAGTAAACGAAAAAGTTAAGCAGCAACCAGAGCTTTTTCTTGAAATGTATTATGGAAATGAATATGCATACTGATATTCGAATTAATGATAAATACAAAAGCTCTGTTCGTTTAGATTCATTGTCGGATAACTATTCTGAGTTTGTTGATGCATTGATTCTGCATGGCACCTTACAAAACACATTGCATACTGTCTCTAGTGAGCTTCAAAGTAGTGCTCAGCGTGCATTTACGGTTACAGGTCCATACGGTAGTGGGAAGTCTACTCTCGCTGCTTTTCTTTCCGGGATTATAGGAACGAATATTCAGCATCGTGAAGCATCCTTAGCTAAGTTAACTGGTTTTCCTGAATTACAAAAATCGTTAAATAGTAGCTTTGCTCATAAGAAAGGTTGGGCGGTTGTTAAGCATGTATGTAGTTTAAACGATCCTGCCGACTCAATAGCTAAGTCAGTAGTGGGTGAGTTAGATAAAAAATCAGAAGTTTTAAGCGTTTCTTCGCTTTCAAGTACAGAGTCATTAAAAGCAATCGAGTCATCGTTAAAAAAAGCATCTAAAAGTCATGATGGCGTTGTGATCTTGCTTGATGAACTTGGTAAGGCGCTTGATTACCAATCTAATAACGATGGTGACTTATATTTCTTTCAGGAGTTAGCTGATTTAGCACAAAAATCAAAAACTCCAGTCGTTATAATTGGTTTTTTACATCAAGCGTTCAGTCAGTACGCAAAAGGTAAAAATGCATTAACGCAGCAAGAGTGGGCGAAAGTTCAAGGGCGCTATCGTGATTTAAGCTATAACCCAACGGTAGACGAGTCTCTCGTTTTAATTGGAGACTCAATTAAGGTTACTGACCAGGTTGAAAGCAAGTTAACCGATAAGTATAAGAGTCTCGTTAAATCTGTAGTCGCGGAACATCCAAAGATTACTTCGAGTGAAGGTGCATTAATTAATGCACTACCCTTAGATCCACTTGTTAGCCTCTTACTAGGGCCAATCTCACGCCGCCGTTTCTCTCAAAACGAAAGAAGTATATTTGGGTTCTTGGCTTCTAGTGAGCGTTATGGATTTCGTTGGTTCCTAGAGAACGAATGGGATTCTAAAAAAATATCACTTTATAGTCCAAACCTACTCTGGGACTATCTTGAGTCAAACTTAGGTCATTTAATTAATAGCAGTCCTGACGGTAAAGCTTGGTTGGAAGCATTAGACTCATTGCATAGAGCCTCGCAAAAAGGAACTGTTCTTCACGTAAGTATTACTACGCTTATTGCGTTAGTTTCTATTTTTGGACAAACACATCAACTTTTTGCTACCAGGGAATTGCTTCAATCATATTTCGAGTTGCACGGGTATAAAGCTAAAGAGGTTTCAAAAGCACTGGCTGACTTAGAAGAATGGGCAATCGTGATCTTTAGGAAAAGACATAATGCTCTCTTTATATTTCAGGGAAGTGATATCGATGTAAACAACCTAGTCCTCCAAGAAATAGAAGCAATCCAAGACGGAGTGTTGTGGGCGTCTGAATGTAATACACCTACTCATATCCTTGCTTCGTCTCACTACCATAAAAAAGGCGCTATGCGTTGGGTAAACACTGCATTTATAGAAGCACCTAAAGAGCTAAACAATATTTCAGTTGTCGACAGTCCGAAGTCAGGAGAACCGTTTACTTCTTTTGTATTAATAGGTGAATCAGTAACTAATGACGACCTGTTAGATATGTCTTCTAAGTATCCAGGCCTGATACTTGGTTCTGCCACCACAATCACACGATTAAAGTCAGCGGCGGTGGAAAAGATTGCACTCAATAATGTGTTTAAGAGAGATGAGCGCTTAGCGCACGATCATATTGCACGTAAGGAGCTGTCCAACCGCTTAACTGAAAGCAAGTTAGCTATTACGGATGAGTTAGATTTTCTGTTTCAGGAAGCAGTTTGGTATTACAAAGGAAATAATCTAAACAAAGCGCCGCTCTCACAGATTGCTTCTTTAGTTGCAGAGGATATTTACTCTTCTACTCCTACCGTAATTAATGAGTTAGTAAACCGTTCTAAACCTTCAGGTAGCGCTAACTCAGCTACTAACAAATTATTGTTAGCCATGCTTAATAACGATTCAGAAGAAGATCTTGGGTTTGATGAAACGACATTCCCGCCAGAAAAGGGGATTTACTTGTCCGTCCTTAAGAGTAAAGGTTGGTACCAGAAAACAGATACAGGGTTCTGTTTTACTTCTGACTGGTCAATGGGTGGAGAGCAAGGATACGAAGATGCAGCTACTCTATGGGAAGCGGGATTTAACTTCATAAAAGATGCCTCCTCCTCGGTAACTATGGCCGAGCTTTATGAGCATTGGATGAAGCCTCCTTATGGCTTAACATTCGGGTTGTGCCGTATCTACGCGTTAGCTCTGTTGAAGTCTCTCGAAGGTAAAGTAGCCTTTTACGATAAAGACTCAACACAGTCGTTTATTTTTATTCCTCAGTTAGATGAAGTGTTTGTGGAGAAGCTGCATAAGCATCCACATGAAATTGCAGTACGTTATTTTGAAATAAACACAGTGCAGACACATGTGGTCAGAAGCATAGCGGCAGCAGCTCAGCTTCAAAATAAAGATGAATCAAACCTGCTAGATTTAGCCAAGCATATTGTCCACATCGTTCATACATTACCTGTCTGGGTAAGAAAAACTTCAGGCAATGTCTTCTCAGATGAAAGTTATAGTTTTCAGCTCTCTCAAGAAGCTAAAGCCTTGCGTAATAGCGCTTTAAGAGCAAATGACCCTTATAAACTTATTCTCGAAGATATCCCAAAGATCTTTAAATCGTCAGCTATAGAACAAGATGATTTATCTAGTATTGATGAGTTGTCTTCAAAGCTTCGCTCAGCATTAGATGAACTTGTTTCACAGCATGCTTTTTTAATCGATGGGTTTAAGAAGATATTAAGGCGTGAGCTTAGTAGTGATTTTGATGAATCATTAGTAAAGCGTAGCGATGAAGTTGCTAAAAACGCACACAGACCAGCAATTAAAGAGTTTGCTCAGCGATTAAGTGGATTTATTCAAGGACGTAATGACTTTGAATGGGTTATCTCAACTGCTTTAGGTACTGCCGAGCGTAATTGGACTGATAAGCATATAAGTGATGGGCTTTACGAAGTCTATAACCTGTGTCGTCAATTCCGTCGTGAAGAGTCATTTAATAGAATGACCAAAGTAGTAAGCGCTAAGTCAGTAGGGCTTATAACTACAGACAACACCGGTACGTATGTAGAGTTTGAAGGGCACATTGCAAATATAAATAGCGATAACTCAAAGCTTGATGATGTTAAGGCAGCTGTTTCTGGGGAAATCTCTGCGCTTCCGGATGATGCCAAGAGAGAGGTTTTAGTTCGATTGTTAACAGAGCTGATGCATCCAATTGAGGCTGCAGGAGAAGCATAAATGAGTAAGAAGATTAAGCATGTTTTAGGTTTATCAGGTGGTAAAGACAGCAGTGCGTTAGCCTTGTATATGAAAGAAACGCGTCCCGAACTTGATATAGAGTATTTTTTTACAGATACGGGCTATGAGCTTCCTGAGACTAATGAGTTTATTGATCAGCTTGAAGAGAAACTTGGTTATATACACAGACTAAACGACCGCTCTCTGAATAACATTGAAGGTCGTGGTGATGTTGAGTTCAAGTCTCTGTTGAAAAAACACCAGAACTTCTTACCTTCTCAAAGAGACCGTTGGTGTACTGTTCAAATGAAATTAAAGCCTTTTGAGCAGTGGGCAGATAGTCTGATTGCAGAGGGTTATGAAATTTATAACTATGTTGGAATTCGTGCTGACGAGCCTAGCCGTACTGGTTTACTGACAATAAACAAACCCATTACAAGTGTTATGCCATTTCGTGACGATGGTATTGTAAAATCTGATATTGAAAACATTCTACAACGTAATGGTCTAGAGCTACCTGGTTATTATACCTGGCGTTCTCGCTCTGGTTGCTCATTCTGCTTTTATCAAAAGAAAATAGAGTGGGTGCGTCTTCGTGAACATCATCCTGACTTATTCGAGCAAGCCAAAGAGTTCGAAAAGGGTGAGGATAATAACGTAGTAGGTGAACGCTTTTATTGGATGGGTAAGAACGAGCCTCTTGATACATTAGAAGACCCTGAGAAGCGCGCTCAAATCATTGCTAATCATGAAAAGAAAGTTGAACGTTTTAAGAAAAAAAGACGACGCAATGCCTTGATTGAGAGTGGTAATGGTTCAAGTGAGCTTATTGGCTTAGTCGATCTTGATGAGATTTATGATGACGTTGAAGGCGGTGGCGCATGCTTTACATGCTACAAGTAGCCCAATTAAATTTTAAATCTAGCAATATCGCTTACTAGCTCAGTTAATTGGCTTTTCTGGATATCACTGGGAAAGCTAATTCTTAGTGTGTTTGATGCAGTATCACGGTCTAGTGACAACGCAAGAAGCACATGTGATGGTTCTATGGAACCTGAAGAGCAAGCAGAACCTTGAGAGAATGAATACTTATTTTCTGTATCTCTAATTAACACCGGCACATCTATATTCATAAGTGAAATACTTGTCATTAGCGGTAAAGTCTCGCCGCCACCGTTTATCTGATAATGAACTCCTTGTTTAAACAGTTCTCCTAATAGAAACTGCTTACAGCTCTCTAGGTGCTGAACATCGTAGTACGATGGGAAGTGTTCTACAGCAGCTCTAAAAGCTAAAATAAGAGGCGTTGCAAGCGTTCCACCTCTTACACCTAGTTCTTGTCCTGCTCCATGTATTAACGGCTCAAGCTTACTGCTTCTTAAGTCTCTAATATAAACAGCTCCTATTCCTTTAGGGCCACCAACTTTATGAGCAGATATGGAAAGGAAGTCTATATTAAGCTCATCAACGTCAATAGAAATTTTCAGATAGCTTTGCGCGGCATCGGTATGAAACTTCACCCCATTCTCAAAGCATACCTTTCCAATATTCTCGATATCGTTAACTGTACCAAGCTCATTATTTACATGCATTACTGATACGAGAACTGTATTAGGCTGCAAAGCTTTTTGTACGGAATCAGCTGAAATCAAGCCGTCTGTTGAAGGTGATAGATAAGTAACTTCGCAACCCAATGTTTCTAAGTATGCACAAATAACTAATATGCACTTATGTTCGATGACTGAAGTTATTATGTGAGGGGTTTTACCTGCACTTAGAATAGGAGCTACTACTCCTTTCAAGACTAGGTTGTTAGACTCAGTAGCACCGCTAGTAAATACAATCTCGCTAGGTAAGGCCTCAATCGAATCTGCAATCACGCTGCGCGCTTCTTCAATATCGATGTGTGCTAGCTCACCTAATAGGTGGTTTGCTGAAGGGTTAGCGATGTGTTTCTGACAAGCAGAAATCAATGCATCTTGAGACTCGACTAGCATTGGATACGAAGCTAAGACATCTAAATAAAGCATAATAAAATTCTACAAATAATAAATACGTTTAACTCTTATGAGTGTACTTTACCTAGCCATCTTCATCATGTATTTCTTTTTGAAAGCATAAAGAAAAAGTAAATATTTTTTGTAAATATCCCATTTATAACACAGTCATCTCGTAGAGAATTTACGCTCGCATTTGCGGCTGGTTTGGAGCGCAGCGGAAAACCAGTCCGACAACATGCGCTTGTTAACTGCCGACTAATGCCGGAGGATTTAAAAGCCACACAATTATAAACACTGCAATTGCACCTGTAGCCCTGATTGAAAATTTCTGAAACCTTGACTCGACATTCAGCAACCCGGGGATAATTGCTGCAATCGCGGCTAACGAAACAGAAAATATGCCACGGAAAATAAAAAACTGAGTAGGCGTGGGGTTCGGAATAAGTATTGCCGAAATAAGTATTAGTAAAGCGAACAGCACACCAATAACCAATCCAGTTATTAGTTGCCACTTAGGCGTTTTATTCAAATCATTTGCTCCGGCATATTCAAAACCTGAAGCTGGAAGGGAGTTTTCCCTAAAAAGGCTTTCAATTTTCTGCCATTGAGGTTGTGGAAGGTATTCTTTTGTCATTCTTTGCATATTTGCATAAGCTGCATCATCGGGCTGCGCTAAGGAGCCTGAAAGTTTGCCTGAATAACTCCTTAGGAAGTTGACATGTACGACATAGGCCTTCAGTACACTGTGACATGTCTCAGCAAACCCTGTAACCCACTTCCCATTGGCATGGGCCCCTAATAGTCCGCTATTGCCAACAAAAGTCTCGATGAAGTTAAAATACTTTGCGCCCAATTGTTGGCAAGCCAATAAATCTTGAAGCGAGGGTTCTTCTCCCTGCTCGTGGATTTTCAGCACTATAGGGTTTAGATGATCGATGTAAGCCTGCTTAAGTTTATCAATCTCAGCCTCTGCTTGAATGACAGCTTGCTCATTAGTCATCATTTTTCAGTCGTTTTCGTTGCCATAATAAGCAATGTTGTTAAATCCGTATTATCAACACCCTCCAATATCATGCATTCATATGAGCCGACTACATCATGAACCACTTTCTCGACATCAGACTTTGAGGGAGCGCCCTTTAAGCCCTTCAGGCGCCTAGCAATTTCTTTCAAATCGCTTTCGGTCGGCGACCAATTAGTAATCAATAGCGTGGCTTCAAGTTCCTTCTTAAGGTTTTCTGTGCTCATATTAATGGTCCTATTTTTTAGTTGCCAATTGCATTAGGGTTATAAGATCTGCCGTATCCGCCCCCCTGTAAATGTAACTTCCGGCATCAGGGCAATGTCTTTTAACAATTTCTGCCCAGTCTTTTTCTGTCGGAGTAATTCCCTTCGCTACAAGAGCCTGTATATCCCTCTTTATATTCTCCAACTGCTGCCAGTTCGGCTCATTAGGAGATGTTCCAAATTTTATTTTAATTTTATGAGCTAGCTCTTGATCACTGTTCATAGCGATTCCTTACGTTGTTGATCGTGGTGCAGTTAACGCCCGCAGCACGGGCAAATTTTGAGCGCAGCGAAAAATTTGTCCCTGTGCCTGCGATTGTTATGTTTGAGTTGATTCATACTGATACCACTCAGTAATGGAAATCGCATCGGTAAATTCGGCACCAAATACAGTAAAAGGCTCGAAACCAAAGCCTGAATTGGAACGCTTTGTGAGTATTACTTGAACCCTATGCTGTTTGTGAAATCTGAATGCCAACTCTCTTAATTTTTGAGACGCATTAACCCCCAAAACAACTCGTTCAATATTATTAGGGGTTATTTCACTCACAAAGACACCATCACTTACTTCTAAGCAGTCCTCAAATTTTTTAGCAAACCTATGCTCAGACTCATATTCCCAATGATTGGATTTTACATATAGGTCTTTTAGGAATATAACTTCATTTTCAACAAGTAATCTACCATCGATTATTGGCCGATTGCTTCGATAAATAACCGGACTCATTTCATCAGCCAGATCGGAATTTTCCTTTAACTGAATCGCTATACCTGAATGGGACTCCGCATAGTGAGCCCACATCAATAGGTTTACGGGAATGGTTGTATCTGAACAAGAAAAACAAGTAGTACCAATGGATTTGCTTACTTCAGCGATAAGATCTGAATTAAGGTGGTACTTGTAGCTTGATATTTCAGAATCCGAAATTTCATATTTTTCAAGTTGAGGAATTCCTCCTGAGAGATTAATGCCAAGATTTTTGCTTTGTTGAGAAAACTGCTCTTTCAATCTTATTTCCGGAGCGAGTTCAAACGGGTCATTGTAAGCATTTGGCTGGCAAAATCTGACTGTTCGATTCTCAAGAAATTTCTGAGAGGCATAATCTCCCATATACTTGAAATACGGCATACTCTCAGGAACTCCTTAAAACATAACGTTTGGTTAAGGGGCGGGCTTTAGCCCGTCCCAGTGAGCGAAGCGAACGATTTGAACCATTTGTTAGAGGTTGCTTGCTCAATGTTGAGTAATCTTTGCTTGAGAGAAATGGCCCTGCTCATCGAAGTAGATATGCAAATAGTCGTAATCAATTCCCAAACCGCTGCACATGCCAAGTGAATATTGATATTCCTGTTTAGTAAACTGTTCACTTGGCTCTCCAAGTAAAACAGCTACATCATTTTCAGTCATTTTGTTTGATAACAAGCCCTGTATGTCGCTAGCCATTCCTCCACGGTAGCAAGTGGCAGATTGTTCGTCGGATATTGCAGCGTGCCATTTTGTTTTTTCAAAAGATTCAGAGCTGAAAACTCCAGAGCTTGCATACCAATAAGCAAATACCAATAAAGATAAAAGTACTAGGAAAGTGGCTCCTATAGAAATTAGTATCCATTTTATGAATTTTAACGCATGCATCCGTGCAACCTCTAACGCCCAAAGCAGCTGCGCGGTACGCGTCGGCTGCCTTTGCTTGTTAGTGTTTTAAATGTCGAGCAGTCGCTTAAGAACACTCGTTGCTCGAACATCCATACCCTTTTCTGCACCATGATAAATCTTGTCCAGAGCACTAAATATTTCTGGTCTTTCTTTGCTAGAAAGAGAGATCGCAGTCTGTTTGTTCAATCGATCTTGAACCTGAAATAAGTAAACAGACTCCTCCTTAGAGTCAAAACTAATATCTAGCAGTCCCTTGGATCTCAATCCACGTGGTGCATCAGCTTTCTGAATAGTAACGATAAAAGAATCGCTTCCGGAATTTTGAATCCATTGAAATGTCGATGGATTAGGTTGGCTCCACGGAATTTCGCCAGCTAGCGATTTTTTTGCAATTCTGAAGAGGTAATCCATTAATTCATTAGTTTCGTTATTCATTTTTCATTTACCTCTATCGTTCTTTTTTCAAAGAGCCCCATGATTTCTGCTACTAGACCGCTGATATTTGAAAAATGTCCTTGAGTGGCAAAGTATATAGTATTAGGTGGCAACTCATCTTCAGGATTTTGCGGTCTGACTTCTTCAAGGGCATCTTTAGCACCGTCAAGTGCATTCTTTAAATTTAAGCATGGCGTAACCAAATCGGGTGTTTCTTGGAATGGTGCGATTAATCTTCTTAATCGACGAGATATCTCATTCAGCAAATCCCTAGCCTCAGAAAAGCTGAGATTAAAATCCAACTTATCTAATCGCTGCGCTATTTCAGTCAACTCAATAGTTATTGTCTGAATCTTAACTGTCTTACCAGCTTCAAAAGCTGCTCTTTTAGCCTCTCGAGCTTCTTTAAATGCTTTTACTGAGAAATACACACTAGCAGCACCAATAACAGTAGCAATCCAAAATTCAAATTGAGTATAAAATGGAGCTGAGTCATTCAGAGCCCTGACGAGCTTTTCTATTTCTTCTTCATTCAACGTAATTCTCCATTACTGAGTGATCACTAACGCC
>Ga0209075_1002827_pt1 | contig 14959 bp, 13 predicted proteins | sample Stecom2011_FD_187523 | JGI IMG/M metagenome (GOLD analysis project Ga0209075, IMG submission 187523) | Agricultural soil microbial communities from Utah to study Nitrogen management - Steer compost 2011 (SPAdes) (version 2) | ecosystem: Environmental > Terrestrial > Soil > Agricultural land... | reverse complement strand
TGAGGATGATTGGTGTAGCCTTTGGTTTTTCCTTCTAAAACGTGTTTGGCCAACAGTGTTTCTCTCCACAAAGCAACTAAACCTTTGGTGTCTAATAAAGACGGATGGAGCGACCATATTCTCATTGTTGAATTCTCTTATTTAAAAGATTACCTACCATCTCTGTCAATCACAGGTCTATTTTCTGCATTGGCTAATTTCCATGCTGTTGCAAAAGCTAGCTTAGTTCTTTTAGTAAACAACGGGAAATCTATTTTATCAGGCGTGTCAGTAGTTTTGTGATAATCTTCGTGTACTCCGTCAAAATAAAAGATTGCAGGAATTCCTTTTCGGGCAAAATTATAATGGTCAGAACGGTAATAAAAACGATTAGGATCATTCAAGTCATTATAAGTGTAATCGAGTTCTAATCCTACGTGGTTATTGGCTTTTTCGGATAATTTATGGAGATCTGTACTCAATCTATCCGAACCAATTACATATACATAATTATCATTTTTTTCTTTTCCGTATCCACGTCTTCCAATCATATCGATATTGATGTTGGCAATGGTATTTTCGATGGGAATTATTGGGTTTTCTGCATAATATCTCGATCCGTGAAGTCCATATTCCTCTCCTGTTACGTGCAAAAACAATATCGAACGCTTAGGTGTATATCCTGCTTTTTTAGCCTGAACAAAAGCATCTGCAATTTCTAAAAGTGCAGAAGTTCCCGAACCATTGTCATCAGCTCCATTATAGATTTCGTTATTTTTCATTCCGATATGGTCATAATGAGCTGAAATCACAATTACTTCATCTTTTAGTTCTCCCCCTTCTAAATAAACCCATATATTTTCTGAATCTGGTAATGTCGGGCTCCAAGCTGTTTTCATAAATTTTGATGGAACAGGTTGATAAAAATTATTCGCTCCCAACGGATAACTTAACCCTAAATTTTGATATTGCTCGATAAGATATCTACCGGCCTTTTTTTGACCCTCACTTCCTGTGTCTCGACCTTGCATCTGGTCTGAAGCAATTGTAAAAAGATGTGTCTTAAGTTCCTCTTCAGTAATTGTATTCATAAATTTTTTTAAAGGAATTTTATCATCTTTTTCCAACTTGTTTTGAGCAGTTGTACAACCCATAAAAAGTGGGAGCAACAAGGCTGAAATTAAAATTTTTCTCATCATAATATTTGGGTTGAAAATGTTAAAATTAACATATAGATAAAATCTATATTACAGGTCTATATATTTGTTTTTCAGTAGTTTGAATCAATTTATATAAACTAATTGTTTAATATCCAATTTTTAAAATCGAAAAAGTTTTTTGGGGCAACTCCGTGTCCTACCGGATATTCAAAATATACATTTTTAACTCCTAATTTATTTAAAAATTCGGGGGTTTTTCTTGCCCATTCAACAGGTATAACCTGGTCAGCCGAACCGTGAGAAACAAAGAAATTTAGATTTGTAAAATCATTGTTTTTGTAATTTTCTTTCAAAATATCTTCATTCAAATAACCGCTTAAAGCCACTACCCTATTTACCTTTTCCGGGTAAGAAAGAGCTACCGAATAACTCAAAATACTTCCTTGACTAAATCCTATTAGAGTGATGTTGTTTGGGTCAATGGGATATTTTTCGATCAATTCGTCCAAAAACCGCACAATCAGTTCTCTTGATTCTATTGCTTGTTTATCATCTGAAAATTTATTCATATCCGCATCAAAATTGATGGCATACCAAGCATATCCGTATGGTTGGAGTGCGTAAGGAGCTTGTACAGAAATTACATAATACTCTTCTGGTAGTTCTTCTGCAAACGAAAATAAGTCTTCTTCGTTGCTTCCGTATCCGTGTAATAACAATAATAATGGATTTTTATCTTTTTTTGTTTTTGGTTCTCTTATTAAATAGTTCATTTTAAGCCTGATTTTGTAAGTGTTTACTAATGGTGTGGATTTTATTGAGTTTTGAAAATTCTCATCACTGATAAAGTTTTTTACTATTAAATTCCTTTAAAAAACTTTTGAAATAGTTTTCCTAATATCGGAATTTCTCGTTGTTCGTACTGTAGAGCTCCAACAAATCCGTAAATCCAAAGAATAAAAAAGAATAAATAAAACCCCATAGTTACCATCCAACTGTCAAAATATCCGATAGGATAGCCTAGGGCAAAAAACAATAAGAAAATACCTAATGATTGTCTGTTATGAAATGAGGCAAAAGGATACTTTTTTTCGCTATTCATAATCATTGCGATAATGCATCCGATGATAGTAAAATAACTAACAATTGCTATTTTCTTGTCTTGTTGTGTTTCCATATATTTTAGTTTAATTAATCAAAAAGTCTTTCTGCAGACGGGTTTTTAGAATCTTTACAAATTAACAAAAACCAAGGTTTAGAAACAAGCGGAATTTCGTTATTTGAAAATTTCATTTTACTTTTGCAGCGCACAAAAAAACAGACAAAAATGCTAATTATCGGAATTGCTGGAGGCACAGGGAGTGGTAAAACGACCGTAGTTCATCAAATTATGAATGAGTTACCGAGTACAGAAGTAGGAATTATTTCGCAAGACTCGTATTACAGAGAAACTTCTAATCTGAGCTATGTAGAACGCACCAGAATTAATTTCGATCATCCTAGAGCTATTGATTTTGAACTGCTTGTGTCTCATCTTAAAGATTTAAAACAAGGAAAAATTATAGAACAACCCGTATATTCTTTTGTAACTCATAATCGTACAGGTGATGTCATCATCACTCATCCTAGAAAGGTAATGATTGTGGAGGGAATTCTAATCTTAACTAATCCTGAGCTGCGAGAGATGTTTGACGTAAAAATATTTGTTCATGCAGATTCAGACGAAAGACTCATCAGACGTTTAAAGCGTGATATTTCTGAAAGAGGTCGTGATATGGAAGAAGTCTTGAACCGCTACCAAACTACTTTAAAACCTATGCACGAACAGTTCATCGAACCTACAAAAGCCTTTGCAGATATAATTATCCCTAATGATAAGTATAATACTGTAGCAATTGATGTGGTTCGAGCTGTTATCAGTCAGAAAATAGACAAGAAATAATTATTCTACAAACTTATTTAGAGTGTATTCAATTAGTTGGTCTACCGCCTTATAAGGATCTTCGCTAAATGTTCCGTTAGCTCTATTTGCAATGATTGTATTCAAGGACAAAGCATTATGACCTAATAATCTAGAGAGTCCGTATATAGCTGAAGTTTCCATTTCTAAATTAGTCATCCTGATTCCGTTGTGCGAGAAGTTATCCATTTTATGATTCAGTTCTCTGTCTTGGATGTCTAAGCGAAGAATTCTCCCTTGAGGTCCATAAAAACCTGCTGCTGTACCGGTAAGTCCTTTAAAAGTATTTTGGCTGTAGAATCTGTTTAATAGATTTTCAGACCCTTTAATGACGTAAGGTCTTCCTTTTTTCAGATCCCAATTGGTGTGAGCAATAAAGGCATCTTCGATTTCTTTTTCACAAATGGTATCAATCAAGTAGGAACGCATCATATTGTCCATTCCTAATCCGTACTGACTTGCCACAAAGCTATTGACTGGTATGTCGGGTTGTAATGAACCCGAAGTTCCTACCCTAACAAAATTTAAAGCGGTAAGTGTAGGTTTAATTTGTCTGGTTTCTAAATCAATATTCACCAAAGCGTCTAGTTCGTTAATAACAATATCAATATTATCAGGTCCGATTCCGGTCGAAATTACCGATAGACGTTTGCCTTTGTAGGTTCCGGTATGAGTTTTGAATTCTCTTTTCTGAGTTTTGAATTCTATAGTGTCAAAATGTTTTGATATATTTTCAACTCTATTTTGATCACCTACCAATATAATATCATGTGCAATATTTTCGGGTTTTAGGTTGATATGATAGACGCTTCCGTCGGGATTGAGTATAAGTTCTGAAGATTTCATTTAAGGTATTGTATTAATTATATTAACTACATATTTTAATACAAATATATTAAATATAGACGAAGACTCCTTATTTAAGAAGGTCTAAATATTATAAAAAACGACCTGTTTTATTACGATACAGATTTTTTGGTCAGATTGTCTTTTGCTTTTGCATTTGGGTTGGGTTTAATGATAGAAGTGTCATACCCTCCAAATTTTTTCATATAGCTTCGCATTGTAGTTCCGTAACCATCTGTTATTCTAATGTTTCCGTTATTGCGTAAGTACCTTTTAACCGAGCCTGCTCCTAATAAATGAGCAGATGCCAAAATTCCAGATTCAGTAATTTCTGTACCGTTAATTATTTTACCCGAATATTTTTCAATTTCGTTTCGAAGTCCATGCTTGTTTATAGCTAATAATGCTTTAAAGGCTTCTTCTTGTAATATTGGGCTGTCTAAGAATTCTTTTCGATTTGTAATACCTACTGCTCTCAAAGCTGAACCTCCAAACTGATATTTACCCATATATCCAAACTCATTTACAATGTCATAACGACCTTGTGATTCTTTGAAAGCTAAAGCCTGTTTAAAAGCCGAAAAGGATTTTCCGGAAAACGGAATGTCAAAATGATTGAATTCAACCTCGGCTTCGTTTGGAACAATAGCCTCTAAAGGTAAACTTTTAGAAGTCCATTCTGCGTAATCCCAAACATAGTCTAAGTTTTCTTCTTTCATAAAGCCTGAGACCGCTACAGCTAAACCAATAATAATTACTAATATATAATGCCATTTTTTTATCATAACTCGTATTCTTTTTTGTATAGATGTAATACAAAATTTGAGCCGGCAAATGTACAAAAAATATTTTTAATCTGAAAATCAGATAGTTAAGCTTTTCTTAAAGAATTTTGTCAGTTATTTTTCTACAAAAAATCAATATTTGTAGGGTAAAATTTCCCCAACTTTTAGAAGTAAATCAAATGAAATTTTGATTTTCCGTTAGAAGTAAATTCAAAAGTTGGTGCAGGAATTTTTATGGTGTTGATTACTGAAAACAAAGTACTTAAGAAATGAGATTGTGTTTTTATTTTGGTTAAATCTATGTCCAAACTGATATAATACTGACGATATCTTTCTTTTTCGGGCAAGAAAATCATATTAACTAGTTCTTCTTGTCCTGTAATCATTCCTTCCGCTCCATATCCTAAGGCTATATTAACCCATTTCGGAATTTTTGACTCCTTAAAAAAGGAATGTATATTAAACGAAAGCCAATAGGTTTGGCCATTATAATCCTTTAATATTTGTTCTTGTAAAGTGTTTCCTAATACATTTGGTCTTCTGCTGGCATAAGGAGTGGTGCGAAAGGAATATTTAATAAAAATTCGTTGTTCGTCCCACAAAAACTCTTGAGTGGCATAAAAAATTGAACCCGAAAAATTAGCAATCATATCTCCGTACGAAAAGCCCCATTCTGAAGAAAATCCATCCAAAACTTCAACAAAACTAAGAAAAGCAATAGCAGAAGCTGAACCATATAACACACTCTGTTTTTTAGTAACACCACTCCACTGAAGCAATTCGGAGGAAGCTCTAGAAAGTTGATAAGCAGAAAAAGCATGTCCTGCTTTATCCATTTGCAACCATTCTATATTGTCGTTATACAAATGGAAATCAGATTTTTTATGATCTTTATACCATGCTTCACTCAAAGCCAAAAGCGTCCCTCCCATCAAAGTGCTTTGTGCTATAATCACCCCATTTCTTTTGGAAATATTTAAAGAATCCGAGGGTTTCAGGAAACTGTTGAGACCAGATTGAGAAAAAACACTTATCGAAAACAAAAAGAATGATATTTTTAAGAAAACTTTCATTTTTTACAAACATATACTTAAGATATACTTTGATGATATTCAGCCTGCTACTCAATTATTATTTGTTAGCATTCACCTTTATAAGAATCAGTAAAGTTATCGAATTTATATCATTCTAAACGTTATAATTAAAAAGCTATACAGCTTTTTTTGCGGTTGTATAAAATGATACGTTTTGTGCTATTTTCAAAATGTTTTGCAAGGCAAATTCAGATGCTTTTTCTTTAGTTATTGAAGTGTTTTTTAATTCGACATACCTTTTGAGATAGACTTCCGAACTAATTCTAATCTCGTCAATCTGTCGCTGTAAGAGTGTACTATTATTCTTGTTTAGCGAGATCAAATTAAGACCACTTTGAATAAAATAAGCATATTCATTTATTAACTCTGATGAGTTGGTAGCATCGATAAGAATTACGTTTTCAGGATTGTTATTTTGAATATACGAAACTATATTTGTGATTCTTTCGCTTTTAGAAGATTTAATAAAACTTACATCCCAAGCGTTTTTATTTTTTTTGTTTTCAATGAAAACGAGCGAAGAACTCACTACAAGTGAAACTCTAATATCTCGTTCTATTTCTAAATATTTAGTTTGATTTTTAAGAACTTCACTCACAAGCAGACTACCGATTTTTCCGGGCCCGAATAAAACTATATTGATTTTTGGTATAGACATTTTTTTGATTTTTTGGAGGCAGTTGTTTTTAAGAAAACCACCTCTTACTTTTACCTTTCGGAGGTGGCATTTCAAAACAAACAACCTAAAACTATTTTACTTTTTTCTTTATACTAAAAAAGTCCTTTTAGCTCAACACCAAAAGGACTTTTATCGTTATACATTGACATAACTATTTTTACCTTCGGTGAAACAAATACAATTTACGCATCCACATATGCATAGTAAATAGATTGTGATTGTGTTGTTTATAACAGTTGTAAATTGGTGTTTGACTATTCATTTTCTGATTTTTTAAAAGTATAATAAAAAAAATCCTCATTCTTTTCTGAACAAGGACTTTATAGGATTTTGATTTATTTATAAATTCAAAAATAATACAACAAGCCCTGCTCGGAATTCCATCCGTGCATCATCTTACGCTTATTGAAATTAATCTGAATCATTTTACTTCTTTTTGATGGGACAAACTTATAATTTTGAATTTTATAAAACAAGATAATTGTAAAATATTTTTCTATAAAACCACATTAAACAGTTGTTTTCCGGGTATTAAAATCTGCTTTTTCGTATAAAAATAGAAAATAAATCTAAATATTTAAGTGTTTGGAATAAATATTAGTGTAAAAATATAGGTTTAATATAAAAAAATCCTGTCAGTGAGACAGGATTTTAAAAGTTTATTTTATAACTCGATTAAACCAGTACCCATTCCCCTGTTTTTAATAGAGGTTCTGCCTTTTTAAACTTCATTTCTTCGGTTTTTCCGCTCATAATATGTTTAATAGTAACCGTATCGTTACGGTTGATTTTTGGCGTTTCTCGGACAATGGTTTCGGTAACTTGTTGTCTTTGAGTTTGTCCTGCTTGTTGAGCTTGCTGTCTGGCTTGGTCCGTATTTGGAATTTCTTCTTTATTGGTTTCGTAATTTTCTTTCGGACGCTGTACCTGTCTAGCTTCTTGGATGTTATTCGGGTTTTGCTGAGCCGGTAAATCTGCTTTGAACAAAAACGAAATTACTTCCTTGTTAATGGTATCCATTGTCTTTTTAAACAATTCGAAAGCTTCAAATTTATAAATCAACAAAGGATCTTTTTGTTCGTGAACAGCCAATTGAACCGATTGCTTCAATTCGTCCATTTTACGTAAGTGCTTTTTCCAGGCATCATCAACAATAGCGAGTGTTATGTTTTTTTCGAAATCGTTAATGAGTTGTTTTCCTTCGCTTTCGTATGCTTTTTTCAAATCCGTAACTACGTTAAGTGATTTCATTCCGTCAGTAAAAGGAACTACAATTCTTTCGTATCTGTTTTCAGGATTTTCGTATACATTTTTTATAATCGGAAAAGCCTCGCGAGCTGAACGATCATTTTTTTCGCTATAATATACGTAAGCTGCTTTGTAAACCTTTCCTGCAATTTCCATATCCGAAAGCTTTTTGAATTCATTTTCAGTAACAGGAGATTCTATGGAAAAATAACGAATGAGTTCAAACTCAAAGTTTTTGAAATCGTCATTTAATTTGTTAGACTGAACAATAGCTTCTGCAGCATCATACAGCATATTAGCAATATCTACCTTCAGACGTTCTCCTGAAAGTGCATTTTTTCTACGTTTGTAAACAACCTCACGTTGAGCGTTCATCACATCGTCGTACTCAAGCAATCTTTTACGAACTCCGAAGTTGTTTTCTTCTACTTTTTTCTGTGCTCTTTCGATAGATTTGGTCATCATCGAATGTTGGATGACCTCTCCTTCTTTCAAGCCCATTCTATCCATTACTTTTGCGATTCTTTCCGAACCGAACAGTCGCATTAGGTTGTCTTCGAGAGATACATAAAATTGAGAACTTCCAGGGTCTCCCTGACGACCTGCACGACCTCTAAGCTGTCTGTCTACGCGTCTAGAATCGTGTCTTTCTGTACCTATAATTGCCAATCCTCCTGCTGCTTTTACTTCAGGAGAAAGTTTAATATCCGTACCACGACCTGCCATATTGGTTGCAATGGTTACTACACCTGGTTTTCCTGCCTGCTCAACAATTTCTGCTTCTTTTTTATGCATTTTGGCATTCAACACATTGTGTTCAATCCCTCTCATTTTAAGAGCTCTACTCAATAATTCTGAAATCTCTACCGAAGTAGTTCCGATAAGTACCGGACGACCTGCTTGTGAGAGTTTTACAACATCTTCGATTACTGCATTGTATTTTTCACGAACCGAACGATAAATCAAATCATGTTTGTCTTGTCTTGCAATGGGTCTGTTGGTCGGAATTTCAACTACATCCAATTTATATATTTCCCAAAACTCTCCTGCTTCAGTAACAGCCGTACCGGTCATACCAGCCAGTTTGCTATACATACGGAAGTAATTCTGTAGTGTAATTGTTGCAAAGGTTTGGGTTGCGGCTTCAATTTTTACGTTTTCTTTTGCTTCGATGGCTTGATGTAATCCGTCTGAATAACGTCTTCCTTCCATAATACGTCCGGTTTGTTCATCTACGATTTTAACCTGACCATCTATTACTACGTATTCTGTATCTTTTTCGAAAACTGTGTAAGCCTTTAGCAATTGGCTTAAGGTGTGGATTCTTTCGCTTTTAATACTAAAGTCTTGGAATAGTTTTTCTTTTTCTTCTGCTTCCGCATCTTTTGACAAGCCTTTTTTCTCGATATTGGCAATTTCTGTTCCGATATCGGGAAGTATAAAGAAATCTTCTGCAGTATCGTGAGACAAGTATTTAATTCCGTTATCGGTAAGTTCTACTTGATTGTTTTTTTCTTCTACTACAAAATAGAGTGCTTCGTCAACTTTCGGCATTTCGCGGTTGTTGTCTGCCATGTAGTGATTCTCGGTTTTAAGGAGAATTTGTTTTACTCCTTCCTCACTCAAAAACTTGATAAGAGCTTTATTTTTAGGTAATCCTCTGTGAACTCTTAAAAGTAAGAATCCACCATCTTTAGTGTTTCCTTCTTTAATTAGTTTTTTTGCCTCTGCCAATACTCCTGTAAGCATTTGACGTTGCAAGTTTACTAAGTTTTCAATCTTTGGTTTTAGTTCGGTAAATTCGTGTCGGTCACCTTGAGGAACAGGTCCTGAAATAATAAGCGGAGTACGGGCATCATCAATTAAAACCGAATCGACCTCATCGACAATGGCATAATTGTGTTTTCTCTGAACCAAATCTTCAGGCGAATGAGCCATATTATCTCTTAAGTAATCAAAACCAAACTCGTTATTGGTTCCGTAAGTTATATCTGCTTCATACGCTTTGCGTCTTTCGGGTGAATTAGGTTGATGATTGTCTATACAATCAACTGTTAGTCCATGGAATTCAAAAAGTGGAGCTTTCCAGGTGCTATCTCTTTTTGCCAGATAGTCGTTTACGGTTACCAGATGTACACCGTTTCCGGTAAGTGCATTCAAATACAGCGGAAGTGTTGCTACTAATGTTTTTCCTTCTCCGGTTTGCATTTCGGCAATTTTACCTTGATGCAGAACGGCTCCTCCGATAAGCTGTACGTCATAATGAATCATATCCCAAGTAATGGGCTTTCCGGCTGCATTCCAAGAGTTTGCCCAGATTGCTTTATCACCGTCAATAGTAACATAAGGCTTAATTGCAGAGAGTTCAAGATCTTTAGGGGTTGCTGTAACCTCAACAGAAGTATTTTCTTTGAATCGTCTTGCTGTTTCTTTGACAACAGCAAAAGCTTCAGGCAGGATTTCGTCAAGCGTTTTTTCTGATAATTCGTAAGCTTCTTTTTCTAGTTTATCAATCTCAAGATAAAAGTCTTCTCTTTTGTCAATGTCTTCGGTTTGTTCAATCTTTGCTCTAATTTCTGCAATAGCGTTGTCTTTTGACAAACGAGCTTGTTTTATTTTTTCTTTAAAATAAGTTGTCTTGGCTCTTAGTTCGTCATTTGACAAAGCCTGAAGGGCTGATTCGAATGATTTTACTTTATCCACTATAGGCCTAACAGCCTTTACATCTTGTTTTGATTTATCTCCTACAAATATTTTCAGTAAGCTATTTACAAAATCCATATTATTGTTTTGTATTTGTTATAATTCCGTTATATCTATTAAATATATAAATATCAAAAAGCCTCACTTAAGAGGCTTTTTGGATTATTCTTTTTAGTATTCATCCTCGTTCCAAAGGTAATCTTCGTCAGTCGGATAGTCGGGCCAGATTTCTTCCATAGATTCATAGATTTCTCCTTCGTCTTCAATAGATTGCAGGTTTTCTACAACTTCAAGAGGAGCACCTGTTCTGATTGCATAATCAATAAGCTCATCTTTAGTAGCTGGCCAAGGAGCATCGCTTAAATAAGATGCCAATTCTAAAGTCCAATACATCTCTTCTAAAATTTAATTTTTTTGCAAAAATATGTTTTATACTCAAATAGTCAAGCTAAATTCAAATTATTTTTTATATGAACGTTTTTTGTCAAATGTCTTAATCATAAATGTCTTAGTGTAGAATGTGATAAATAATCTAACTTTGATAAGACTTTTTTTTGACTTTATTCCTTTCTAGGAATCCATTTAACTTCTTGAATGTTTAGCTCTGATGACAAGATTCGTGCCAACATAAACAAATAGTCAGAAAGTCGGTTTAGATATTTTAAAACTAACTCATCAACAGGCTCTTCTTCATTTAATTGAGAGGTTAAACGCTCTGCTCTACGACAGACGCAACGTGCAATATGACAATATGACACAATCGGATGTCCTCCTGGTAGAATGAAGTGTGTCATCGGAGGCAAAGCCGCGTCAATTCTGTCAATTTCGTTTTCTAATACCACTATATCCTCTTCAGAAATACGCATAATATTCAGGCGTTGTTTTCCGCTTTTGAGTACTTCTTTTTCGGGAGCAGTAGCCAGAATCGCTCCTACTACAAATAATCTGTCCTGAATCTCGATAAGTAGTTTTTTATGTCCTTCTTTTATGTCTTGGTCGCGAATCAGTCCGATATGAGAATTAAGTTCGTCAACCGTTCCGTAACTTTCAATACGGATATGGTGTTTGGGTACTCTAGTGCCGCCAAATAAAGCGGTGGTGCCTTTGTCTCCTGTTTTAGTATATACTTTCATGTTTTTTAGTTTCTGGTTTATTTGCCAGGATAATTTAGAATTATACAAGGCTAGTTTATATCTGCTTACAAATTGCCTTTAAAATTTGAAACGGAAACAAATATACTCATTTCAATTTTGGTTTTTGTAGCTTTATTATTTTTTATCATTCAAATTTTAAGGTTAATTTTGCCAAATGCAATTATTAAGACTTCATTTACTCAATTATAAGAATTTTTCTGAAATAAGCTTTGATTTTGACGCCAAAATCAACTGTTTCGTAGGGCGAAATGGCATTGGGAAAACTAATGTTTTAGACAGTATCTATCACCTTGCATACGGAAAAAGTTATTTTAATTCTATCGGAAGCCAAAACATAAAGCACAACGAAGATTTTTTTGTGATTGATGGAGAATTTTTAAAAGATGACCGCACTCACCAGATTGTTTGTAGTCTAAAAAAAGGACAAAAAAAAGCGCTTAAAAAGAACGGGAAAATATATGATAAATTCTCGGAGCATATCGGGTTTATACCCCTTGTGATTATTTCTCCGTCTGATAGTGATTTAATCTCCGAAGGAAGTGAAACTAGGCGTAAATTTGTCGATCAAATTATTTCACAATTAGATTCAAGTTACCTTAACCAACTAATTAAATATCAAAAAGTTGTATCTCAAAGAAATTCGTTGTTAAAGTACTTTGCAATCAATATGGTTTTTGATAATGAAACCCTTTCGATATATAACGAACAGATCGATGCTTTAGGTTATTTTATTCATCAAAAACGAAAAGAATTTTTAGCAAACTTCACTCCTATTTTTAATGAATTTTATTCTATAATTTCAGGAGGTAATGAGCAGGTAAGTTTGATATACGAGAGTCAGCTCTTTGAAAATGATTTACTAACGCTTTTACAAGAAAATCTCCAAAAAGATCGAGTGGTTCAATATACATCGGTCGGAATTCACAAAGATGATTTATCTTTCGAAATCAATAATTTTCCTATCAAAAAATTTGGTTCTCAAGGGCAGCAAAAGTCTTTTTTGATTGCCTTGAAGTTGGCTCAATTCGAATTCGTAAAGCAGCAAAACAACGAAAAACCCATTCTTTTATTCGATGATATTTTTGATAAGTTAGACAAATTTAGAGTCGGTAAAATCATCGATTTGGTCAACCAAGATGCTTTTGGTCAGATATTTATATCCGATACGGACGAAGAGCGCACCGAAAACGTCATCCAACAAACCCATCAACCTTATAAGATATTTAAACTTTAAGGATTGCTCAAAGGTTTTCTCTATCTTTGCATCAGCAGACCGCCTTATCGATTCACCCTTGTGGTGGGTAGGAAAGTCCGGGCATCACAGAGCGGCATAATGGGTAACACCCATCCGTCCTGTCTCATAAAACAGGACGAGGACTAGTGCAACAGAAAGGATGTACAGGTAATGCTGTAGTGAAATCAGGTAAACTCTATGCGATGAAATGTCAAGTAAACCGACTGTTAAGAGTGGCTCGCTCAATGTCGGAGGGTAGGCAGATAGACTGAGTTAGTAATAACTTGGCTAGATAAATGATAAGGTCTTGTTGTAGAACAAGAACAGAACCCGGCTTATAGGTCTGCTTTTTTTAATTTATATCCAAAATAATTCTGACATAAATTGTATGTTTGTACTGAAATTATTTTAACTCAAATGTACTCCCTGAAATCCTATAATACTTTCGGAATAGACGTAAAAGCAAAAGAATTTATTTCTGTTTCTTCGGTCGAAGAATTAAAAAAAGCTTTAGAAATTTACCAAAATCAAGAAATTTTCGTGCTCGGAGGAGGAAGTAATATGCTTCTGACCCAAGATATCAAAAAACCAGTTATCCACATCAATATCAAGGGAATAGAAATTGTAAAACAAGACGAAAACCATGTGTGGATTGAGGCTCAAGCAGGCGAAAATTGGCATGAATTTGTTTTATGGACCTTGAATCATGATTTTGGAGGAATCGAAAATTTATCGCTTATTCCCGGAAATATAGGTTCTGCTCCTATTCAGAATATCGGAGCGTATGGAGTAGAACTCAAAGATGTTTTTGAGAGTTGCCAAGCAATTTGTATCCAAACAGGTAAAATCACAACTTTTACAAACAATCAGTGTCAGTTTGGTTATAGAGAGAGTATTTTTAAAGGTACTGAAAAAGGAAAATACATCATCTTGTCGGTTACCTTAAAACTGACTAAAAACAAACATAAGATTTCTACAGCGTACGGAGTTATCGAAAATGAACTTCAAAAAAACGGAATTACAAATCCTACTATTCAGGATATTAGCAAAGCAGTAATTGCTATCAGAGAAAGTAAACTTCCGAATCCGAAAGAAATTGGTAATAGTGGTAGTTTTTTTAAAAACCCTGTGGTTTCTAAGGAAGTTTTTGAAAAAACTCAAAAGCAATATCCTGAAATGCCTTTTTATGTGGTTTCAGACAATGAAATCAAAATTCCGGCTGGTTGGCTTATAGAACAAGCAGGATTTAAAGGAAAACGCGTGGGAGATGCAGGCGTACATACTCGACAAGCTCTTGTTTTGGTAAACTACGGAAATGCGACAGGAAAAGAAATCTTTGCTTTAGCTCAAAGTATTCAAAAAACCATTTTAGAGCAGTTCGGAATCGAAATCGAAATGGAAGTAAACGTATTTTAAAGACTCCGACAGAACCTTATGTCTGTCGGAGCTTTTGTTTTATATCAATTCTGAATAATCTCCGATACTTATATGGGTGAAATTTCCGTCAAACTTGGCAAAGTTTCCAATCATCGCATTGTCTAAATTCGCATTGCTGATTTTGGCATGAGTCTGAATCAAGCTGTTGCTTATTGTACTGTTTTCAACTACAGTTCCGTCTCCGAGCGATACATTTGGCCCTATAGTTGCGTTGGTAAGTACTACGTTCTCCCCTATAAAACACGGTTCTATAATAGTAGAATTGTCATTTTTTACAGAAGACGAAATCAGGTTTTTACCATCTTTTTTCAAGAAGCCTAACATTCTGCTGTTGGTTTCTACCGTTACGTTTTTGTTTCCGCAATCCATCCATTCTTCTACTTTTCCGGGTACAAAACGCATTCCTTTTTGCTTCATGTTTTCGAGTCCGTCTGTCAATTGGTATTCACCACCTTTTATGATGTTGTTGTCTAACAGATATTGTAATTCACTGCGAAGCGTTTCACCACTTTTAAAGTAATAGATTCCGATAATTGCCAAATCTGATACAAAGTCTTTTGGTTTTTCGACAAAATCTACGATTTCGTTTTTATCGTTGAGTTGCACCACTCCAAAAGCACTTGGGTCATCCACTTGTTTTACCCAAATTACACTATCGGCTGTAGTATCTAATGTAAAAT
>Ga0209075_1002826_pt1 | contig 14965 bp, 11 predicted proteins | sample Stecom2011_FD_187523 | JGI IMG/M metagenome (GOLD analysis project Ga0209075, IMG submission 187523) | Agricultural soil microbial communities from Utah to study Nitrogen management - Steer compost 2011 (SPAdes) (version 2) | ecosystem: Environmental > Terrestrial > Soil > Agricultural land... | reverse complement strand
TTGCGTCCTGCCCTCATGCGAAAAGAAATCATGCGGACCCAGGCCGAAATTGAAAAGTTGGGTGGTGGGACTTGCCGCTTTTTTCGGCCCCCTTTTGGCGTGACCAACCCTTTTCTGGCTAAGGCTTTAAAGGGGAGTGCGCTGGAAGTAGCCGGCTGGTCCATTCGGTCCCTCGATACCCGAAACGAAGCCCCGGAAGTGGTTTTTAAACGCATCATCCGTCGCCTTAAAGGGGGAGAGGTGGTGTTGTTGCACGACAGCTCAGCACCGGTGGTGCCGGTGCTGAAGCTTTTATTGCCCTGGTTGGTCGAACATAATTTACAGTCATTAACCCTGGACGCCTTTTTTGGCGAGGGAACAAAAAAATATCCTTTATGAAGCGTATTCCCTTTTTGATTTTCGTCTTGTTTCTGGCCGTCGTTCCGATGCTGGCCCAGCCGGCCGGCTACGTGCTGGTGGAGGACGCCTCGGAGCTGGAGGAGGCATTTCGTCGCAATGCCGCCTCGGTTCGTTCCATAAGCAGTGCTTTTGTTCAGGAGAAACAGCTGGCCTATCTCGATGAAGTTATTGAGAGCAAGGGTGCTTTTTGGTACCGCAACGACAACAGCCTGCGTTGGGCCTACGACAGTCCCTTTCATTATCTTATTGTGATTAAAGAGGGTCGGTTTTTCATCAAGGACCAGGAAGAGGTCAAGGTGTTTGATGTGCAATCCAATCCCGCTTTTAAGCTTTTAAACGATTTGATCATCAGCATAGCCAAGGGCAGTGTTATGGGGGATGAGCGTTTCGAGCTGAAGGTTTACGAAGGGGCCCGGGATTATTTGCTGGTGATGCAGCCACTTGATGCACAGTTGAAACAGTTTATTCAGCAAAGCGAGGTGTATTTGGATAAGGAAAGCCTTTTGGCCCTGAGGGTCATCATTAGGGAAAGCGATACGGATTTTACGCAGATTTCATTTGTTAACCGAAAGTTGAATGAGCCGATTGAGGATGCTGTTTTTGATGTTCGCTAGTGCCTGTTGGCTCAGCTTGCATGCCGGTCCCCCCGACAGCCTGAGCGCCGGTCCCCCCGGTGTTTTGGGTGCCGCCTACGATTCCTATTTGTACAAGGCACGCATTGCCTTTAAGGAGCATCGCTTTTCGGGTTTGGTGCTGATTAAGCAGCTGCCCTCCGATGACGCCATTCACACGGTTTTTATGTCGGAGTTTGGCCTTACCCTGCTCGATGTACGTTACCGGGACGATGCTTTTACGGTTGTTTCCGGAAAAGATTTTCTTCAGGATCCGCGCTTGTTGAAAGTCATTTTTAATGATTTCAGGCTCTTGTTGCAGGATTTTTCTCTGGTGTCCGGCCTTGATTCGGAGGGTTGGGAAGCGGGTGAAAAGTTGAAGTTCAGGCACCTGGGGGGCACTTTCATTTATCGCTTTCAGGAGGGCTTTGAGGTGGAGGAGGCGGTGTGGCGACGTGGCCTGTTTCCGCATGTAAGGATGAGGCTGGAGCGCAATGAGGAGCGGCGGGCCCGGAGCATCCGGTTCAGGCATCGGGGCCTGCCTTTGACCGTCGAAATGGACTTGCTTAAATATAAGGGATTATGATGATGAAGGACTTGTATTCGTACGAACTGGCAGCCGTGGGGGAGACGCACTTAGAGGCGAAGGTGGTCTTTAACGCCACACACCCCTTATATAGGGGACATTTTCCGCAGGCACCGGTTACGCCGGGGGTATGCCAGATGCTTCTGGTAGCCGACTTATTGTCCGAAGTATTGCAGCGACCGGTGGAACTGGAGCATGCGCGCGATGTCAAATTTTTATCCATACACAATCCAGAGGAGGATAAGGTGCTGGTGGTTAAGATAAAGTTTGGAAAACAGGAAGGTGAAGTCCTTGCAGTAAATGCCGAAATATTGGTTGAACAACGAAAAGTGCTGAAGCTCAATGGAAGTTACCGAATCAACTAGGCCGCTGGCCGCCTTGTTTGCGCAACACCAATGCTGTGTGTTGATTCCCACCTACAACAATGCTCAGTTTTTGGGGCCTGTTTTGCAGGATGTGGGTCGCTATTGTGACGACATTGTGGTGGTTAACGACGGCAGCACCGATGCCACGCTGTCGGTTTTGGCGCAGTTCCCGGATGTACAGGTGCTCAGCTATCCGAAAAACCGGGGCAAGGGGCATGCCCTTAAGAAGGGCTTTCGCTTTGCCTGGCAAAAAGGCTACCGCTATGCCATCAGCATCGATTCGGACGGCCAGCACTATGCCAAGGACCTGGTGGTGTTTTTGGAGCTGTTGGACCAGCATCCCAAAGCCCTTATTGTGGGTGCGCGCAATCTGAACCAGGAAAATATGAACAAGCAGAGCTCCTTTGCCAATAAATTCTCCAATTTCTGGTTCAGGGTCGAAACCGGTCTTGACCTGCCCGATACCCAGTCGGGCTACCGTCTGTACCCGCTGGAGGCACTGCACAAGACCTCCTTTTTCACCAGTCGTTATGAGTTTGAAATTGAGGTGATGGTGCGGAGTGCCTGGAAGGGGGTGGAATTGCTGTCCGCCCCGATTGATGTGTTCTATCCTGTGGCTGAGGAACGCGTTTCTCATTTCAGGCCCTTCAAGGATTTTTTTAGAATCAGTGTTTTAAACACGGTGCTGGTGCTGATGGCTTTTTTTTACCATCATCCGCGTCGGGTATTTAATGTTTACCGAAAAAAGAATTTGCGCGATTTATGGCGGGAGCTGCGACAATCGCTGTCTCAGCTTTCTCCAAAGAAAACGGCTCTGTCTATTGGCTTTGGTGTTTTTATGGGCATTTTTCCCATTTGGGGCTATCAGTTGCTGGTCGGTTTTGTGCTGGCGCACTGGTTTTCTCTGCACAAGGGGCTTTTCTTTGTCGCTGCCAACATCAGTCTGCCCCCCATGATTCCCCTCATTTTGTATTTAAGTTACGTAACGGGCAGTTATATGCTGGGTGCCGGTTCCTGGCAGGTTAATTTTGATTTGTCACTGGCGGCCATTGGCGACAACCTGCTGCAGTACCTGCTTGGTGCCGTAGGGTTTTCTGTGCTGGCCGGGATGGTGGCCGCGCTGTTGTCTTATTTGTTGCTCATGCTGAGAAAGTCTAAGTAAATGGGAGCCTTATTTGTTCGTTTATATACCTTCCTGGCTGGTCGTCTCCGTGTTTTTGTGGGGGGACTCCTTTTCCTGGTGGTGTTTTCGTTTGTTTTGTTGCTTCGGGTGGGCTTTAAGGAAGATGCCAGCTCCATTATTCCCCGCGATGAGCGCATCAATGCCATCAGCGATGTTTTCAACAGTTCGGAGTTGGCCGACCGGATTGTGGTTACTTTTTCGCTGTCCGACTCGGTCGATACCGCCCCCTTAAAGTTGCTGGATGCCGGTCGGGTCTTTTTCGACTCCCTGGCACACTTTCAAGCACTGATTGAGGGCGTGGAGTTTGCGGTGGACCAGCAGCAAGCGCTGGCCGTATTTGATGTGGTGCAGGCGCATTTGCCTTTTTATTTGTCCGACAAAGACTATGGGGACCTGGAGGGTTTATTGAACGACTCCAGCATTATGGCCCGGGTAGAGGCCGGCTACCGAAGCTTAATTTCCCCTGCCGGTTTTGCTACCGGACGCTTCTTTTTTAAGGATCCCCTGGGATTGGTGGCCCAACAGGTACAGCAACTCTCTGCTTTTAATGTGGACGATAATTTTGAGTTGTACAATGGTCACGTGTTTACCCGCGACCACCGCAACCTGCTGCTTTTTATTGACCCGGCTTATCCTGCGTCCAATACCCGTGAAAATGCGACTTTGGTAGCCGGACTTAAAGACCTGAGTGAGCTGGTTGACGGGCAGTTTGAGAACGTGGGGGTTCAGGTCTACGGAGGAACGGTGGTGGCTGTGGAAAATGCCCGGCAGGTGAAGACCGACATTGTTGTTACGGTGGGCATTTCCCTGGTCTTTTTAACTTTACTGTTTTGGTTCTATTTTCGTCAGCTGCGGGTTTTACTCTTTTTATTTGTGCCCGTTGTTATTGGGGCTGTGGGGGGCTTGCTTCTCTTATCGCTGCTGCGCGGGGAGGTTTCTGTGATTTCTTTGGGCGTCGGGGCCATTTTGTTGGGCATCTCGGTCGATTACGCCTTGCATGTTTTTACTCACCTTAAGGAATCGGGGTCGATAAAGGAGACCCTGCAGAAGGTGGCGGCTCCGGTGCTTATCAGCAGCATAACAACAGCCTCGGCCCTGCTTTGTATTTCTGTCCTCAAGGCCGAGGCACTGGAACAGTTGAGTCTTTTCGCCACCTTTGGCATTTTGTTCTCGGCAGCGGCTGCTTTAATCGTTCTTCCGCAGCTGGTGCGCTTTCTTAAGCCAAAGCAAAAAACGCCCAAGACTTCCTTTTTTAGTTGGGTTGCCGCCTATCCCTTTCATGCCAGGCCATATTTGGTTTTCGGAGTTCTGATTTTCAGTGTTGTTCTGCTGTTTTTTGTGCCGCGGCTTCGTTTCAACGGCGACATTGCCACCCTTAACCATCAATCGGATGAGGTGGCACGTGCCGAACAGGCTTTAAAGCGCATCAGCGCCCAGGCCAACAGTAATGTGTTTGCTTTTTCACATGGAGAAAGCTTAAATGAGGCACTGGAGCAGGCGGGCAAGCGGACTGAGTTCTTTAAAGGTTTGCAGGCCGCCGGCAGTGCTACGGCGCTGGTGTCTGTGGCGGGCCTGGTGCCCGACACCAGCTTTCAACAACAAAAAATAGCCCAATGGAGGGACTTTTGGACCTGGGAGCGTCAGCAAGCGTTGAAAACATCCCTGGCCAGGGCGGCCCGACATTTTAAGATTAAGTCCGAGGCCTTTGCAGCCTTTACCGACCTGGTGGAGCGGGATTTTCAAACACAGCGACCGGAAGTGCTTCAGGAGGCCTTTGGCGAACTGACCGATTCTTACATCACCCGTTCGGGCGATACTTATTATGTGGCCACTGTTTTGAAGGCTGCAGAGGGACAAAAGGCTGCCTTGCTTGATGAGTTGGCCGCAGAACCGGATTTGGTAATTTACGATCAGCAGTTGTTCATTAACAGGCTGCTCGACATATTAAAGGAAGATTTTAACAAGCTGTCCCTGCTCTCGATGGGCGTGGTTTTTTTGGTCTTGTTGCTTTATTTTGGTCGCATTGAATTGGCCCTGGTTACCTTTATCCCCATTTTGCTGGGTTGGTTTTGGACCCTGGGCTGGATGGGGCTTCTGGGCTTGTCTTTCAATATTTTCAATGTCATCATCTCCAGTTTTATTTTTGGCCTGGGTCTGGATTACAGCATCTTCCTGGTCAGCGGTCTGGTCGATGACTACAAGTATGGGGCCGTACCCCTTGCCCGTTACAAGTTGTCGGTTTTGATGTCCGCGCTCACCACCCTGGGTGGTTTTGGCGTACTGGTTTTTGCCCGGCACCCGGCCATTCAGTCTATTGCTCTGGTGTCCATCATCGGCATTGGTTCAGCGCTGGTTATAACTTTTATTCTAACGCCCTTTCTTTTTAATTGGTTGATTGCCAGTAAGGGTGTAAAAAGAAAACAGCCGGTGGTGTTGCGGCATTTGCTCTTTTCCCTTCTGGTTTTTGTCGTGTTTTTGTTGGGGGCTCTGATTATGACGCTGCTGCTGCCGCTTTTGCTGTTGCTTCCGTTCAAACGAAGCCGCAAAAAGCTGATGATGGCCTGGTTGATCAGCCGGTTTTCGAAGGGTGTTGTAGCCCTGGTTTTCCCCATAAGAAAGCGTTTCCTGGGTTTGGAAAAGCTGGACTTTTCCAAACCGTCGGTGCTTATCAGCAATCATCAGTCGCACCTCGATTTGGTTTTGCTGCTGATGTTGCATCCCAAGATCATTGTTTTTACCAATGAATGGGTTTACAACAATGTGTTCTACGGCGCGCTGATTCGTTTTGCCGATTATTTTCCGGCGTATCGGGGCCTGGAGGCGGGCTTTGCGCGCTTGCAGGACAAAGTAAGGGAAGGCTACTCGGTATTGATTTTTCCGGAGGGGCACCGTACGCCCAACGGTCAAATTCAACGCTTTCATCAGGGGGCTTTTCGGGTAGCCGATGAGCTGGGCCTGGAGATTCAGCCTTTGTTGATTCACGGCGCCTACGATTGCTTGCCCAAAACAGAATTTCTGCTTCGTCCGGGCACCATAACCCTGCAGGTTTTGGACCGGATTCGGCCTGAGTCGGAGTCGACCCCGGCCGGCATTACATACAGAAAGCAGGCCCGCAGGGTCTGCGCACAGTACCGGGAGGCCCTGGCAAAGATGGAGCAGGATTGGGCTGGTCCGGCCTATTATAGAAACTTGCTGCGGAATCAGTATTTGTACAAAGGGCCTGTTTTGGAGTGGTATGCACGCATAAAAATGGGCCTGGAAAAAGATTATGCCTTTTACGATCAGCTGCTGCCTAAAGTGGGTAAGATTGTAGATGTGGGTTGTGGCTACGGTTTCCTTTGTCAGCTCCTGCGCCTGCGTTCGAAAGAAAGGGAAGTGCTGGGCATGGACTACGACGAAGAGAAAATCGCTGTGGCCCAAAATTTAAGTATAAGGGATGAGGGACTTCAATATAGGGTTGGTGATGTTTCTAAAGCGCCGCTCCCTGCAGCACAGGCCTATGTTTTCAACGACGTGTTGCACTACTTGCCGAAGGCGCGACAGCTGGACTTGATTGAGGAGGCCCTGAAGGCCATCCCTGTGGGAGGCATGGTGGTGATTCGGGATGCAGATGCGGATATGAAGCGGCGTACGCTGATGACCCGGTGGACCGAGTTTCAATCGACCCGTTTGTTCCGCTTCAATCGGGCCGAAAACGAGTTGTCGTATTTGTCGGGCCGCGATATTCTGGCCCTGGCACAAAAGTCCGGCTTGTCGTGTGAGTTAATGGATAGGGCCTATTTGGGCACTTCCAATGTAACTTTTGTGCTGCGTAAGTGAGCCGCTTTAAAGAATAATGGAAGAATGGAAAAAACAGCAGACAGACAATTTGATGTAGTAGTAATAGGCGCTGGGTTTTCGGGCTTAATGTGTGCCGCTCTGTTGGGCAAGCATGGTTTTCGTGTAGGTGTTTTGGAGCAACAAACGCATGTGGGAGGCAATCTTCAAAGTTTTGAGCGCAAGGGGAAGGTGTTTAACACCGGTCTGCATTATGTGGGCGCCTTGGATAAGGGACAGGTGCTGTACAAACTTTTTAAATACCTGGGGATTTTGGATCTGGTCGATTTTGATTCGCTCGATCGCTCTTGTTTTGATCGCATTGGTATGGGAGGCGATTGGTATTGCAGTGTTTCGGGTTTTGAGGGCTATCAGGCCGAATTGGAACGGCGCTTTCCCGGGGAGCGGGAGGCTGTTGCGAATTATGTGGCGCAGATCAGGGGCGTTTGGGACAGCAATCCATTTTTGAACCTTCGCGAAGTGGAGGGAGGGGCTGAGCAGGTGTCCAGTGCCTTTGTTGATCGGGGACTGATGGAGGTCATCGACGGACTCACTCAGAATGAGGAGTTGAAGGCGGTCTGGCTTTCGAACAACGGCTTATATGCCGGAGATCCGCAGCGCACTCCTTTTTATGTCCATGCCTTGATCTCCTGTGTTTTTATTCAGAGTGCCTGGCAAATACGGGGTGGCAGCAGTAAGCTGGCCAAGGCCCTGGTGCAAATCATAACGGCGCAGCAGGGGGCTGTATTTACCTCCTCTGAAGTGGCGCACATTAAAGTGGAGGGCGGTAGGGCGCGTTATGTGGAAACCTCCCAGGGCGCGCGCTTTTATGCAGACGATGTTATAGCTGCCATTCACCCGGCGGTGGCGCTCGATTTTTTTGAGCCCGGCGTTTTCCGTCCCCCCTTTGTTCGGCGCCTTAAGTCGCTTCCCAATAGTGTGGGCTCCTTTGTCGTTTATGCGAGTCTGCAGCCGGGCCAATTCAAGCATCTGAATTCCAATGTTTTTTATTCGCGGGACCGTGATGTGTGGGGGGCTGTTTACCAGAAGGAGGAATGGCCCAAGTCCTTAATGATGTACACCACAGAGGATCCGAAGTGCCCTGGTTTTGCAGAAAGTGCCACGATCATTTCTTTTATGCGTTATGAGGAGGTGGCCCAGTGGGAAACGCCCGGAAGTGCCTACAACACCAAACCTGAGTATAAGGCCTTTAAGCAGAAAAAGGGAGAAGGCCTGCTCGATCTGGTTGCTATGGCTTTTCCTGATTTGCCGGCTGCCATCGACGACTGGTTTGCTTCCAGTCCCCTTACCTACAGATATTTTACCGGCATTCCGGAGGGTTCGATGTACGGCATTGCCAAGGATTATAAAAATGGACTAGGCGCCTATATACCCTCTGTGACCCGGGTCCCCAACTTTTATTTAAGTGGACAGAGTATTGGCATCCACGGAGTGATGGGGGTGGCTATGAATGCCTTGTTGGCCTGCGCCAACAAGGTAGATGTGAATCTGTTGTTGTCCGAAATAAGAAAGGTGGAATAAAATGAAAAAGTGGCCAAAGTACTTGAAGCGCTTGCTGCGCATATTGCTGGGACTGGGTCTGGCTGTTGTGTTGCTGATTGTGGTTTTTAATCGACTCACCAAGGTGACGCCTCCACGCATTGATGGGGAAGAGGTGTTTTCGGGCGAAAAAGAGGTGCTTGGCCCGGAGTCTTATCGCTATGGGGACAGCTGGCTGCAGAAAAATACCTATGGGATATGGGAACTTTATGTGGCCGGAGCGCCCTTTGAAATGGGTTATAAGAACGGCTTGCTGACCGACAGTCTCAATGCCTTGCAGGAGCAATACTTTGTAGATGGGATTCGCGAATTGGTTCCCTCGGATGCCTATCTCAATAAATTAAAGTACTTCCTGGCCTGGTACAACCGCAAGCTCGACAGCTACATTCCCCTTGATTTGCAGCAGGAGATTTACGGGGTATCGCACTTTGCCTCCGACTCCTTTAATTTTATAGGAGCGGGCTATGAGCGTATGTTGAATTACCACGCCGCACACGATATTGGTCACGCCTTACAGAATATGAATTTGGTGGCCTGCACAGCCTTTGCTGTTCAGGATGAGGCTTCAGAGGATGGCGCTTTGTTGGTCGGTCGGAATATGGATTTCTCGATGGGCGACGATTTTGCCTCCAATAAGCTGGTGACTTTTTTTGCCCCGGAAACAGGCTATGCCTTCGCCTCCATCTCCTGGGCAGGCATGATTGGGGTTATTTCCGGAATGAACAGCGAGGGCCTGGTGGTGACACTGAATGCCGCCAACTCGGGCATTCCCTTTTCTGCACGCAAACCCGTTTCCATTTTGGCACGGGAGGTCTTGCAACACGCAGCCACCATTGCTGAAGCCTACGCCCTAATTGAGGAAGCAGAAGTTTTTGTGGCGGAATCCTTTTTGGTGGTTTCGGCCAGGGACCGCAAGGCGGTGGTCATTGAGAAGTCCATTGACGAAACTGCCCTGTACGAAAGCGGTTCCAGGCAACTGGTTTTAACCAATCACTTTCAGAGCGAGGCCTTAAAAGATACCGAGTTGAATGTGACCGGAATGGCCGATGAATCTACCACCTACCGCATGGAGCGGGTTAAGGAATTGTTGGGCCAAAGAGCCCAACACAGTCCCGCCAGTTTTGCCGGGGTATTGCGCGATCAGGAGGGCCTGCAGGGGGCTAATCTGGGCTGGGGCAACGAAAAGGCCATCAACCAGCTGATTGCGCATCACTCCGTTATTTTTCAGCCGGAAGCCCTCAAAATGTGGGTGGCTGCCAATCCCTATGCCCTGGGTGCCTATGTTTGTTACGATTTGGGTGCCTTATTGGCTGAGCCTGCCGGGTATTTTCAACGCAGTCCGGAAGAAGTCGAGGTGCTGGCTGCGGATCCTTTTTTGGTAAGTGCCGATTATAAACGCTTTGAAGACTACAAAACGCAAACCCGGCACTTTCAAAAGCTTTTGCGCCAAGGGGAGGCGGGGGTGCTGTCGGAAGAAGAATTGCAGGGCTACAGCCGATTGAACCCGGACAATTACCACAGTTGGTTTGTGCTGGGGGAGCTGTGGCTGGCCCGGGGGGAAAAAGCTAAGGCACGGGCTTCCTACCTCAGGGCCCTGGATAAGGTGGTGGCGCGTAAGTCGGAACGAGAGCGTATCGAAGCACGCCTTGCGGCGCTGGACGACGAAACAAAGTGATGCGATGCATAAAAAACGGAACCCTGAAAAGATGAAAATTAAGGTATTGTTGTTTTTGGTTTTATGTTTTGTAATGGGGCCACCTGCAGGGGCAGAGGACCTGGAATCCCTGCTGCCTGGACCAACGGGAAGGTACAAAGTGGCCACCTCCAAACTGTTTTTGGTCGATTCCACACGAAGGGAGACTTTTGTGCTGGGCCGCAAGCCCAGAGAATTGTATGTTAAGCTGTGGTATCCGGTGGCCAGCGCAGAGGCCGCCAGCTTCGACCCGTTTTTGGGTGATTTCCCAAGCGAAGTGATTTCCGGAATATTTAAAGATGTGGGGCTGGACCAGGAATTGGTGAGTCGGGTGCAAAAGTCCATCACCCATTCGTATTCCGGGGCGCATACCCTTTTCGATGGGGAGGCCTATCCCGTGGTGATTTTTAATCCGGGTTTTTATTTTGGGATGGCCGATTTTTATACCAGCATTGTAGAGAATCTGGCCAGCCATGGTTTTGTGGTCTGCACCCTCAACCACCCCTTTGAGCAGCCCTATGTGGAGCAGACGATTCGTAAAAATGCCAAATTGAAGCGCAAAAAAGCCCAGTTGGCTTATTTGCAGCTTTTTTTAATTGAAAAGTTTAAGGATTTTGACCTGGAAACGGAGGAGGAGGTGGAGGCGGCTACCCGCTACAATTTGCGAAAATTAAAACGTTTTGATCAGGTGATAAGACGGTGGACGCTGGACAATGAAGTGTTACTTGATTATTTGAATGCGGTGGGTGGCCAAGCCAATGCTCCCGGTGTTTTGTCGAAAATTGACCCTTCCCGTCTGGGGGTCTTTGGTCATTCTATGGGCGGAGCAGTGGCCGGTCAGGTCAGTCTTCAGAATCCCGGGCGTGTAAAAGCCGGGGCCAATTTGGACTGTTTCCAGTTTGGCGACCTGATTGATGAGCCGCTGCAGGTGCCATTTATGTTGATGGAAAGCGAGCATTACCATTTGTGGAACCTCGGCAATTCTGTGGTTTACAGACAAGTTGAAGCGGCTTTTCATAAACTCACCATCAGAGGAGCGAGACACTTTGCCTTCAGCGATGTGTCCATGCTCGATTTGATTGAGGAGAAGGACAAGAAAAAGATGATTGGCGACATCGACGGAGCGGAAACCTTGCGTCTGATCAATGCCTATCTTGAAGATTTTTTCAGTCATTACCTTAAGGGAGATGACGCTTTCAGGATTTTTGATAATTTTGAAGACCAACAAATTAAGTACGAAAATATTTTACCCTAATGTGCAAGGAAGTTTCCAGAAGGAGTCGTGAAGAGATTCGTGCCTGGCAAAATGCCCGAATTCCAGAGGTGTTGACTTATGTGATGCAGCACTCCACTTTTTATCGGGAGCGGTTTTCCGGTATCGATTTGTCCAGAATTAGAACAGTGGAGGATTTGGTACATTTGCCCTTTACAAGCAAGGAAGATCTGCAGCGTCGAAATTTTGATTTTGTATGTGTCGAACAAAACCAGGTTGTGGATTACATAACCACATCGGGAACATTGGGCGAGCCGGTGACCTTTGTGGCTACCGATAAAGACCTGGATCGCTTGGCCCTTAACGAATACCTGTCTTTTGTCTGTGCCGATGGACACCCCGAAGATATTTATCAGCTGATGGTCACCTTGGATCGGCGCTTTATGGCCGGCTTGGCTTATTTTTTGGGTTTACGTAAGTTGGGAGCAGGCATTGTGCGTGTTGGGCCCGGTAACCCGGAATTGCAGTTTGATACCATCAAAAGAACGCAGGCCAATGTGCTGGTGACCATTCCTTCCTTTTTGCTGCGTTTGATCGCCTATGCCGAAGAAAACCAAATCGCGTATAAGGAACTGCCCATAAAGGCAGCCGTTTGTATTGGCGAACCCATTCGTGATAAGGATTTGAACCTGAATGAGCTGGGGCGGCAAATTAAAGAAAAGTGGGATCTGAAGCTTTATTCGACCTATGCCTCCACCGAAATGGGGGCTGCCTTTACCGAATGTTCAGAGGGGAAGGGCGGTCATTTGATCCCCGAAATGCTTGTGGTGGAGTTTGTGGATGAGCAAGGCAGGCATGTGGAGAGCGGGGAACTGGGCGAAGTCACCATTACCAATATAGGCGTAGAAGGGATGCCGCTGATTCGCTTCAAGACAGGGGATATGTGCTACCATTATACCGAACCCTGTGCCTGTGGCCGTAACTCCCTTCGGGTAGGGCCCATTATTGGCCGAAAGAATCAGATGATCAAGTACAAGGGAACGACCTTGTTTCCCCAGTCGCTCTACGACAATCTGATGGATATTCCAGGGGTAGAGAATTATTTAATTGAGGTGTCGACCAACAGCATCGATACCGACGACATCTGTGTGAAAATTGGTTGCGCACAGCCCGACGAGCACTTTGTCAAGCACATTAAAGACCGCTTTCGTGCCCGTTTGCGGGTGGCCCCGTCTATTGAAATAATGGATCCTGCGGAGCTGGAAAAGCTGCGTTTCCCTGGCATGAGTCGCAAGCCTATAACCTTCATTGATAAACGCAAAAAGCATGGTTCAAATTAGCGAGATGTTTGAGACGCTCCGCCCTTACTGCGATGACGAGGTTCGTCCGGCTGTAGAGCGCTTGATGAAGCACCCTATGCTTCGCGGGATGTATCGCTATTTGTTTGGCGAAGAAGCTGTGGAACAGGAGTTGGCTCGCTTTGCGAACATACGCACGGTAGATGGAGTTCAGCGTCAGTTCTCGGCCCGGGTGGTTTCCGAGCTGATTCGGCAGACTTCTGATGGCTTCACCTTCAGTGGTTTGGAGCATTTGAGTCGCGAGAAGGCCTATTTGTTTGTTGCCAATCACCGTGATATTGTACTCGACTCCGCCCTCTTGCAGTGGGTGTTTAGTCGCGAAGGCCATACCACCACACAAATTACCTTTGGCAGCAATCTGATGTCCGATCAGTTTGTCATCGACCTGGGAAAGTTGAATAAGATGTTTACCTTTTATCGGGGAGGGTCGCGTATTCAGCAATACCGTAATGCAGCCTTGCATTCGGCTTACATCAATCATGTAATTTTGAATCAAAAAGAGTCGATCTGGATTGCGCAAAGGGACGGAAGAACCAAGGATGGCAACGATTTAACGCAAACAGGTTTGTTGAAAATGTTTGCGATGCACCAGGGCGAAGTGGCCAGTGGATTGGAACAGCTCAATATTGTTCCCGTAACGGTATCCTATGAGCTGGAGCCCTGTGCCGGAGCCAAAGTCCGGGAAATGTACAGTAAGGAATGTGGTCTGGCCTACCAAAAGCAGCCCGGTGAAGATTTTGAGAGTGTGGTCAATGGACTGATTGGCGCTAAGGGACGCATTCATATGGCTTTTGGCGAGCCTTTGAACCACTTTGTAAAAGAAAGCGCTGCAACAGTAAAAGACCCCAATGAATTGGTACAGCGGGTTGCCCGGGAAATCGACCGGCAGGTTTACCGTGATTATAAGTTGTATCCCTTTCACTATGTGGCGTACGACTTGCTGCATGCTGGCAACAGATATAAGGGGTATAAGTACAATGAGGAGCAGGCAGGCGATTTTGTGCGCTTCAGAGCGTTTTGTTTGTCCGGTATCGAAGGCGACGGCCTTGTGTTGGAGCAACTGTTCGTACGCATGTACGCTGCGCCGGTGATGAACAAAATAGGCGAGGCCCGGAGCGGCGCACAACCAGGTAAGTGCGCTTTTCCAGGCCTCTCGGTTTAGGAACGGTTTGGCGTGCTTTTATTCCCCGCTTTTGCCGTAGTTGGGCAGAACACGGGCGCTGGGGTCGTTGACGTTGCAGTTGGCCCAGCTCTTGTTGGGCATCCAAAAATCTTTAATCAATGCGCCCCTGCCGGGGAAGTGGCTTTCAAAAATGTCGCGGTACATCAGCGCTTCTTTGGAGAAGGGGGTGGCATGGGGATATTTTTCTCCCGCTGCTGCCAGGTCCTTTTCACTGTAAAGTTCCTCTGCGTGCGCTTTGAGGTAGTCGACCACGCTGTGTCCTACCGCATCCGAAAAGGCCGCCTTTTCGCGGTAAAGGATGTCGTGGGGAAGGTAGTCGCCTTCAAAGGCTTTCCGCAGTAAGTATTTGCCGATTCCGGTGTAGTTCATCTTTTTTTCGGGCGCAATGGCCATGACATATTTTACGAAGTCGAGGTCGCCAAAGGGCACCCTGGCCTCCAGACCGTGTGCCGATATGCAACGGTCGGCCCGCAGTACATCGTACATATACAATTCCCTGATGCGCTTTTGGGCCTCCTCCTGAAAAGCGGTGGGACTGGGTGCGAAGTCGGTGTACTTATAGCCAAAAAGTTCGTCGCTGATTTCTCCGGTGAGCAATACTTTGATGTCGGTTTCGCCACCTCCGGACTGGTGGGGTTCGGCGGGACAAAGTTTTGGGGCTTTTGTGGCAAAGGGAGTGACCCTGCGCCTGGAGGGCGATGCCAACGACTACCTGGGTAAGGGACTTTCCGGATGCAAGCTGATTGTGGTGCCGCCACGTGGCTCGGGCTTCAAACCCGATGAAAACATCATTATTGGCAATACCGTGTTGTATGGCGCCACCAGTGGATATTTATATGTACATGGGGTCGCCGGAGAGCGTTTTGCCGTGCGCAACTCCGGAGCGCATGCCGTGGTGGAAGGCGTGGGGGACCATTGCTGTGAGTACATGACCGGCGGACGGGTAGCCGTTATTGGTCCCACCGGCCGCAATTTCGCTGCAGGCATGAGTGGGGGCA
>Ga0209075_1002825_pt1 | contig 14968 bp, 12 predicted proteins | sample Stecom2011_FD_187523 | JGI IMG/M metagenome (GOLD analysis project Ga0209075, IMG submission 187523) | Agricultural soil microbial communities from Utah to study Nitrogen management - Steer compost 2011 (SPAdes) (version 2) | ecosystem: Environmental > Terrestrial > Soil > Agricultural land... | reverse complement strand
GATGAAAGAATTGTTTCGGTGGCGAAAAGCATAGTGTCGTGATCAGTCAAAAATACTCACATATTTATTTTTTAGGCATCGGAGGGATTGGTATGTCTGCGCTTGCTCGATACTTTAATTCAAAAGGGAAGGTGGTTGCTGGCTATGACAAAACTGAATCTTCATTGACACAAAGTTTAGTGAAAGAAGGCATAGCTATTCACTATCACGACATGGGTGAGCAGGTTAATCAACTTGTGCCGAATAAAGAACAAACGCTGATTGTAGTTACTCCTGCTATTCCTAAGGATTTAGGTGAATGGAAGCTCTTGGAAAAGGAAGGATATACAATCTTAAAGCGAGCACAAGTTTTAGGGAAAATAACAGAAGAATGGAAAACGCTTGCCGTGGCTGGAACTCATGGGAAAACAACAACTTCAACTTTGTTGGCACATGTTCTTTCTTCTACCGACGTGAAATGCAATGCTTTTTTAGGGGGAATTAGTTCAAATTTCAATTCTAACCTACTTATTGAACCAAGTAGCCCTTGGATGGTTGTTGAAGCTGATGAATACGACAGAAGTTTCCATCAGTTAAAACCATTTTCAGCTATTGTAACTTCCACTGATGCAGATCATTTAGATATTTATCTCAATGAAAAAGCAATGGAGCAAGCTTTTGAAGAATTTGTTCAGTTGATAGACCCAAAGGGAAGCTTGATTGTGCATCATTCAGTTCAAGTGGGTAAAGATTTAAATAGAATTACTTATGGCTTGGGCGATATTTCGAATGTAAAATACAAGGGCTTCAATTTAAGAATGAAGGAAGGACGATTTTTGATGGACCTTGAGACACCAACTGCTGTGCATTCCGATATCGAATTGGGATTGCCAGGTATACACAATGCAGAAAATGCTGTGGCTGTGATTGCAATGTGCGAATCTATTGGTGTAAACATTAGCGAAATTAGAAAAGCTTTGGCTGATTTTAAAGGCGTAAAGAGACGATTTGAATTAATTGCGCAGAAGAAAGATTTAATTTATATTGATGATTATGCACATCACCCTACAGCAATTGATAGTTTGGTGAATTCTGTGCGTATGATTTATAAGGATTATCCAATATTTTTAATTTTTCAGCCTCATTTATATTCTCGGACACAAGATTTTATGGGTGAGTTTGCTCGCTCTTTGAGTCAAGCAGATGAAACAATTTTATTACCTATTTATCCAGCGAGAGAAGAGCCAATAGAAGGTGTAACTAGTGAAGCACTGGCAGAAAAAATAACGACTAAAGTGAGCGTAAAAGAGCCTGATGAGGTCTTGGAATATGTGAAAACATTAGCACATGGTGTGTTGCTTACTGTTGGAGCTGGAAATATTGATAAGCTTGTTGAACCAATGCGTAGATTATTGATATGAAAAGGATTCTTAAAATATCGCTTTTTATAATTCTGATTGTGGGAACAATTTTCGTGTTAGTGAGCGCCAATCACAATGCGATTAAACAACCTGTTTCTGCACCTGAAATAAATTTAGAGGTACAAGATGGAATTTCTTTACTCACTGAACAGGAGTTGATGAATGAATTGAAGGTTAAACAGTTGTATCGAGAGGGATTAATGAAATCTGAGCTGAAAGTAGATGAAATTGAAGACTACATTCGAGGAATGAACGAAGTGTTGACAGCTGATGTTTATATGGAATTGGATAGCAGATGGAGTATTGACGTAAAAACAAGAAGGCCGATTGCACGTGTTGTGGCGAACCTAATCGATGATTTTTATGTGGATAATGATTTTAAACTTATGCGTTTATCTCCATACGCTCGACCTAAAGTGCTTGTGTTTACTGGGATGGAGAGGCTCATTAAAAAGACGGCTCAATACGATGAAATAATTAACAATGACTCTTTGAAAACTATCTTTAAGCTTGATCAAATCTATCGAATTTCAAACTATGTTTGTAATGATACTTTTTATAATGCTCAAATTGTACAGGTTCATTATACAGAAGAAGATGATTTTGTCTTAATCCCTAGAGTGGGTGAGCAAAAGATAATTTTTGGAGAAGCTCTATCAGATCAAATGGTGGAGGATAAATTTAAAAAACTAACAACCTTTTACAATGAGGTTATTCCTTTTGAAGGTTGGGATAAATATGAATCAATTAATTTGAAGTTTAAAGATCAAATTGTAGCAAAGAAAAAATAAGAAGATGGCAGACATTATTGTAGGACTTGATATTGGGACAACTAAAATAGCATGTTTTGTAGGACGAAAAAATGAACATGGAAAGATTGAGATATTATCTATGGGGTCTACGGAGTCACATGGGGTAACTCGTGGGGTGGTGTCAAATATCGAAAAAACTGTGGTATCCATTCGTGAAGCGGTTAGGCAAGCACAAGAAAGTGTTGAGGGAGAACTTACTATTGGTGTAGTGAATGTTGGAATTGCTGGTCAACATATTAAAAGCTTACAACACCGTGGGATATATACTCGAACAGCAACCCAAGATGAAATTTCACAAGCCGATATCGATGCTTTGATTGACGATATGTATAAGTTGGTGATGGAACCAGGAGAAGAGATTATTCATGTCTTGCCTCAAGAGTACATCATTGATGGTGAGAAAGGAATTACTGACCCGATTGGAATGGCAGGAGTTCGATTAGAAGCGAATTTTCACATTATTACAGGAAAAATAGCCGCAGCTAAAAACATTCAAAAATGTGTGAATCGAGCAGATTTAGAAGTAGCTGATACAATTTTAGAGCCTCTGGCAAGTGCTACAGCAGTTCTTTCTGATGAGGAAAAAGAAGCAGGTGTTGTGCTTGTAGATATAGGAGGTGGAACAACTGATATTGCAATTTTCCATAATGAAATCATTCGACACACAGCTGTGATTCCTTTTGGAGGAAATGTGATAACAGATGATATTAAGGAAGGATGTACTATTCTTCAACGTCAAGCGGAAGCTTTAAAACGAAAGTTTGGAAGTGCTTTAGCAAGTGAAGGACAAGCGAATGAAGTTGTTTGTATTCCTGGGTTAAGAGGGAGAGATCCAAAAGAGATTTCAATCAAAAGCTTGTCGGGAATTATTCAGGCAAGAATGGAGGAAATCGTAGAGCACATTTATTACGAAATTAAAAACTCTGGCTACGAGAAAAAATTGATAGGAGGAATTGTGGTTACAGGTGGTGGTGCAGAGTTGAAAAACATTAAACAATTATTTGAATTGGTTACTGGAATGGATACCCGAATTGGATATCCTAACGAACATTTAGGACAATCTTCATTGAATGAGACCTTAACAAGTCCAGTGTATTCTACTGGAATTGGTCTGGTTTTAAAAGGATTTGAAGCAATTGAAAAGTATAAAAAAGTGGAATCCGTTGTAAAAACTCATTCAAAAAGAACAAAAGGAGGCTTTTTTGATAAACTTCTTGAAAAAGGAAAAAGCTGGTTTGAAGAAGATATCGACTAAAATGAATTCACACACTAACCTGTAAAAAAAAGAACGATATGGAAATGGATAAAAATATGGAATTTGATATGCCAAAAGAACAATCTTCAATTATTAAAGTAATTGGTGTTGGAGGAGGTGGTAGTAACGCAGTGAACCACATGTACAAGCAAGGTTTTACCGGCGTTGATTTTGTGGTGTGTAATACTGACAAACAAGCGTTGGATGCTTCGCCAGTTCCGTTTAAGATTCAGTTGGGTGAATCGCTCACTGAAGGAAGAGGTGCAGGAACAATTCCAGAGATTGGAATGAATGCTGCAATTGAGAATATTGATGACATTAAAGAAGTGTTGGCAAATAACACTAAAATGGTTTTTGTTACCGCTGGAATGGGAGGTGGAACAGGTACCGGTGCTGCACCAGTAATTGCTAAAACAGCAAGAGAAATGGGGATTTTAACAGTAGGTATTGTAACAGTTCCTTTTGGGTTTGAAGGTAGAAAACGTCGCCAACAGGCTGAGGAAGGTCTGCAAAATATGCGTGAGTCTGTGGACACTTTACTTGTGATAAATAACGAACGTTTGCGTGAGATTTTTGGTAATCTTACCCTTGGAAATGCTTTCTCTCAAGCGGATGATGTATTGTCTACAGCAGCAAAGGGAATTGCTGATGTCATCTCTGTAACAGGGGCAATTAATGTGGACTTTAATGACGTAAACACAGTAATGAAAGATAGCGGAGTTGCTGTAATGGGATCGGCTGTAGCAGAAGGAGAAAATCGTGCAATTGAAGCGGTTAAAGCTGCACTTTCTTCACCATTATTAAATGATAATGATATTGAAGGAGCAGAATATGTATTGCTGAATATCACATATGGAGATAATGAAGTGTTAATGGATGAAATTTCTGACATTACTGATTACATCCAAGATGAAGCTGGATCAACAGCAGATGTGATTTGGGGACACGGATATGATGAAACATTAGGGGATAAAATTAGTGTTACAATTATTGCAACTGGATTTAATCGTGCACCAGTTACTGGCTTTGAAAAAGCACCAGAGAAAAAAGTGCAAATTCTTGAACAAGAAGATAAAAGAGAAATCACAACTCCATTAACAAAGGCAGTTGATAATGTTTACATTGAGCCTGAAGCTGAAGAACCGTACCTTAAAACTACTGACGATACTACAGCGAAGACGGAGGAAAGTAGCCAACTTGATTTTGAGATAGAGAAAGAAAATACGCCTAATACTTTCGACTGGGAAGTGAAAACAGTACTTTCTGCTCAAGGTGAAGAACCAAAAGATAATGCTCAAGAAGTGGAAACAGAATCTGCTCAAGAGAATGAAAAAAATGAAGAAAGAGAAGTGAAGCGTTACTTCTTAGATGATGAAGTAGATTCGGAATTGCCGTTCGAAGATAATGTAAAACCGTACGAACTTTCAAAAGAAGAACAACAAAGACGCGCGCAAGAACGCATGGAACGTATCCGAAATTATACGTCTCATCTCAATAGCGCAGAAGGCTTGAACGAACTAGAGAAAGAACCTGCTTTTAAAAGAAGAAATATTGATTTAGACGATATTGAACTATCCTCAGATAATCAAAATTCTCGATTTGAAGCTGTTGACCCTAAAAAAAATGAAGGAGGAAACACTTTAAGAGGTTCTAACTCTTTTTTACACGATAATGTGGATTAATTATAACATAGATGAGTTTAACAAAAAAAATAGATGAGGATATCAAAAAAGCAATGCTAGCAAAAGAAAAAGAAAAGTTGGCTACGCTTAGAGATATTAAAGCAAAATTGCTAATTGAAGCAACTTCTGGAAAAGGAGAAGTAGATGAAGCACTTGAAAATAAGGTGATTTTGAAATTGCATAAACAAAGAATGGATTCTTACAATGTTTATGTTGAACAAGGAAGAAAGGATTTGGCAGATGAAGAATTGGCAGAAGCCAAAATCATTGAAAACTATTTGCCCAAAATGATGAGCGAAGATGAAATTCGAGCTGAGGTAGTTAAAGCAATTGCCGAACTCGGAGCAAGTGGACCTCAGGATATGGGAAAAGTAATGGGGAAGTTGACAAAAGCTTTAGCAGGAAAAGCTGATGGCAAAATCCTATCAACTCTAGTAAAAGAAGAGTTAAATAAATAAACAATTTTTGTTGTTGTTAAAATGGTTACTAAAACCTCTGCACCTACCTCGGCAGAGGTTTTTTTAAATGTGAATGAAAAACATCTTGAAGACATATTTACTTTTCTTTTTTAGCATCTTCATTACAGTGATAATGACGATCAAAACCTCTTTTGTAAATGCACAAATTATTGATAACTCTAAAGGGTATGCACTAGAAGATAACCGATCTTTTTTTAACCCAGATTTTATTCGCTATCGAGGAATAAAAACAATTTCAGGGAGGTTTATTCATTACAAACTCGGCGATAAATTAAGGGAAACTGATTTTTATCGAATTTATACATTTAATGAAAAAGGACTTCTCATTAAAAGAGAAGAAAGAAATCATATTACAAGTGGACAAGCAACAGTTGTGGATTTATTTCAATATGATGAGAATAATCGCATGATAAAACACAATCATTTTGATCATTTTTCAGCCTATGCTTACACCTATACTTATGATGAAAAGGGAAGAATATTGAGTAAGGAATTTCGCCAAAATTATCATAGAGGGACTATGAATAGTGAGAACTATGAATTAACTGAGGAACATATTGTCTCATTTGAAAAATTTAGGTATGAAGATTATGAGAATCAACAACATCAATTTGTATATAATCAAAATGGAGAAACGCCATACAAAGATGTGATTACCTATTTTGATGAACACAAGCGAATTGTATCTGTGGAAGAAAAGCTAAGGCGTGTTTCCTCTTTGAAAACAACTTCATATTTTTATAATGAAGATGGATTTATAGACAGCATTAACGTAAGTTCTAGAAGCGATCAGCATAGAGATTTAGCTTATTCCTATACCTATGATGAGAAAAAGAATCTAAAAGGACGAAAAAATTACGTGAATGGAAAATTAACGACAAGTTACGAAATCGTGTACAAGCAAGAAACCAACTTAATTAATGATGTACTCATTCAAGATTTACAAACGAATTTTATACGAATTTTGGAACTAAGAAACTACTCCTATTTTGAACAAGAGTAGTTTCTGTGATTTTTTCTTACTTATTTTTGTGTCCACAAATATCTCAAACCTAATGTAAACCACCTTGGAGGCATTGGTACCGCACCTGCTTCTGTATACTCAGCATTTAGAAGATTGCTTGCATCAGCGTATATTGAGAAGTCTTTAATCGTATAGTTTACTCGAATGTGAAGTAAATTGTAGGGTGTATTTAATTCTCTTTCTATAAAGTGGTTTGACACTTGCATTGAGAAATTATCAAATGCGTAGTTTACCCCCAAAATTAATTGATGTTTTAAAGATTCTAAAATATACTTCGATTGAATGTTTTTTTCAGATTTGTAGCTTGGCTGCAAATAAGTGTAGCTTATTTTATACCCAAATTGGTGCTTATTTTTACTTGTAATCTGTTGCTGTATATTTGCATGAATACCATGTACTAAATTTTCTCCAATGTTGATTGGTGAATATGGAGTTGTAGGTGATGTTCTCACCCAATCTATGTAATTGCTGATGGAACGATAAAAATAGCCTGCTTTTGCTGTGATTCCTTTTCGTGAAAACCGAATATTGGCTTCATAAGCCCATGCGTCTTCTGGTAAAATGTTTGGATTTCCAACATTGCCAGGAAGCTGGTTTAAATATAAGTCGGTAAACGAAGGAATGCGTTGACCTGAGCCTGCGCTTGCTGCGATTTTCAAGTGCGGAGTAAAGAGATAAGCTAAATCAATTCCTGGATATACTTGCCAATCATAATTTGTATTGTAGTTGATGTAGGCTCCAGCTGTAGCAATTAATTTCCTCCAAAAAACACCGCGGTACTCTGCAGATAGCCCATGATTATCTCTTTTGTGCTGACCAATATTTGAACTGTTAATCTCATCAAATCTAGATTCCCAACCTAATCCAAAATCTCCAATTGATGTTTTTGCACTGATATTGAATTCAGCCATTAAAGCATTTGAGAAATGCATGGATTGTGCAAGATCAATGTTTTTCCCTAGATAGCGATAATCATCTTCGTTATATCGATTGCTAATTCGAGGAGATAAGGTGAAACGGCCGACCTTATGCTTAGAGGAAAGACTAAACATTGCAGTTTCCACTGTTTCATGGGAATTAATATCGCCTGGTGCAGCGTAAAAACCATTGGCTCCAAAATCATTGTAGGTGTATCCTCCTATGAGTTGCAATGTGTTTTTTGAATTAATTTTGTAGTTTCCTGTGTAAAAAAGACGGGTGTTTTTTTGCGCGGTATTATAACGCTGACCATTGTATAAATCCTGACTAATAGCCAACAAATGATTTTGTCTTTCGTTAGCAAAATTCCCAGTAAGTTGTAATCCACCACCACCATAGATTCCTTCACCATCGCCTTCTTCTTTTTGCTCAAATGACGAGCCTGCATAGGTGTTTACTGCTACAAAAGATTTTCCTGATTTCTTGGTCACGATATTTATCGCCCCTGTGAGTGAGTTGATTCCATACACTCGAGCTGCTGGACCTCTTAAAACTTCTATGCGCTCAATAGCATCTAAAGGGACAGGAATGTTCATCATGTTGTGAGCCGTTTGTGCATCTATCATTTTTACGCCATTAACCAAGATTAATGTTTGTTCGAAAGAGCCTCCATCAATGCTGATATCAGCTTGTGCTCCGAAAGGCCCTCGCTGGCGAATATCTACTCCGCCCACATAAGAAAGTAATTCATTTACTGTTCGTACAGGTAACTTTTGAATCTCTTCATAGGCAATTACTTCAATGTTTCGGGTGGATTGATTAAACGGTGTTTCTAGTCGATTCCCTTGAATTATTACTTCTTCAAAAACAGCAGTAGTATCCACTTGTGAAAATGCAAAAGTAGAACTGATTGTAATAGCAAATAATGAAATCGTTTTTCTCATTTTTAACTGGTATTTTGTGATGTTAATTTCCAATTTTTGTGCAAAGATGGTATATTTGAAGTCGTATTGATGAGTCCAGTTTAAAAAACATGAGTAGTCCAGATTTAATTCCCATTTCACAATTTATAAGAGTTAACCGAAGAAAGACTGAACCACTGTATCTTCAGATTGCTTATCAATTTATTAATGCAGTTCAAAGAGGTTTAATTCCTGTAGGAGCAAAGTTGCCTGGTACAAGAGTATGGAGTGAAATATTAGGGGTACATAGAAAAACAATCATAGCTGCTTTTGATGAGTTAGAAGCACAAAACTGGATTCGCATTCAGCCTAAGGTTGGAGCATTTGTTCAAAATCCGTCATTAAAAATTAGTAAAAATGAGAAGGAAGATGGAGGACAGCGTAAAAGCTTAAGTCATGCAGATTTCACCTTTTACAAATCTTTTGTACTCACTTCGCCATTTGAGAAGGAGGAGCATAAGTTTATATGTAATGATGGACAACCAGATTATCGGATAGTGAAAACTCAAGAATTAACTCGGTTTTATAATGCAGCACTGAAGCGAAGAAACATTCAGAATAATATCGGACATTTTGCTGTGCAAGAAAATGACTTTTTTAAAGAACAGCTGAGTTATTATTTAAATCTTACTCGGGGTTTCCATATTTCGAAAGCACATATTTTGACCGCTAAAAGTCAAGGCTTGCTGCTTTACACTCTTGCAAAATTATTAATTAAAGAAAATGACCTTGTATTGGTAGGAGAATTGAGTTATTATGCTACTAATATGGCGTTTAATCAAGAGAAAGCAAAGATAGAAACAGTGCCTATTGATGAGAATGGATTGGATGTAGAATACATTCAGCAACATTACCAGAAAGGAGATATTCGTTGCGTATATTTAAATCCTCAACATCATTATCCAACTACGGTAACTTTCTCCAAAGAGAGACGCAAGGCATTGATTCAATTGGCAGAAGAATATGATTTTGTAATTATTGAAGACAGTGATGATTTTGACTTTTCGTATCATAAAGAAGTGGCTTTGCCAATGGCTACTGGAAGCACTCATAATCGGGTGATTTTTTTAGGCGCAATAGGGAAATATTTGCATCCAACGTTTCAACTTAATTTTATGGTCGCTCCTATAGATTTTATTGCGGAAGCTAAAAAACATGTTGCTTTATTAAATCCGCAAGGGAACTTTGTGTTAGAACAAGCTTTAGGAGAAATGATTGTAGAAGGAGATTTGTTCCGATATCACAGAAAAGCGTTAAAAGTGTATAAAGAGAGAAGAGTAAAGTTTGGCAAACTATTGCAAGCTAAATTTGGAAAGTCAATACATGTTGTGCCACCAGAAAATGGACTTGCGTATTGGATTGTATTCAATAAAAAGATTGCTTTGACCAAACTAGCTGAAAACCTTAAAAAAAGAGATGTGTTTTTACCGCGAATTTGTATGTATCAGAACAAAAATCAGGTGGCTTTACGTTTAGGATTTGCTCATTGGACGCATGAAGAAGCTGAGGAAGTACTTTCAGTTTTGAAAGAAGAACTAGACGAACTTTAGGTTGAATATTTCACTTTTATAAGATGAAAATTTCCTTCTTCTTCTCATATCTAATCTTTAGGTTTATATAGCATTGAGATTCTACATTTTATTCTTTAGTAATAAGCGATTCATATTTTATTTCTGTATATTTGTGCTCTTATACTAATGGGTTTTTTGTCAATCCAGTTGGTTGAAAAGTGAGCTAGGTTTTTGTTTGCGAATAACTTAAAGTTATAAACCATTCATTTACCTGTTTTGTGGGAAAGTTTAAAGTCGAGATTCTATGGAGGATGTGTTAGAAGAATTAATAACTGTTTTTACTTCTTTAATTAAAATTGAAGATTGGAAGTCTTTAAAACAAGAAGTGGAGCGACTTGAACCCTATCAGGTAACAGAGATGTTAGAACAACTATCTGATAGAGATAAAATCATTATTTTCAGACTATTAAACAAAGAGCAAACTAAAGAAGTTTTTAAACTTTTATCCCACGAGGAACAACAAGAAATTATTGAAGGCCTTGCTGAAAATGCGACAAAAATTGCACGTTTACTAAACGATATTGACCCCGATGATAGAACCGCATTTTTAGAAGAGCTTCCTGCTGAAGTGTCTAAACAACTCATCGCTCAACTCTCACCAGAGCAACGTGCGATTACGAATCAACTGTTAGGTTATCCAAGAGACAGTATTGGTCGTTTGATGACGACGGAATTTGTTGCCGTTCGTCCTGACTTTACAGTATCACAAGCCTTTGAACACATTCGAAAATATGGGCATGATTCGGAAACCTTGAATGTGATTTATATTGTGGATGAAAACTGGGTTTTGATTGATGACCTTCGTATTAAGGATTTAATTTTTGCTGAACCTAGTCAAAAGGTAAACGAACTGATTAACTATCAATTTATTTCTTTGAATGCAAAGGAAGACCAAGAGGAAGCAATACGTGTTTTTAAAGACTACTCTAGAGTAGCTTTGCCAGTAGTTGATGAAGAAGGTGTGCTTTTAGGAATTGTGACTTTCGATGATATAATGGAGATTGCCGACGATGAATCCTCTGAAGACTTCCATAAGTTTAGTGCTTTCCAAAGTGCAATTTCTAACCCTTTAAAAGCACGCTTTTCTGAATTATATAAAAATCGTATTGTTTGGCTTTTTGCTTTAGTGCTGATGAATGTTTTTTCTGGATCTGCACTTGCAAGTTATGAAGCTATCATTCAGCAATCGGTGGGGTTAATATTCTTTCTGCCTTTGCTTATTGCCAGTGGAGGAAACGCAGGCGCACAAACTGCAACTCTGATGGTAAGATCCTTGGCGATGGGAGAGGTTAAATTAGCGGATTGGTATAGGTTAGTTGGAAAAGAGTTTATCGTTTCTCTTCTTTTAGGTGGAACAATGGCTTTAGGTGTGGCTATAATTGCTTTTTTTCGCACTCCAGAGATTGTTTTAGTGGTTACTTTATCAATGATTCTGACTGTATTAGTGGGAAGTGTTGTCGGATTAGTGTTGCCCTTTGTGTTTACGAAATTAAACCTAGACCCAGCGGCAGCAAGCGCACCATTAATTACAACAATTGCTGATATTAGTGGTATTGTGATTTACTTTAGTTTAGCGACTATGCTATTGTAAAGTATACCCAATAAAAAAAGTAGATTCTTTTAAAAACGAGAAGAAAAAGCTGTATCTATTTCTCTCTGTTCTAAAAAAAATCTACCTTCTAAATTATATGGATATTTTATTTTTTAGCCTTAATAGTGAGTACAGGTAACGGACTTGTATTCACAATTTCAGAAGTGACTGAACCATTGAAAAGTCTTGCTAAACCTCTACGTCCATTCGTCACTGTAGCAATTAAATCAGCATTAGATCGTTTTGCAAATTCATTAATTCCAAGCTGCACACTTTCCGCAGTATATACATGACATTTGTAGTTCCTTAAACCTTGAGTTTCAGCAAAATTATCCATTGTATCAAGCATTGGGGCAGTATAATAAAAATCATCTCTTGTGATAATTCTAACCAAATCAATTTCAGCCTCTAATAAATGAGCCAATTTTGCAATCGAACGGAATGATTCGCTAATTCCGTCACCGAAGTCACTCGCAAAAACAATCTTTTTAAAATCTGGATTTTTAACCTCTTCACGTACTGTGATTACTGGAATTTTAGACCTTCTAACAATTTTATCTGTGTTACTTCCTATGAAAAAATCGTTAACAAAACCAGAGGTTCCGTGCGTACCCATTACAATTAAGTCAATGTCGTGTTCTTTTGATTGTTGTACAATGTTATCATAAACATTATCGTATTGAATTGCAGTTACTGCATTGATGCCTTGCATGAAGTCTTGTTTTAACAATTCCTCAAATTGTCTTTTCACATTCTTCAAGATAAATAATCCTTCTGCAATATCTTGTGCAGTGCCTTGATTTCCTGCTCCTGTAGCATACGACGGTATGGTTACAGCATGAAGAAAATAGATTCTAGCATCGAATTTTTTGGCTAAATGAGCAGCTAATTTACTCGCATGTAGTGCGAACTCAGAAAAATCTGTGGGTACAAGTATTTTTTTCATAGTTATTTATAATTTGAAAACAAGATAATAAAAAACTCTTGATTTTTAACAAATAAGTGTCTTTAAATATAGAAGAAACTGATAAAAATCTTTATTTAGCTTGTGTTTTACAAACCTTTATTATTGATAAAAGTGTTAATTTTTGTTTGCTCAATCGCTCTAGAAAAGTTGACTGGCAACTCGTTTTAAATTTTAAATCGCAACGAGATTTTCTTTCTTAAGTAAAAGGCAAGCCAACCCACTAAAAAACCTATGATTACACCAACAATGAGATCTGAAGGATAATGTTTCCCCATGTAAATTCTGCTATAGCTAAAAAGGAATACCCAAGTGAATAAGGGCCATAAGATATATTTATAATAGGGTTTTAAAATTAATCCTATGAGTGTAACTAAAGCCATCCCTACAGTTGCATGAGAGGAAACAAATCCATATTCACCACATCCTTCTCCCACTTCCTTTAGTGGAAATCTAATTTCAGTATAAATGTTATATACATTACAAGGGCGTAAACGCATAAAACCTTCCTTCATTAGTAGTGATATTCCATAAGAGACAGCCACTGTGAGTAATATCACCCCACCACTTATTACCGCTGATTTAAAGCCTGTTTTCCACAACACTAAAAAAGCCAATAAAGCATAAAGTGGAATGGCAAACCACTCGTCGGTAATGTATATCCAAAAAGTATCCCATGTCTCTGAACCTAATCTGTTCAAATAAAGAAATAACTGTTCATCTATTTTTTTTATTGTTTCCATGCCTATTGAAATGAGAATAATTATTCAACTACAATTAAATAATTATTTTTCTTTCCTTTTCCTAATAATATAAAAGTGTCGTTAATCAAGTCTTTTTCAGTGATTAAATAATCTTCCTTCACTTTTTCTTTATTGACAGAAATCGCATTCCCTTTTAGTTCTCTTCTGGCTTGACTATTAGATTCCAAAAAGCCAGTTTTTGCGGAAAGTGCATCAATAATTCCTAATCCTTCTGTAATTTCACTTCGTTTAAGAGTGACTTGAGGAACTCCTTCAAAAACATCTAGAAAGTCAGATTTAGACAATTTTTTTAAATCCTCCTGAGTTGATTTTCCAAATAATATCTCTGATGCAGCGATTGCTGTTTGTAAGTCTTCTTCACTATGAACCATAATGGTGACCTCTTCTGCTAGTTTTCTTTGAAGTTGACGAGCATGAGGAGATTCATTATGACTTTTTATCAACTCTTCAACTTCTTCTTTAGATAAGAATGTGAAAATTTTAATGAATTTTTCAGCGTCCTCATCTGAAGTATTTAGCCAATATTGGTAAAATCTATAAGGCGAGGTGCGTTGTGGATCCAACCAAACATTTCCTCCTTCTGTTTTTCCAAATTTTGTTCCATCTGCTTTTGTAATTAAAGGACAAGTTATAGCAAAACCTTTCCCACTTGCAATACGACGAATTAATTCTGTTCCTGTGGTAATATTTCCCCATTGATCAGACCCTCCCATTTGGATGGTTGCTCCAAGCGTGTTGTACAAATGTAAAAAGTCGTATCCTTGTACCAATTGGTAGGTAAATTCTGTAAAAGACATTCCTTCAACACCTTCTTCTCCTGTCAGTCTTTTCTTAACAGAATCCTTTGCCATCATATAGTTCACGGTGATATGTTTTCCTACATCTCGTATGAATTCAAGGAAAGAAAAATCTTTCATCCAGTCGTAGTTATTGACAAGAAGAGCAGCATTTTTATTTTCGGCTCCAAAGTCTAAAAATTTCCCCAATTGCTTTTTAATTGCTGCTTGGTTTTTCTGTAATTCTTCTTCATCTAATAAATTTCTCTCTTGGGATTTTCCTGACGGATCACCAATCATCCCTGTTGCACCTCCTAACAAAGCAATAGGTTGGTGGCCAGCGCGTTGAAAATGACGCAACATCATTACACTCACTAAATGACCAATGTGTAGAGAATCAGCTGTGGGGTCAATTCCTACATAAGCCACTCTCATTTCCTCTTGAAGGTGTTCTTCTACTCCTGGCATGCTATCATGAATCATGCCTCTCCATTTCAATTCTTCGATGAAGTTTTTTGACATTTTTTTAAGTTTTTTTTCAAAAATACTATTGATATCTGAAAATCGGGCATTTGTTAGGATAATTTATAACTTACGCAACCATTTACCTAATGATTTCGTTTATCTTTCATAATAATAGTACATAATATGCAACTTACTTAAAGCATTTTTAAATTATGGCTAATTTTAAACTTTTTTGGATTCTTTTTTTCGCTTGCTTCTTTCAGATAATATATAGCCAACAAAACCCAAGCATTCTTAACGGGAAT
>Ga0209075_1002824_pt1 | contig 14969 bp, 11 predicted proteins | sample Stecom2011_FD_187523 | JGI IMG/M metagenome (GOLD analysis project Ga0209075, IMG submission 187523) | Agricultural soil microbial communities from Utah to study Nitrogen management - Steer compost 2011 (SPAdes) (version 2) | ecosystem: Environmental > Terrestrial > Soil > Agricultural land... | reverse complement strand
ATAAAACAACAACTATTCTAAGTAAATATCTGTCAATCATAACCTAATAATTAGGGTAAGACAAGTCTGTCGGGTAAATATTTAACATACAAAAATAATCTAATTCGCCTATCTACAAGGCTTGGAACACACAAACAGTCTGCTTTTTATCAACAATTTGTCCGCCTGCTTAAAATAATGTTGATCTTTTGATCAAAAAAACTCAAAAATTAAGCACATCCTTCCCCTCAAACAAACACGAACCCACTCACTACCAGCAAATAAACCATGTCGCCAAGCACCAGCTTCCTATATCTTGTTGTCCTCTTTAGAACAACTATAAATTCCCAGTTTTTACGGCTCAACAGCAATTAAGTTTCATTGCTTAATATTTGCATCCGCTGGATTCTTAAGCCTTGCATACCAATGGGGACGATCCTCGAGGGCAATCTTGGCTATTTTCATAAAATCACTGACCCAATCCTGGAGAACCTTCAGTTGCTTCTTCTTCTGAGCGGTTTGCAATTTGGCATCCTGTTTCAACTGATCGCACTGCAGAGACACTTCCCTTAGGCTTTGGGCACGGGCCAGGAGCTTTTCCAAATCCTCAAGCAAAATCCCATACTGCTGAAGCACTTGCTGCCAACGACTTTCCTTTATCAGTCGACTGCAGAACAGCTCAACCTGATCGATCCAGGCATCGATATTAATGGCACGAGCGCCATCCAACTGTAAGGCCTTACTAACCACAGGGTCCTTGTCGTAAACAACCCGGGCAATCTGAAGCATTTTCATATAATCCTTCCGAACGGCCACTTGCAACTGCTTACGCGCTTCATGAGCGTCCATCTTGGCCTGCATCACTGCTTCCTGTTTTTGATGCAGGTCTACCAAATCCCCAAATACTTTTCTGCCCTCAGCCAAACGGGATGTATTGTAGCCAAAACGAGCAAGGGCCTTCAACAAGTCCTGACTTCCCTGAACCAAAGTCAACATCCTGTCTACACCCTCAACATATGCATCAAAAGGTAATTTTGTAAAATGCATTGAGAAAATTTTATATTAATCTCTGTAATCCACAAATATATATTTTTATTGCGATTCTATATTAAAACATTTAAACTTTTTTACAATTTAGATTATAATGATTATTCAAAGACAATAAATATTAACATTTATATTAGTAAAAACTATACCTGACTTAAAAATAAGAGATACTATAAATTGGATTTATTAAAGAGTTCCAAATATTTAATTTTTGATTGAAATCTTATTATTGCTTTAAAAATATTTAAGCAGCGATAAATTTCCGGAATCAGAATAGCAGTATTTCCGCAAACCGGAAATACTATGTAACTTTGCGCGGCTTTTTAAAACGAATCATCTCCCCTTGCATGACGGCATTTATTGGAAGGTATCGCGAACACTATCGCGCTAATTTTGCACTGGCTCTGCCGGTAATCCTGTCGCACGCAGGTCAGATGGTCGTGGGACTTGCCGACAACCTAATGGTTGGTCAGTTGGGGGCTACTCACCTGGCTGCGGTTGCGCTTGCCAACAACATCTTTGTGGTGGGCATGATGTTTGGCATTGGTCTAATAACTGCTGTTACGCCCCTTGCGGGAAAGGCTTTTGGTGGTGGAGATCGGCTTACAGCGGTGAGCTGGCTGAAGCAGGCTGCATACATTCATCCGTCAATAGCCCTTTTGCAAACGGCTTTAATGGCGGCGGTGGGACTGGCTATGCCCTACATGGGGCAACCGGAGGAGGTGGTGCAAGTGGCGTTTCCTTACTATATGGTTTTAGTGGGCACGCTGCTGCCCATGAATTTCTTCTTTATTTATAAGCAGTATGCCGAAGGTTTGGGCAACACGCGCATTGCGATGCTGATAACCCTGGGATCGAACGTCATCAACATTGTGCTTAATTACATCCTTATTTACGGGAAAGCTGGTTTTCCGGCCATGGGCATCATGGGGGCCGGTTACGCTACGCTTATATCCAGAATATTTATGCCCCTGGCCTTCACCCTCCTGTTTTTCAGTCTCAAATTTTTCAAGCCCGAAAGGCAACTGTGGCGCCAAACGCGATTTCACTTTCGCGAAGCCTGGTACATGCTTAAAATTGGCGTGCCCATAGGGGGCCAGTACATTGTAGAAATGTTGACTTTTAGTCTCGGCAGCATCATGATGGGCTGGATGGGCGAGCGACCTTTGGCGGCCCACCAGATTGTGATGAGTCTGGTCAGCTTCACCTACATGGTTTCAGCTGGTTTTGCGGCTGCCACCACTGTAAAGGTAAGTCAGTTCAGGGGCCAAAAGAACTTGCTTGCTATGAAAAGGTCGGCCCATGCCTCCCTGCACATGGTGCTTGTATTCATGTCGCTCAGTCTCACCGCCTTTTTATTACTTCGCTTCAAGATTCCCGCGCTCTTTGTGCCCGACCCTGAAACGGTGGCCATTGCTGGTGGACTGATGCTGGTAGGTGGTTTGTTTCAACTCTTCGACGGGGTGCAGGTGGTTACCCTTGGGGCCTTGCGGGGTTTAGAGGACGTTAAAACACCAATGATTATGTTGGTGATTGCCTACTTCCCCATTGCCTTACCGGTAAGCTATGTGGCTGGTTTTGTGTTGGACTGGGGCCCGCAAGGGGTTTGGATGGGCTACATGGTGGGACTGATGGTGGTGGGTGCGCAGCTCCTGCTGCGCTTTCGCTACAAGGTCAATAAAATGCTCGCTTAGGCGAGCACATTTACTTCGGGTTCCAAAAGAATGCCATACTTCTGCTGCACATCGCTCCTTATATTTTCGGCCAGGGCATAAATCTCTTTGCCTGTAGCCCCGCCCAAATTTACCAACACCAGGGCCTGCTTACTGTGCACAGCGGCACGTCCCATTTGCCGGCCCTTCCAGCCGGCCTGTTCAATGAGCCAGCCTGCCGGAATCTTTATCTCCGCTCCTCCCGCCAGTTCATAATGCGGAACATCGGGATGGGTGGCTTGCAGCTGTTGAAAAAAAGCCAGGGGAACGACGGGGTTTTTGAAAAAACTCCCGGCATTTCCCGCCTCTTTGGGATCGGGCAACTTGCTGCAACGAATGGCTACAATGACCTTTCTGATGTTGTGAAGATTGATGCTGCCCAGCTGCTCAACCGCACTGCGTACGGGACCGTAATCCAATAGAAAGTGCGGCTGCTTACTGAGCCGGATCAACACCTGGGTAACAACGACTTTCCCTTTTAACTCCTTCTTAAATATGCTGTCTCTGTAACCAAAGGCACATTCTTCTTTGCTCAGAGAGAAGGGCAAGGCAGTGTCGAGGAAGTAACCATCGGCACGAACAAAAACATCCTGAAACTCCACCCCGTAGGCACCTATGTTCTGTACGGGGGCAGCCCCTACGTCTCCGGGAATGTAGGACAGGTTTTCAATGCCGCCATAGCCTCTTTCGACACTCCAGGCCACCAGCGCATCCCATGCTACACCGGCACCGACTTTCAGCAACACCTGCTCACTGTCCTCTTCAACCACCTCAATGCCATCGATGGCAGAATGCAGGACAACTCCGTTGTAGTCGTTCAAAAACAAGAGGTTGCTCCCTCCGCCCATCAGCAACAACGATCGCTCTCTGATGAGGGTCCCCTTCAGGAGCTCTTTTAGTTCGTCTTCGTTGTGGTAGACCAAATAGTGCCTGGCTTTCACATCCAGACCAAAGGTGTGCAGGTCTTTCAGCGAATGGTTCTCGTGGTGTAGTATCATTTAAACTTAAGCTGTAAATCAATTAAAGTAACCCGATGACGTGTAGTAGCCATAGCCTTTGTGTGTGGTGGTGACATCATTCAAAACCAGGCCCATACACTTCACCCCTTCGGCCACCAAATTGCTCATGGTTAGGTTGAAGTGCTCCTTTTCGGTTACCCCGGATCGCACCACAAACAGGTGACAATCGGCCAAATCCATCAGTAAGCGACCATCAGACACGAGTCCCACCGGTGGCGTATCTACAATTACAATATCAAAATGCGCACGCAGCTCCTGAAAAAAAGCCTGGGTCTGCGCCGACGAAATCAATTCCGAGGGATTGGGGGGAATAACGCCTGCCGGTATTACACAAAGATTCTCGTGCCCCGATGGTTTGCGTATGTCGTCAAGGCTAACCTGACCAATAAGGTAGTTGCTGATGCCCGGCATGTTGGATAAGCCAAAAATTTGGGACAGGCGGGGTTTGCGCAAATCGAAACCAACCAGTGCAGTCTTCTTGCCGGTAAGTGCAAAAGCGGTAGCCAGGTTAACCGCACAAAAGGTTTTTCCATCCCCGGTATTGGTAGAGGTAACGGAAATGATTTTGCCGGGATTTTGCGCAAGAAGGAAACGCAGTCGGGCCCGCAGCGAGCGGAAACTCTCGGCCACCACAGAGTTACTTTCGGCAATGACTACATTTTCGGGACTGTCTTTGGCACGTAAGATTTCGCCCACAATGGGCACATCACGAAAATGGCCCTCGAGGTCTTCACGGCCACGAATACGGGTATTAAAAAGCTCGCGCAGCGCAATGATGAGAGCCGGCAATATCAGTCCCGCCATAAGCCCCTTGCTGTAATTGCTCTTTTTGTTGGGCAATATGGGTCCGGAGGCACTGGCCTGGTCCAACACCTCATTATCGGGCACATTGGAAGCTTTTGCTATTTGCATCTCCGAGCTCTTTTGCAAAAGGAAGGTGTAGATGGCGTCGTTGAGTTTGTGACTGCGTTCCAGTGCCAGAAAATCTCTTTCCAGTTCGGGCAGGTCGCCGATGCGACTGGTCAGTCGTCCAAGCTGCCTGCGCAGCTCGGTCTGTTTCATACGAATGCTTTCCATCTGCTTTTCAATGGCTATAAGCAGTGAAGATTGCGACATTTCAATTTTCCTGGCCAACTCCAGGCGATAGGGGTTGTTGCCCCCGCTCTCAGCGGCCACCAGGGCAGCTTCTTTAAGCAGATCGATGTGCTCCTTTACAACAGACTGGATGAGTGCTGCAGGCTCGCTTGAAAAAGCAGGCAACAAATAGTCGTTGTCGTCCAAATCGTTGGTCGACAAGCGCTGGTGCAAGTCGCTGAGATAGGTCAGACTGACTTCCATCAGGCGTTGTTCTCTTTCGTATTCGAAAAACTCTTCGGACAGTCGCGACGACATTTCTGAAGGCATCATGAACCGATTCTCCCGACGGAAGTCCATCAACTTTTGCTGGGTGACTTTTAAGGTGTCGGCCACTTGTACCAACTGCCGCTGAATGAACTCTATGGAACGGTTGGCCATATTGTTCTTGCGCTCCAGGTTGTTGTCGATCACCTCCTCGGAAAAAGTGTTGAGAAAGCGGACCAGCTTTTGGGGCTGCTGACCGGTGGTGGAAATAAAGATGATGGAAGAGCCCTCCCGATAGGGGGCCACATTCAAAGCGCCCCGAAGCGAGGAAGCGATGGCCGAATGTGAGTTGAAGCGAAACATGTAGGTGCCGGGAACAGGGGCACTCCGACCGGGAGCAGCCTTAATGCGGAAGGAAAAGGCCGAATGTTGAATCACATCTCCGGCTTGTACCACCTGGTCAAATTCTACTGGTCCGGAATGACCAACATTGCTGGCCTTGTCGTAGTTGTGCAGGGGGCCTCCTTCGGAACGGACCGACAGTTGTATGCGACCATCAGCCAGGACGTTGGCATTGAAATTGGTATTCAACAATTGTGGATGCAGCGAGTCGAAGGCCACCACAAAGGGCAGCGGGTCATACAATTCGGTATCTTTCAAACGTCCTTTCGAGAAATAACTCACCCCAAAATCGAGCCGGTTTACCGCCCGCAAAACCATGGCGTGACTGCGAATGATAAAACTTTGGTTCTCGAAACTGCGCATTTCGGGTGAAAGCCCAAAGCCTTCGGTCAATACCGAAGCCGAAAAATTGCGTTCCTGATCGACTTTAAACAACATGGTGATGGAGGCCCGGTAAACCGGAACGGTATAGCGGTGATACACCCAGGCCGAACCCAAACCCAGCGGCACAAAAATGACAAACAAATACCAGTTGCGCAACACCAGACGGAGAATTTTCCGGATGTCGGAAAAACCATCACCACCGGGGCGCCTGGGAGCTTGTGGATGGGGTTGATTGACAGGAATGGCCATGTACCGTGTTACGTTAAATATGTCGCTAAACTATAAAAAAACACCTTATAATCATAATTTAAGCCAGGGGGGCTTTGCGCCGCTGAAAAAACTGCCCGCTTTTGCGCAGGTTTTTAGCCAGCAAGCTGTACCAGCCCCCTACCCTGTTCTTGCGCAGGGCCCGGTAATCTTCGCGGGACTTTTGAAGCAAGCCACGCAGACTGCCATTGCTGACGCCGCCTGCCTGCATATTCACCAGCACCTCTGGAAGATACTTTACACGAAGGCCCTGCACCGTCAGGGCCCGCAGCATCCAGTCGTAATCGGCAGCGATGCGAAAGGAGGTATCAAAATTCCCGATCTGCTCCAGCAGGTCCCGCGTGAAATAAACGCTTGGATGCGGAGGCATCCAACCGTGGCGCAGACCTTTGGCCTTAAAAACTCCGCTTTCCCATAAACGAAGAACGCGCAATGGCTCAAAAGAAGTAACATACTGCAAGTCGCCATAAAGCAAATCCCAGGGCGCTTCTTTGTAACTGCTGAGCACCCTGCTGAGCACCTGCTCATGGGCAAAGCGATCGCCGGCATGCAAAAAACCCAGCAAACTGCCCCGGGCCATTTTCAAGCCCTTGTTCAGCGCATCGTAGATGCCCTGATCGGCTTCACTAACATAAGCATGAACCACCTGTCTGTATTGATCCAACATCTCCACCGTGCCATCGTCCGACCCGCCATCTACCACAATGTACTCCAGTTCGGCACAGTCCTGGGCCGCTACCGAACGTATGGTGGCTTCCAATTGCTTGCAGGCCCGGTAGCTGATGGTGATTAGGGTGAGTTTTGGCAACATAGGGTGCAGATAGATATTTAACGCCTTAAATTCTTTTGCCGCTTCATTTTACGCAGGCGATATCGTATGCCCAATGAAGGCAAATGAAAGACAGCCAGGCCCAAGACCAAAACCAGTATCAGTAAGCGAATGGTACCAAAATCGCGCAAGCAGTAGGCCATAAGTATAAAGAGCACATTGACTACAGCCAACACCACCGCTATTTGAATGTGCGAAAAGCCCAGCGTAAGCATACGGTGATGAATATGGGTTTTATCTGCAGCAAAGGGCGAATGGCCCCGCGACAAACGAAGAAAGAATACCCGTATGGTATCGATGACCGGAACGATTAGTATGGCCAGGGCAACTGCGGGGGCCGACTTCATCGTATAGCGGTGGGCAGGTGCCAGGGCATCCACGTTGTACTCCATAAAGCGAATGGCAAAAACCGCCACAATAAATCCAATGAGCAGGGAACCGGTATCGCCCATAAATATCTTTTGAGAACGAGAAAACACGTTGAAATACAAAAAAGCCAGCAGGGCCCCTGTAACAATGGCGCCCAAAACCGGCAGTATCACCTCACCATTAATGTAAAACCAAAACGAAAAACCCAGCAGCGTAACGATACCGGTAACCGCGGCCAAACCATCTACCCCGTCAATCAGGTTAAAGCCATTGACAATAAACACCACAAACAAAAGGGAGAAGGCCAGACTGCCAAAATAGTCGGGGGTGAGACCAAAAAAACCGTGAAAGTCGGTAATGCGTAAATCGCCGAGACCAACAATAATAAGGGCGGCAGCAATCTGCCCCATCAATTTCATGATGGGCGCCGTAACCAGAATGTCGTCTTTAATACCAATACTAAAAATAATTAAGAGCGCCGGTATCAAATAAGGGATGGCCTGATAATCGAACCAATCGAGATAAACCGAATAGGTAAACAAAATACCAAAGAAGATACCCAATCCACCCAGGGTAGGAACTTTTTGCTTATGCACCCGTCTCCTGCCGGGTTCGTCGAACAGATTTTTGGAGTAGGAGACTTTTAAAATGGTGGGGATGGACATGAACACCAGAATAAAAGAGATCAGACCCGCAAAAAAAATCTGCAGTACTACATTGTAATCAACCTCCATATGCTTATAAATAACTGCGACAAAATTAAGAAAAAAGCAAAGGCAATGAAAACCCGGGACCATTAATCCATGCTCAGCGGTGTTTTATAAAATTGGCGTCCTGTTTTTTTGAAAAAGAAAGCCTAAATTTGCATATTCGTACAAAATGCAGCATCCATGGCAAAAACAAGCTTTCGCATCCTGTTGTTGAACCTGCTTACGCTGATCGTTCTAAACGGTTGCATTCCGCAAAAGGAAACCGTCTATTTTCAGGATCATGAATCCCGAAAGAACTATCAGAACCCTTACGGAGAACAGGATGGAATCACCGAAAAGTACATTTTACGCCCTAATGATGCCTTGTTCATACGCGTAAGCACCTCCAATCCGCTACTCTCCGAGTTTTTTAATCCGGGTGGCAACAACCAAACAACTGCAACGGCCACCTCACCCCTCTACACCTATCCCATCGACGATGATTACAACATCGATTTTCCGTTTGTGGGGACCATTAATTTAAAAAATTGCAACCGTACGCAAGCCACCGAAAAAATCAGGGAGGCCCTACTGCCCTATGTCACCGATGCTCAGCTCACCGTACGCCTTTCCAACCCCTCCTTTATCGCCCTTGGGGAGACCTCCAGCAGAGGGCGCATTGCTATGGGTAAAGACCAGGTTACCATTTACGAAGCCATTGCCCTGGCGGGCGACGTTCGTCCCTTCGGAAAAAAGCGGGCCGTCAAAATCATTCGTCCCACCCAGGAGGGCTCCGAAACCTTCTTTGTCGATTTAACCGATAACAATCTGGTCGATTCGGACCATTACTACATTTACCCCAACGACATCATCTACATCCGTCCCATGAAGGCAAAGACCTGGGGCATTGGAGAATCCTTCTCATTTGGAGTGTTTTCTTCTGTTTTAGCGATGTACTTTACGCTCAATGCGCTCTTCAAATAAAGGCCGGTACATGAATCAGGAAAACAGGCAAAATCACCCACAAGGCATTCCTCACAGCAGCAGCGGAACGGGTTTTAACATCGACTACAAAAAGTTGCTGGCCGACACCCTGCGATTTTGGTGGCTCTTTGCATTGACCATAGCGCTATCGCTCTTTGTCGTTTATATGCTCCATCGATACGCCCAGCCGGTATACCGTGCCTCGCTTACGCTTTTGGTGGAAGAGCGAGGCAGCGACAAACCCCAAAGCAATATGATGGAAGGCTTTGGGCTGAGTTCGGCCATGCGCAGCATCGAGAACCAGGTGGCCATACTTACCTCCTGGGAAATGATGCGGATGGCGATAGGCGAACTCGACTTCGAGCTCGCCTACTACAAAACCGGAAGGGTAAAAAGCACAGAACTCTACGGTTCCATCCCCTTTACCGTAGAATACGACAAGGATGCTTCCCAGCTGCTCAACGTTCCCATTTACCTGAGCGTTCAGGATGCACAAACCTTTCGCCTGCACATTGACGCGGAAAGCGGCAGCACCTGGAACTACCGGCAGCAGCGCAATGGCTCGGGCACCGGTCCAATCAACTTCAGCGGCAGTTTTCGTTTTGGTGAGTGGATAGAAACGCCCTGGATGCGGATACGCATCATCAACCACGACCTTTCCCGTCCCGAAGAAAAAGCTTACTTCTTCCACTTCAACAGTCCCGATGCCCTGGCCTCGGCCTACAAAGCACGCTTTACCCACGGCCGGTCCAACGACAACTCCAGCATCGTACGTATGTTTGTTACCGGGCACAACAACCCCAAAAACGTGGTTTTCCTGAATAAGCTCGCCGAAGTCTTTATTCGAAATAACCTGGAGCGCAAAAACCAGATTGCCACCAATACCATTCAGTTTATCGAAGAGCAACTTCTGGTCATTTCCGACAGTCTCTCGGTTACCGGCAACGAACTCAGTCGTTTCAGAACCACCCATCAAATCCAAAGCGTATCGGCCCAGGCCGGCATCTATTTTACCCGACTCGAAAATCTGGCCGAGCAGACATCGGAAAAGATGCTCATGAAAAAGTACTACGAGTACCTGAGCACTTATTTCAGCAGCGACAGTGTTTTTGAAGGCACCATTGCCCCCGCCAGCTATCCGGTCGACCACCCCGCCATCAGCAGCCAAATTCAAAATCTGATGGACTTGAACATCGAGCGCCAGTCGATTGCAGGCGGTCCCGGCCAGATTGGGGCCAACCCCTACCTGGTAGAACTCCAAAACAAGCTCGAAGTCGGCCGACTCACCCTCCTGAAAGCCCTGGAAAACCAAACAGAGATGGTGGACCAGGAACTGGGTCGAATTGAAGAGGAACGACGCAAAACCACTGCCGAATTGTACCAATTCCCCGAGAAGGAACGACAGCTTTTTGGTATTGAGCGACAATTTGACCTCAACAACGAAGTGTACACCTTTCTCTTAAGAAAGCGCAGTGAGGCTCAAATACAGAAAGCTTCCAACACCCCCGACCACAGCATACTGGAGGCGGCGCGACCGGTGGGACAGGTCTCGCCTACGGTCAACAGCGACCGGCAAAAAGCACTGCTGATTGGTTTCCTGCTGCCCGCACTCTTCCTGCTGATCCGTCAATTGCTGAACAACAAGATTCACACCACCGAGGACATCGAACGCATCACAAAGGTTCCTGTGATTGGTCACATCATCCACAACAACAAGGAACACAGCAATGTGGTCGACAAGCACCCCAAATCCATCATCACGGAGACTTTCCGGCGCATTCGTTCCCGACTCGATTACATGGTGGGCGATACCCCCTGCCCCATCATCGCTGTTTCCTCCTCCATGCCGGGTGAAGGCAAAACATTTACAGCCCTCAACCTGGCCAGTGTATTTGCCATTTCAGGCAAAAAGACCCTGCTGGTGGGCTTCGATATGCGTAAACCTGGTCTCAACAAGGTGCTGCATTTTGAGGAGCATGTCGGACTCTCCAACTACTTGATTGGCCAGGTGCGCCTAAAAGACATTATTCAGGAAAGTTCGCCCGGCAACCTTTACGTACTGCCCTCCGGTGCCATTCCGCCCAACCCCTCGGAGCTTATTGGTTCGCCCAAAGCAGAGGAGCTCTTTAAAGAACTCAAGAAACAGTTTGACATCATCCTCCTCGACACACCGCCCATGGGCGTGGTGGCAGATGGCTACCTCCTGGCGAGGCATGCCGACTCGGTGGTGTTTATTACCCGGCAGGATTTCACCATCCGGGATGTTTTTGCACACACCATTCAACAAATGCAAGAAGAGGGCATCAAAAACATTGGAGTATTGCTCAACGACATTCAAATTAAGAAAGGTCTGCTCAGCTACAATTATGGCTACGGTTACGGCTATGGTTACGGCTACGGCAATGGATATGGAAACGGGTATTATGAAGACTAAGAAAGCTGCCTTGTTGCTCCTGGGCGGAGCACTCTCCATCCTGGGCCTGCAGGCCCAGGATTACAGTCCCTACAACAATCCCGGATTTGATCCCCTCACCCGGGAGCTCTACCAGGCGGGACTAAAAGCCAATACCTCCATACGTCCGTTACGGATGGACCAGCTGGCAGGCAGCTTCAACACCGATTCCCTGATTCAGCGCCAACTGAGAAAGCCTGAGGGCCGACTCAATATCTGGCAACGCTTTATTCACGACGACTTTATTCGTTGGGAAAAGCCGGGAGCCTCCCCGATTGTAGTTACGGTAAACCCCTATTTCAATTTTGAGCTGGGTCAGGATCGCGGCTACGAAAGAAACATATGGACCAACACCCGGGGCGGTCTGGTGGATGGAAAACTGGGTAAAAATCTGGCCTTCCATACCGCCCTGTTCGAAAACCAGTCGGTACAGCCCACCTACATCAACGACTTTATAAACAGCCGTGGCGTAGTTCCCGGTCAGGGCCGCGCCAAGACTTTTGGTGATGAGGGCTGGGACTACTCCCAATCATCGGGCTACCTCTCCTACAACGCCGGAGAATGGGTCAACCTGACCCTGGCCTATGGTAAAAACTTTATTGGCGACGGCTACCGCAGTTTGCTCTTGTCGGACAACAGCTACAGTTATCCGCATGTTAAAATGAAGACCACCTTTTGGAACGTCGAATATCTGGTTATGCTGGCTCAGTTTGCCCACTACGACGACCTGCAGCGCTCCGGAGACGAACGCTTCCCCTACAAATACGGTGTTTTTCACTACCTCAACTGGAACATCGGTTCGCGTTTCTCGCTCGGCCTCTACGAAAACGTCATATGGGCTGCCGAAGACCAAACCGGCTACCGCGGCATTGATTTGGGCTATGTGGTTCCCGTTATTTTATACCGGCCGGCCGAGTACAGCGTGGGCTCGCCCGACAATGTGACCATGGGATTCAATTTAAAATTCATTCCGTGGAAGGATGCTGCCCTGTACGGGCAAATTGTAATCAATGAATTTAAACTGGACGAAATTACCAGTGGTGAAAAGTGGTGGGCCAACAAGCAGGGTTTTCAGGTGGGCTACAAACACTACAATTTCCTGGGCATCTCCAACCTCGATGTGCAGACCGAATACAACCAGGTACGCCCCTTTACCTATGCCCATTACAGTCCCATCACCAATTTCGGGCACATGAATCAGGAACTGGCCCATCCGCTGGGTGCCAACTTCAGAGAAAGCATCTCCTTTTTAACCTATCGCCACCGACGCTGGCACCTGCACCTGGAGGCCATGTACGCCATCCACGGTAAGGACTATTACGATGCTTCCCGGCCGGCCGACGAGCAGATAAGCTGGGGGGGCGATATTTTTGTGTCCGTGAACAATCGCTTCGACTCGCACGGACACGTAATAGGACAGGGCATGGAAACCACCATCCAACATGCGGCCGCTTCGGTTTCCTATCTGATTAATCCGAAAAACAATATGAATTTAAGTGTGGGATTGCGTATGCGCAAAAGTGAGAGCGACCTGGCCAGCGAAGAAAGCACCCTTATAAATTTTGCTTTCCGCACCTCACTGCGGGCCTTCTATCTCAATTTTTAGCGCGTCTTTCTCTGACTTTAAGGGCCGGATTTCCGCGGTAAACGCTGTAGGCTTCCAGTTCGCCTGAAGCGACACTCAGCAAGGACAGCACCGAGTGGGAACGACAACAGGTTCCGGGCGCCAGCATGCTTCCGGCTCCCAACCATACTCCGTCCTCCAAAACCACCTCCTTCACCAGCAAATCAAAGCTTGGCTGCTTGTAATTATGGTTGCCGGTCATGATGACCACGCCCTGCGACAAGCAACAATGGGCCCCGATTTTTATGGGGGCGAGACTGTCCAGCCAGACTTTCTCTCCAATCCAGCTGTGGGCACCCACTTCGAGGTTCCAGGGGTACTTCACGTTGACGCCGGGCTTAATCACCACTCCCCGGGCGATTCGGGCACCAAACAGGCGCAGCAGGCGAACCTTAATGCCCGAAGAAGGATTTAAGGGGTTTATGAGAAACAGGGCATTGAACAAAAACCAGAGGCTGCGCACCAAAGCGCCTCTACCCGGATGGTACCAACTGTTGTCGTAGCTCGACAGGTCGGTGGCTACATAGTCTTTTTCCATAAGATGGCTCATAATTCTATTGATGGGCTTGTAGCCTCAAATATAGGAAAAACAGCCCCGAACAACCGTAGCTCAAAGAAAAATTCTTGTTTAGGACAGTTTTGTCTTGTTTCTTTTGCAACTAATGGTTTACTTTGTACAACCAATTTTAATACCTGTAGCCATGGGAAATCAGTATGAAACCGAAAAAGGCGAAGTTTTTATTTACAATGGAAACGCGCAACAGGAAGAAAGTGGCTGTGCCTGCGGCGGTAACTGCGCCTGCAAATCGGGCGGCAAGCAGGAATGCGGCTGCGGAGGGTCTTGCTCCTGCAAGTAAGCCACTTAGCTGCGTTGACTGAAACACACTTCTTCGCAAAGAAACGACCTGGCAGCCAATTAAGGCGGACAGGTCGTTTTTTTGTGCACCAAAATGATTTTCTTTGCAGGCAAGCAGCTGAAAAAGTATGAATACGTATTTGAGCACCCACATAGGCGAGCTGGCGGCACTGGCCACGGCTTTTTGTTGGACTTTCACCAGTATGGCCTTTGAATCGGCCGGCAAAAAAGTAGGTTCCTTATCGGTCAACCTCATTCGGCTGGTCATGGCCCTGGTATTGTTGAGCCTATATACTCTGGTGACTCAGGGTGCCTTATTGCCCCTTCAGGCAGGTGCGCATGCCTGGTTTTGGCTGAGCTTGTCGGGCCTCATAGGTTTTGTCATCGGCGACTTGCTCCTTTTTCAGGCCTTTGTGGTAATCGGGGCCCGCATTTCTATGCTGCTGATGTCACTTTCTCCCCCACTCACGGCCTTGTTCGGCTGGTTAATATTGAGTGAGAAATTGTCGCTGAGTGCGGGACTGGGTATGTTGCTGACGCTTTGGGGCATTGCGCTGGCCGTTGTGGGCAGGGCACAAAAAAAAGGCCTGCAGATGCAATTTCACTACCCGCTTAAGGGCATATTACTGGCCCTGGGTGGCGCTGCCGGTCAGGGTATGGGACTGGTGCTCAGCAAGCTGGGCATGGGCGACAGCGATCCTTTTATGGCCACACAAATTCGTGTAATTGCCGGTATTGCGGGCTTTTCAGTACTGTTTACGCTGAGTGGCCGCTGGCCCCTGATTGTAAAAGCCCTACAAAACCGTTCGGCCCTGGGACGCATAGCTACGGGTGCGTTTTTCGGCCCCTTCCTGGGGGTCTCGCTCAGTCTGCTCGCCATTCAGCATACCTCTACAGGTATTGCAGCCACCCTCAATTCGCTCACGCCGGTTTTAATCATCCCCTTTGCCTGGTTCTGGTTCAAGGAAAAAATTACCACCCGCGAAATACTGGGAGCCCTGCTGGCTGTTGCCGG
>Ga0209075_1002823_pt1 | contig 14975 bp, 27 predicted proteins | sample Stecom2011_FD_187523 | JGI IMG/M metagenome (GOLD analysis project Ga0209075, IMG submission 187523) | Agricultural soil microbial communities from Utah to study Nitrogen management - Steer compost 2011 (SPAdes) (version 2) | ecosystem: Environmental > Terrestrial > Soil > Agricultural land... | reverse complement strand
GGCGACAACGTGAAGCTGGCCGTAACTCTGATCGCGCCGATCGCGATGGAAGAAGGTCTGCGCTTCGCGATTCGTGAAGGCGGCCGTACCGTAGGTGCGGGCGTTGTAGCCAAGATCATCGCTTAAGACGATCTGCTCGACCCAGAAGAAGGGGGCTTTGGCCCCCTTTTTTGTATTCTGGTTGACAGCTGTACAATCCCTGCTTACAATTCGGCTCCTTTTTTAAAGGTTTAAACCGCCGGCTGCTTAGATTGGAGTTCGTTCCCATGCAAAGCCAAAAGATTCGTATCAGGTTGAAAGCATTCGACTATCGCCTGATTGATCAGTCCACGCAGGAAATCGTGGAAACTGCGAAGCGTACTGGTGCTCAAGTTAGAGGGCCGATCCCGCTTCCGACCAAAAAAGAGCGTTTCACTGTGTTGATTTCGCCACACGTCAACAAAGACGCGCGTGATCAATATGAGCTGAGAACGCATAAGCGGATGCTTGACATCGTTGAGCCGACCGAAAAAACAGTAGACGCACTGATGAAGCTTGATCTGGCGGCTGGTGTCGATGTTCAAATTAGCCTTGGCTAATTGACACGTACAGCTCCCAGTGTAACTACATCAAAGTGGCCATAGAGGGTGAAAGCCCCGTACACGTGAGGTAACAATATGACATTAGGTGTTGTCGGCCGTAAGGTCGGCATGACTCGCATCTTCACTGATGACGGTCGTGCTATTCCTGTTACGGTGATCGAGGTTGAGCCTAACCTGATCGCACAAGTCCGCACCCAGGAAACTGACGGCTACTCAGCTGTTCAGGTCACTACAGGGTCCAAAAAAGCTTCCCGAGTCACCAAGCCTGAGGCTGGGCACTTTGCCAAAGCCGGTATCGAGGCTGGTCGTGGTTTGTGGGAGTTCCGCGTTGAAGCATCTGAGCTGGCAGACAAGAAAGCCGGCGAGCAAATCACCGTATCCATCTTTGAAGCCGGCCAGCTGGTAGACGTTGCTGGTCAATCCAAAGGTAAGGGATTTGCCGGTACCATCAAGCGCTGGAATTTCAGCGGCCAGGATGCCACGCACGGTAACTCGCTGTCTCACCGCGTGCCTGGTTCCATCGGTCAAAACCAATCTCCCGGACGTGTATTCAAAGGCAAAAAGATGGCTGGCCAAATGGGCAATGAGCGGGTCACCGTTCAGTCCCTCGAGGTTGTGCGTGTTGATGCCGAGAAGAACCTGCTGTTGTTGAAGGGCGCAGTGCCCGGCGCAACCGGTTCAGACGTTCTGGTCAAGCCGGCTATCAAAGCCTGAGGGGAGACAAGATGGAATTAAAAATTGCTGGTTCTGCCAACGGTGTCGTAAATGTATCCGACGCCACGTTTGGCAAAGACTTTAATGAAGCCCTGATTCACCAGGTTGTTACTGCGTACCTGTCTGGTGGTCGCCAAGGCACTCGCGCGCAAAAAACTCGCGCCGAAGTCAGTGGTGGCGGCAAGAAGCCCTGGCGTCAAAAGGGCAGTGGCCGTGCGCGTGCAGGTAGTACCCGTTCCCCGATCTGGAGAACCGGTGGCGTTACTTTCGCAGCTCGTCCGCAAGATCATTCACAGAAAGTGAATAAAAAGATGTACCGCGCAGCTATGCGCTCCATTCTGTCTGAAATCGTTCGTCAGGATCGCTTGGTGGTAGTTGAGAATATCTCTGCTGAAACACCCAAGACCAAGCAGTTCACCGAGCAGTTGAAGAGCCTTGGTGTGTCTAATGCGCTCATCGTGGCTGACGCAGTCGAGCAAAACCTGTACCTGGCTTCCCGCAACATCCCTTACGTGGACGTACGCGACGTGGTGGGTCTGGATCCCGTGAGCCTGATCGCTCATGAGAAGGTCGTTGTGACTGTGCCGGCGTTGAAGAAAATCGAGGAGATGCTGGGATGAATCAAGAGCGCATTTTTCAGGTTCTGAAAGGGCCGCATATCTCCGAAAAGGCCACCCTTCTCGCTGAGAAGAGCAACCAGGTCGTTTTCAAAGTAGCCCCGGACGCAACCAAGCCTGAAATCAAAAAGGCTGTAGAAGCACTGTTCAACGTCAAAGTTGAATCTGTACAGGTTCTGAACATCAAAGGCAAAACCAAGCGCACTGTGCGTGGTCTTGGCAAGCGTAGCGATGTTCGTAAAGCCTATGTTCGTCTTGCTGCCGGCAGCGACATCGATTTTCTGGCCGTCGAGTAAGGTTGAAGGAGACTTGTCATGGCATTGATTAAGACAAAACCGACATCAGCCGGCCGCCGTCATCAGGTAAGAGTGGTTAGCCCCGAGCTTCACAAGGGCGCCCCTTATCAGCCGCTGCTGGAAAAACAATCAAACACGGGCGGTCGTAACAATGCGGGCCGTATCACTACCCGTCATAAAGGTGGTGGTCACAAGCATCATTACCGTCTGATCGACTTCAAGCGCAACAAGGATGGCATCAAAGCCGTTGTTGAGCGTCTGGAGTATGATCCGAACCGCTCCGCCCACATCGCGCTGCTCAAGTATGCCGATGGTGAGCGTCGTTACATTATTGCGCCGAAAGGTCTGACTGCAGGCGATGAAGTTCTGTCTGGTGTGGATGCTCCGATCCGTGCTGGCAGTGCTCTGCCGCTGCGCAACATTCCTTTGGGTAGCACGATTCACTGTATCGAACTGAAGCCTGGTAAGGGTGGGCAGATCGCCCGTTCCGCCGGTGGTTCGGCACAGCTGGTCGCTCGGGAAGGTGCCTATGCAACTGTGCGTCTGAAGTCCGGTGAGGTGCGTAAAGTCAGCATCGAATGCCGTGCGACGCTGGGCGAGGTAGGTAACTCCGAGCATAGCCTGCGTGTTCTTGGCAAAGCAGGCGCTCAGCGCTGGCGTGGTGTACGCCCCACCGTCCGCGGTGTTGCTATGAACCCAGTTGACCACCCCCACGGTGGTGGTGAAGGGAGAACCTCTGGTGGACGTCACCCTGTTACTCCTTGGGGTGTGCCTACCAAAGGTCACAAAACTCGTAAGAACAAACGCACGAGCAGCATGATTGTTCGTCGTCGTTCTAAGTAAACACACTAAGAGGATGAGGCTGTGCCGCGTTCACTAAAGAAAGGTCCTTTTATCGACCTTCATTTACTGAAGAAGGTTGAGGCAGCTCTGGAGGCGAAGGATAAAAAGCCGATCAAAACTTGGTCGCGCCGGTCCACGATTTTTCCAGAGATGGTAGGTCTGACCATCGCAGTCCATAACGGCAAGCAACACGTGCCGGTTTATGTGACTGAAGATATGGTTGGCCATAAATTGGGTGAGTTTGCTGCGACGCGCACTTTCCGTGGCCATGCCGCGGACAAGAAAGCGAAGCGATAAGCGCGCATAGGAGGATAGGATGGAAGTAGCCGCTAAATTGAAAGGCGCTCGGTTGTCCGCCCAGAAGGCGCGTTTGGTCGCTGATCTGGTTCGTGGCAAACGCGTCGAAGAGGCCCTGGACGTTCTGGCTTTCAGTACCAAAAAGGGCGCTGCGATCGTGAAGAAAGTGCTGGAGTCCGCGATTGCGAACGCTGAGCACAACGAAGGCTTGGATGTGGATGATCTGAAGGTCTCCCACATTTCGGTGGACGAGGGTCCCACCATGAAACGTATCAAGCCCCGAGCAAAAGGCCGTGCGGATAGAATTTTCAAGCGCACGTGTCATATCACGGTCAAAGTGGGTGACAGGTAGGAGAACGTCTGATGGGTCAGAAAGTCAATCCGAACGGTATCAGACTGGGTATTGTCAAAGATCATAACTCGGTCTGGTACGCGGACAAGAAAAACTACTCTAAAAACCTGCTGAACGATATGCGCGTTCGCGAGTTTCTGGAGCAGCGCCTGGAGAAGGCTTCGGTTAGCAAAATCACAATCGAGCGCCCGGCGCAAAATGCGCGGATTACGATCCACACGGCACGTCCGGGTATCGTAATTGGTAAGAAAGGCGAAGACGTCGATAAGCTGCGTAAGGATATCTCCGACTTGATGGGCGTTCCCGTCCACATCAATATCGAAGAGATTCGTAAGCCTGATCTCGACGCCAAGCTTGTTGCAGCAAGTGTAGCCAGCCAGTTGGAGCGCCGCGTTATGTTCCGTCGTGCGATGAAGCGCGCGGTTCAAAACGCTATGAGACAGGGCGCAAAAGGCATCAAGATCCAAGTCAGTGGCCGTCTCGGTGGTGCCGAGATCGCGCGTACTGAGTGGTATCGTGAAGGCCGCGTACCTCTCCATACTTTGCGTGCTGACATTGATTATGCGACGCATGAGGCGACCACCACCTATGGCATCATTGGTGTGAAGGTCTGGATATTCAAGGGCGAAATTCTGGGTGGTATCGAACAGGTACGCGCCGAAAAGAATGCCGCCAAGAAGAAGAGTTCTAAGTAGGGAGCACACGTATGCTGCAACCTAAGCGCACGAAATTCAGAAAAGTCCACAAAGGGCGCAACCGCGGTCTCGCTCAACGTGGCAACAAAGTGAGCTTTGGCGAATTTGGCCTCAAGGCTACTGGCCGGGGCAATTTAACAGCCCGTCAGATCGAAGCTGCGCGTCGTACGATGACACGTCGTATCAAGCGGGGCGGAAAAATCTGGATTCGGGTTTTCCCGGACAAGCCCATTACTCAGAAGCCTCTCGAAGTGCGGATGGGTAAAGGTAAGGGTAGTGTGGAATTCTGGGTTGCCCAGATCCAGCCCGGTAAAGTGCTGTACGAAATGGAAGGTGTTTCCGAAGAAGTGGCACGCGAGGCTTTCGCACTGGCTGCCGCTAAACTGCCTGTCCCAACAACATTTGTGACTAGGACGGTGATGTGATGAAAGTGAGTGATCTGCGTAACAAGTCTGCCGAGGACTTGAATAAGGAGCTGCTGTCCCTGCGCAAGGAACAGTTCAACCTGCGTATGAAGAAGATGACTGGTCAACTGAATCAGAACCATCTTCTGGGCGCCGTGAAAAAGAATATCGCTCGCGTCAAAACCGTGTTGAATGAGAAGGCAGGTGAGTGAAATGGCCGAGAATGTTAAAGTAGCGCGCACTGTCACGGGCAAGGTTGTAAGCGACAAGATGGACAAGTCGATTACGGTTCTTGTCGAGCGCCGCGTAAAGCACCCCATTTATGGAAAATACGTCAAGCGTTCAACCAAGCTCCATGCTCATGACGAGAGCAACGAGTGCGGCATTGGCGATATTGTTGTGATCCAGGAAACTCGTCCGTATTCCAAGACGAAAACCTGGAAGCTCGTCAACATTGTCGAGAAAGCGAGACGGGTATAACTACCTGAAGATCTCGTAGGCGTCATTGAGTAGAGTTTTGGAGAAGACCCATGATTCAAACACAAACGATGCTTGACGTAGCTGACAACAGCGGAGCGCGTCGAGTGATGTGTATCAAGGTCCTGGGCGGTTCACATCGCCGTTATGCAAATATCGGCGATATCATCAAAGTGACCGTCAAAGAAGCGATCCCCCGCGGGAAAGTGAAAAAGGGCCAAGTAATGAAAGCGGTTGTGGTACGCACAGCCAAAGGTGTTCGTCGTAGCGACGGTTCTTTGATCCGTTTCGATGGCAACGCTGCTGTACTGCTGAACAACCAGGATGCCCCTATTGGCACCCGTATTTTTGGACCAGTCACCCGTGAACTGCGTAGCGAGAAATTTATGAAAATTATCTCGCTGGCTCCTGAGGTACTGTGAGGATTGAGGCCAGTTATGAAAAAGATCAGACGCGATGATGAAGTGATCATCATAGCAGGCAAAGACAAAGGTAAGCGTGGCAAGGTCCTGAAGGTTCACGACAACGGACGGGTGACCGTTTCCGGTATCAACGTGATCAAGCGCCACACCAAGCCGAATCCTTTGCTTGGCACTCCTGGTGGAATTGTGGAAAAAGAAGCTTCCATCGACGTTTCCAACGTAGCCATTTTCAATGGCGCAACTGGAAAGGCCGACCGTGTAGGTTTCAAGGTTCTTGAAGACGGTTCCAAGGTCCGCATCTACAAGTCTAACCAAGAAGTTATTGGTAGCTAATTGGTGACTGGTGAGTGAGTACTATGGCTAGATTGAAAGAAGTTTATAAAACAGAAGTTGCGCCCGCACTGCTCAAGGAGTTCGGGTATGCCAACGTGATGCAGGTACCTCGGATTACCAAAATCACCCTGAACATGGGTGTTGGTGAAGCGGTCGGCGACAAAAAGCAGCTGGATAATGCGGTTGCTGAAATGGAGCGGATCAGCGGCCAGAAGCCGGTGATCACCAAGGCACGTAAATCCGTTGCCGGTTTCAAGGTTCGTGAAGGCTTCCCGATTGGTTGCAAGGTAACCCTGCGTGGTGACCGTATGTGGGAATTCCTGGAGCGTCTGGTGGATATCGCCATTCCGCGTGTACGGGACTTCCGTGGCCTGAACCCTCGTTCCTTCGACGGTCGTGGCAACTACAGCATGGGTGTTCGTGAGCAGATCATCTTCCCCGAAATCGATTACGACAAAATCGATAAAATTCGCGGTATGGATATCACCATCACGACCACAGCCAATAGCAATGAGGAAGGTGCCGCGCTGCTGCGTGCGTTCAACTTCCCGTTCCGGAAATAAGAGGCGCTGAGTTATGGCAAAGAAAAGCATGATCAACCGCGAGCTGAAGCGTGAGAAGCTGATTGCTAAGCACGCGGAAAAGCGCGCAGCGCTGAAAGCGATCATCAACAGCGTATCCAGCACTGACGAGGAAAAGTGGCAGGCGCAGCTGAAGCTGCAACAGCTGCCCCGTGACTCCAGTCCGACTCGTCATACCAATCGCTGCCAGGTCACCGGTCGTCCCCACGCGGTCTACCGCAAGTTCCGCCTGTCCCGTATTAAGTTGCGGGAAGCCATGATGCGCGGCGACGTGCCTGGCTTGAAAAAGGCGAGCTGGTAAGCAGACGCGTTGGTAAGCGATAAGGATCGCTGCACAACTAAAAAGTTTGGAGCTTTTACATGAGTATGCAAGACACTTTAGCGGATATGTTTACACGTATTCGCAACGCACAGTTGGCAAGCAAGGCAAGCGTGCGCATGCCCTCTTCCAAAATGAAGGCATCGGTCGCCCAGGTGCTGGCCGATGAGGGCTATATCGCCGGTTTCACCGTAGAAGGTGACGTGAAGCCCGAGCTTGTCATCGAGCTGAAATACTTCAACGGCAAGCCTGTTATCGAAAAGATCGAGCGCTTCAGCAAGCCCAGTCTGCGCCAGTATCGTGGTCGGGACGCTCTGCCCAAGGTCGAAGGTGGCCTCGGTGTTGCGATCGTTTCAACGTCCCGTGGCGTTATGACAGACCGCGCAGCTCGTAAAGCCGGTATCGGCGGCGAAGTCATCTGCACGGTATTCTAAGGAGTCGGCCATGTCACGCGTAGCGAAGAATCCTGTTGAAATACCATCAGGTGTTGAAGTAAAGCTGTCAGCTGACAGCATTGAAGTAAAAGGCGGCAAAGGCAGCCTGAAATTGGATCTGCATCGCTCTGTAGAAGCCAAGCAGGAAGGTAATGCTCTTCTGTTTGCCCCTCGCGACGGAGCTAAGCAATCTCGTGCGATTGCTGGTACAATGCGCTCCCTGGTCGCCAACATGGTGACCGGCGTATCCCAAGGTTTCGAGCGTAAGCTGGAGCTGGTGGGCGTTGGTTATCGTGCGCAGGCCAAGGGCAGCGTGCTCAGCCTTTCTCTGGGCTTTTCCCATCCGGTTGAGTATCCGGTTCCCACTGGGATCACCGTAGAAACTCCAACTCAGACTGAAGTGGTTGTCAAAGGCATCGACAAACAGCAAGTTGGTCAAGTTGCCGCAGAAATCCGCCGCTTCCGTCAGCCGGAGCCGTACAAAGGCAAGGGTGTCCGTTACAGCGGTGAAGCTGTACGGCGTAAAGAAGCTAAGAAGAAGTAGGTAGGGGCGAGACATGAACGTTAAGAAAGAATCCCGTTTGCGTCGTGCTACACGCACACGCCTGAAGATCCGTGAACTGGGTGTCCATCGCCTGTGTGTGAACCGCACACCGCGCCATATCTACGCTCAGATCACTACTGCTGACGGTAGCCAGGTTCTGGCGTCCGCTTCCACTCTGGATAAAGAGTTGAGAGAAGGCGCTACCGGCAACACTGAAGCTGCAACCAAAGTTGGCAAGCTCCTCGCTGAAAGAGCAAAGAGCGCCGGTATCTCTCAGGTTGCCTTCGATCGTTCCGGCTTTAAGTATCACGGCCGCATTAAAGCTCTGGCTGATGCAGCCAGAGAAAACGGACTCGAGTTTTAAGGGGTTGGCAACATGAGTAACAACGAGCAAAAAGGTCTAGAGCTGCAAGAGAAGCTCGTGCAGGTCAACCGTGTCGCTAAAGTGGTTAAGGGTGGACGCATTTTTGCGTTCACTGCCCTGACCGTGGTTGGCGACGGTAAAGGTCGGGTCGGTTTCGGTCGTGGTAAGGCGCGTGAAGTTCCAGTGGCGATTCAGAAAGCCATGGACGCAGCCCGCAAGAACATGATCAACGTTGAGCTGAACGGTAACACTCTGCAGTACCCGATCCATGCGCGCCACGGTGCGTCCCGGGTATACATGCAGCCGGCCTCCGAAGGTACCGGTATCATCGCCGGCGGTGCAATGCGCGCGGTGTTGGAAGTAGCAGGCGTTCAGAACGTTCTGGCTAAGATCTATGGATCCACCAACCCCATCAACGTGGTTCGTGCGACTGTTAACGGGCTGAAAGCGATGAACTCTCCCGAGGACATCGCGGCCAAGCGCGGCAAGACCGTCGAAGAGATTTTGGAGTAAGTCATGGCTAACGCAAAAACACTGAAAGTGACTTTAGCCAAAAGCCGTTTCGGTCGTCTCCCGAAGCATCGCGCGACGATTCAGGGGCTGGGGCTCAAGAAAATTGGCCAAACCGTTGAGTTGCAGGATACTCCTGCAATTCGCGGCATGATCAACCAAGTGCAGTACCTGCTCAAGGTGGAGGAGTAACAGATGCGCCTCAATAATCTAAGTCCCGCGCCGGGCTCCAAGACTGAAAAGCGTCGGCTTGGTCGCGGTATCGGAAGTGGCTTCGGCAAGACTTCCGGTAAAGGTCACAAAGGTATGAAAGCCCGTGCTGGCGGTGGTGTACCGGCCGGTTTCGAGGGTGGTCAGCAGCCTTTGCAGCGCCGTCTGCCGAAGTTCGGTTTCAACTCCGCCATGGCTCGTAACGTAGTGGAAATCCGCTTGCACGAACTGGAGCTGGTGGATTCCGACGTGGTGGATCTGGAAGCGCTGAAGCGCGCGGATATCATCAGACACGATATCAAGCGTGCACGTGTGATCCTTTCCGGAGCCATTGAGAAAGCGGTTACCGTTAAAGGTCTGAAAGTAACCAAGGGCGCCAGAGAAGCGATTCTGGCTGCAGGCGGCAAAGTCGAGGACTAACCTGGTGAAGGCATCATCACTACCAGCAGGAATGGGTCAGGGTCTGGCGGAGCTTAAAGCCCGACTCTGGTTCGTTTTCCTGGCAATCGTTGTATATCGGGTTGGGGCGCATATCCCGGTACCGGGGATTAACCCGGACCAGCTGGCAATTCTGTTCCAACAGAACCAGGGCACGATCCTGAGTCTGTTCAACATGTTTTCCGGTGGTGCGCTCGAGCGGATGAGTATTTTTGCTCTGGGGATCATGCCCTACATTTCCGCGTCGATCATTATGCAGCTGTTGACGGTAGTGAGCCCTCAGCTGGAGCAGCTGAAGAAAGAAGGAGAGGCGGGCCGCCGCAAGATCAGCCAGTACACCCGTTACGGGACCGTGCTGCTGGCGGCGGTTCAGGCGCTTGGCATGTCCATGGGTCTGGCGAGCCAGGGTGTAACTTTTAGCACCGGGTTCAGCTTCTTCTTCGTTGCCGTGATCACCTTTGTGTCCGGTGCGGTCTTTTTGATGTGGTTGGGTGAGCAGATCACCGAGCGCGGCATCGGCAACGGTATCTCGTTGCTGATCTTCGCGGGTATCGTCGCCGGCCTGCCTCAGGCTTTGGGGCAGACCTTCGAGCAATCCCGCCAGGGCGAGCTGAGCATTCTTGCGCTGCTGGCCATCGCGGTGTTTGCGGTTGTGGTTGTCGCTTTCGTGGTATTCATGGAGCGCGGCCAACGGCGGATCACCATCAACTACGCCAAGCGTCAGCAAGGTCGCCACGTGTACGCTCAACAAACCAGCCATTTGCCGTTGAAGGTGAATATGGCAGGGGTGATTCCACCGATCTTCGCATCCAGTATTCTGCTGTTCCCGGCGTCGCTGGGTCAGTGGTTCGGGCGCGGCGAGGGAATGGACTGGTTGCGGCAAGTCTCTGAGGCATTGGGTCCAACTCAGCCTCTGTATATCGTGTTGTTCTCTATCGCAGTTGTGTTTTTCTGCTTCTTCTATACGGCGTTGATGTATAACCCGAAGGAAGTGGCGGAGAACCTGAAGCGGTCCGGTGCTTTCGTACCCGGTATCCGTCCCGGCGAGCAAACCGCACGATACATTGACGGAGTGCTGACCCGGCTGACATTGTTCGGCGCGCTATACATCACTGCGGTGTCTTTGTTGCCGCAGCTGTTGGTGGCCTGGGTTAACATGCCGTTCTACTTTGGTGGTACATCGTTGCTTATCGTGGTTGTGGTCGTGATGGATTTTATGGCGCAGGTGCAATCTCACCTGATGTCTCATCAGTATGAATCGCTGATGAAAAAATCGAATCTGAAAGGCTATGGTCGCGGCGGGTTAATTCGTTAAGCGATTTTTGGAGAAGACAAATGAAAGTAAGAGCTTCCGTTAAGAAAATTTGCCGGGGCTGCAAAATGGTTCGCCGTAACGGTTCCGTTCGCATTATCTGCAACGTAGAGCCACGCCATAAGCAGCGCCAAGGCTAACGTTGGCTATAAAAGACACAGTAGCGCTTGAATTCTATGGATTCAGGCGCTATTATTTTGCGCCCTTTGGTGTGGCGGGAAAGTAACAAAAGCTCAAACGCGGAGTAAACTGGATGGCACGTATAGCGGGTGTCAATATACCTGACAACAAGCACACGTGGGTGTCCCTGACCTACATCTATGGGATCGGACGCACCACCTCGCATAAGATCTTAGCCAAGACCGGCATCACGCCAGACGTCAAGGTGAAAGATCTGACTGAAGAACAGCTGGATTCACTTCGTAACGAAATCGCCAAGATGACTGTTGAAGGCGATCTTCGTCGTGAAGTGCAAATGAGCATTAAGCGGCTGAGAGATCTCGGAGCCTATCGTGGTCTTCGTCACCGTCACGGCTTGCCCGTACGTGGACAGCGGACCAAGACCAACGCGAGAACGCGTAAAGGCCCGCGTAAGCCGATCCGTAAATAAGTTAACAGGAATTTAAGATGGCTAAGCCAGGTACACGTACCCGTAAAAAGGTGAAAAAGACGGTTGTTGACGGCATCGCTCACGTGCATGCATCTTTCAACAACACGATCGTTACGATTACTGACCGTCAGGGTAACACCCTGTCCTGGGCTACCTCCGGTGGTTCTGGATTCCGCGGCTCACGTAAGAGTACGCCTTTTGCTGCGCAGGTAGCAGCTGAAAGAGCCGGTAACGCGGCTGCTGAATACGGCCTGAAGAACCTCGACGTTATGGTCAAGGGGCCTGGACCCGGACGTGAATCCGCCGTGCGCGCGTTGAACGCCTGTGGTTACAAGATTACCAACATTACTGACGTGACTCCCATCCCTCATAACGGATGTCGTCCACCGAAAAAACGCCGCGTTTGAGTTGAGGAGACAGACACATGGCTCGATATCTTGGACCAAAATGTAAGTTGTCTCGTCGCGAAGGGACAGATCTGTTTTTGAAGAGTGGGGTTCGCGCACTCGACAGTAAGTGCAACATGGAGACCGCACCTGGTCAGCACGGCGCCCGTCGCGGCCGTCTGTCCGACTACGGCACCCAGTTGCGTGAAAAGCAAAAAGTTCGCCGTATGTATGGCGTTCTTGAGAAGCAGTTCCGTAGCTACTACACCGAAGCCGCGCGCCGTAAAGGTGCTACCGGTGAAAACCTGCTGCAACTGCTGGAAGCCCGTTTGGATAACGTTGTTTACCGTATGGGTTTTGGCTCCACGCGTGCGGAATGCCGTCAGCTGGTGAGCCACAAGGCGGTTCTGGTTAACGATAAAGTGGTGAACATCCCCTCTTATCAGGTCAAACCAGGCGACGTTATTTCTGTACGTGAAAAGGCTAAGAACCAGCTGCGTATCAAAGGCGCTCTGGAACTGGCCGCACAAAGAGCCCCGGTTCAGTGGGTGGAAGTTGATAGCAAGAAAATGTCCGGCGTATTCAAGGCTCTGCCTGAGCGTACGGAGCTGTCCTCTGATATCAACGAAAACTTAATCGTTGAGCTTTACTCGAAGTAAGCTCTTGACGACATCAAAGGGGCATCTATGCAGCGTTCAGTGAATGATTTCCTAAGTCCTCGTAATATCGAGGTACAGCAGATTAGCCAAACACACGCCAAGGTGACACTGGAACCTCTCGAGCGTGGATTTGGTCACACCCTGGGTAGTGCTCTGCGACGCATTCTGCTTTCCTCCTTGCCCGGCGCCGCCGTGGTCGAGGTGGAAATTGAAGGCGTTCTTCACGAGTACAGTGCCATTGAAGGTGTTCAGGAAGATGTTATCGAAATCCTCCTGAACCTCAAAAACCTGGCCGTCACCATGCACGGGCGCGACGAAGTCGTGCTCAGTCTGCAGAAGAAAGGCGCGGGAGAGGTTCGTGCGAAGGATATCCAGCTGGACCACGACGTTGAGATTGCAAATCCTGATCTGCTGATTTGCACGCTCAATGCCAGCGGTAACATTAACATGAAACTTAAGATTGCACGCGGTCGTGGTTATGAGCCTGCTGATCAGCGTTTCGCCGGGGATGAGGAAACTCGTGCCATTGGGCGCTTGCAGCTGGATGCATCCTATAGCCCGGTGCGCCGTGTAGCCTATAGCGTCGAGCGTGCCCGTGTTGAGCAGCGTACCGACCTGGACAAGTTGGTGATCGATCTGGAAACCAACGGTACCATTGATCCAGAAGAAGCGATCCGTCGCGCAGCTACGATCCTGCAACAGCAGCTGGCCGTGTTCGTCGATTTCGACGACAAGCGCGAGCCTGAGAAGGTCGAGGAAGAGGAAGAGGTTGATCCGATTCTGCTGCGTCCGGTGGATGATCTTGAGCTGACGGTTCGTTCCGCGAACTGCCTCAAAGCCGAGAACATCTACTACATCGGCGACCTGATTCAGCGCACAGAAGTTGAGCTGCTGAAGACCCCTAACCTGGGTAAAAAGTCGCTGACTGAGATCAAAGATGTATTGGCGTCGCGTGGTCTCTCACTGGGTATGCGTCTTGAGAACTGGCCACCTGCCAGTTTGAAGGGCGATGATCGGGTTTTGGGCGGCTAATTCGTTAGCCGCGCCCCAAGTAAGTTTAAGGAACTACGAAAATGCGTCATCGTAAAAGTGGTCGAAAGTTCAATCGGACCAGCGCGCATCGCCAAGCAATGTTCAAAAACATGGCAGCGTCCCTGGTTGAGCATGAACTGATTAAAACGACTTTGCCCAAGGCAAAGGAGCTGAGAAGAGTAGCTGAGCCGCTGATTACTCTTGCCAAGAACGACAGCGTTGCAAACCGCCGCCTGGCGTTTGCCCGTCTGCGTGACGCGGCAGCAGTGAAAAAGCTGTTCGAAGAGATCGGTCCCCGTTACAAAGAGCGTCCCGGTGGCTACACCCGCGTTCTGAAGTGCGGTTTCCGTGCTGGTGACGCGGCGCCTATGGCGTACGTTGAGCTGGTCGGACGCGCAGCTCCTGAAGCAGCTGAAGAGTAAGCATCTGCTTAATCTCGAAAAAAGCCGGCACTGCCGGCTTTTTTTGTGCCTGGGGTTTTGTCGGGAAGGCCGCTGGGGGATCGGAGCCCCCAGCGCTCGGGCCGTTAGCGCGGTTCCAACAGCTTTTTCAGAAACCGGCCGGTGTGGGAGACGGGGTTGGCGGCGACTTCCTCGGGCGTGCCGGTAGCAATAATCTGGCCGCCCTTATTGCCCCCTTCCGGGCCCAGATCGACGATCCAGTCAGCGGTTTTGATCACGTCCAGGTTGTGTTCGATCACCACCACGGTATTGCCGTGGTCGCGTAAGCGGTGCAGGACCTCCAGCAGTTGCTGAATGTCGTAGAAGTGAAGCCCGGTGGTGGGCTCGTCGAGAATATAGAGGGTTTGTCCGGTATCTCGCTTGGACAGCTCCTTGGCCAGCTTCACCCGTTGGGCTTCACCGCCGGACAGGGTAATCGCGCTTTGGCCCAGTTTGATATAGGACAGGCCCACGTCGATCAGGGTCTGCAGCTTTTTGGCCACCGCCGGGATGGCATCGAAGAACTCGCGGGCATCTTCCACGGTCATTTCCAGCACTTCGTGGATGCTCTTGCCTTTGTATTTGATCTCCAGGGTTTCCCGGTTGTAGCGCTTGCCCTTACAGACGTCGCAGGGGACGTAGACGTCCGGCAGGAAGTGCATTTCCACCTTGATCACCCCATCCCCCTGGCAGGCCTCGCAACGGCCGCCTTTCACGTTAAAGCTAAACCGGCCGGGCTGGTAGCCCCGGGAACGGGCCTCCTGGGTGCCGGCGAACAGCTCCCGCACGGGGGTGAAAATGCCGGTATAGGTGGCCGGATTGGAGCGGGGCGTGCGGCCAATCGGGCTTTGGTCAATATCGATCACCTTGTCGAACAGCTCCAGGCCGTGGATCGATTCATAGGGCGACGGAGTGAGGGTGGTGGCACCATTGAGGCGTTCCGCCGCAATCGGATACAGGGTGGTGTTGATCAGGGTGGATTTGCCGGAGCCCGACACCCCGGTAATACAGGTGAACAGGCCGAAGGGGATCTCCAGCGTTACGTTGTTCAGGTTGTTGCCGGTGGCGCCGACCAGGCGGAGCATTTTGTCCGGATTGGGTGCGG
>Ga0209075_1002822_pt1 | contig 14975 bp, 11 predicted proteins | sample Stecom2011_FD_187523 | JGI IMG/M metagenome (GOLD analysis project Ga0209075, IMG submission 187523) | Agricultural soil microbial communities from Utah to study Nitrogen management - Steer compost 2011 (SPAdes) (version 2) | ecosystem: Environmental > Terrestrial > Soil > Agricultural land... | reverse complement strand
TAGAAGTACGTTCTCAATCATTGGTGATCGCTACCTGGATACACAGCACGACGATGAATATATCCAAGGGCTTGAAGCCGAATTGAGACGGAGAGGCGTGACGGGCCTCCATCGTTGGCTGTTGGAGTATGTGGCAGCATCGAGCCTATGGTGGAACATCCTCTGGTGGGACTGGTGTGAACTTAACGAGCAAGATGTAAAAATTGGCTGGGTGCAAAATCTCGTGGTGTTTGGGATTGCAGCCCTCGTGATGGCGTTTGCGGTCAGCCCTGATGCGGGCGTCATTACCTTCCTCGTCTTGCACCTTCTAACAACCTGGTTAGGGTTTGGTCTACGCTCCGGCACCAAAATGGATATCTAAAGAATGGGGGAGTCTGCCTAAGGCGGGCTCCTGGCATTCCAAAGCGCGGTACTGCCAGAGATGCGATGGCTGATTCGCCCTGGCAAACCCGGAAGCTGGCGGCCAAGCCCTGAAAGCTCTCTTGCGCCTAGTACCTTCCCCAGGCCAGGACTGGCGTCTCTGCGCTTATTTCTTTCACCCGGCCCTTGAAATTCTTCTAAGCGGCCTCACATCTGCGTCTGAAATATTTTTTGTGGCAGCCGTTGAAATCGGGTTGAAGGGCCCCATTTCTAGCTCCACTATCCGCTGGTCTGCATAACGACCTGAAATAAAAGGACGTTTAAGGGCGCGCGGAGTCTTTAACCATGCAAAACTCAAAACTATCTGGTTGATAACCTAACTGGGAGAATCAGTGAAATGAAAATTCGTCCGTTACACGATCGTGTTGTCGTGCGTCGCAAGGAAGAAGAGACCAAAACTGCCGGTGGCATCGTGCTTCCTGGCAAAGCAGCTGAAAAACCGTCCCAGGGTGAAGTTGTAGCTGTTGGTAACGGCCGTGTACTCGACAATGGTGAAGTGCGTCCTCTGGCAGTCAAAGTTGGTGATGTTGTCGTGTTCGGTCAGTACGCGGGAAGCACCGTGAAACTGGACGGAGAGGAGTTGCTGATCATGAGCGAGTCCGAAATCTTCGGCGTGATTGAACAGTAAAACTTAAGAATCTGGGTTTCAACAAGTTACAAAGATAGGGTTAACCGATTATGGCAGCTAAAGACGTAAAATTTGGTGATTCCGCCCGCAAGAGAATGCTGGCTGGTGTAAATGTCCTGGCCGATGCGGTCAAGGTAACTCTGGGCCCGAAAGGCCGTAACGTGGTTCTGGACAAGTCCTTTGGCGCTCCGACCGTCACTAAAGACGGTGTTTCCGTTGCCAAGGAAATCGAACTGAAAGACAAGTTCGAGAACATGGGCGCGCAAATGGTGAAGGAAGTAGCTTCCCAAGCCAACGATGTGGCCGGTGACGGTACCACCACTGCAACTGTTCTGGCCCAAGCCATCGTAAACGAAGGCCTGAAAGCCGTTGCCGCTGGCATGAACCCCATGGACCTGAAGCGCGGTATCGACAAAGGTCTGCATGCAGCAGTTGAAGAAATCAAGAAGCTGTCCCGTCCTTGCAGCGACTCCAAAGCAATCGCTCAAGTGGGCACCATCTCCGCCAACAGCGACGAGCGCATTGGTAACATCATCGCTGAAGCCATGGAGCGCGTCGGCAAAGAAGGCGTGATCACTGTTGAAGAAGGTAGCGGCTTCGAAGACGAGCTGGACGTAGTAGAAGGTATGCAGTTCGACCGCGGCTACCTGTCTCCCTACTTCATCAACAACCAAGACACCATGTCTGCCGAACTGGAAAACCCGTTCGTGCTGCTGGTTGACAAGAAAATCTCCAACATCCGCGAAATGCTGCCGGTCCTGGAAGCGGTGGCCAAGTCTTCCAAGCCCCTGCTGATCATTGCAGAAGACGTGGAAGGCGAAGCCCTGGCTACGCTGGTAGTGAACAACATGCGCGGTATCGTGAAAGTTGCTGCGGTTAAAGCCCCGGGCTTTGGCGACCGTCGTAAGGAAATGCTGCAGGATATCGCTATCCTGACTGGCGGTACTGTGATTTCCGAGGAAGTGGGCCTGACCCTGGAAAACGCCACTCTGGACGATCTGGGCAGCGCCAAGCGCGTACAGATCACCAAAGAGAACACCACCATCATCGATGGTTCCGGTGCTCAAGCGGACATCCAGGCTCGCGTAGCTCAAATCCGCAAGCAGATCGAAGAAACCTCTTCTGACTACGACCGTGAGAAGCTGCAAGAGCGCGTAGCCAAGCTGGCTGGCGGTGTTGCGGTCATCAAGGTGGGTGCGGCCAGTGAAGTCGAGATGAAAGAGAAGAAAGCTCGTGTCGACGACGCTCTGCACGCAACTCGCGCCGCTGTTGAAGAAGGTATCGTACCTGGTGGCGGTGTTGCCCTGATCCGTGCTCTGCAGGCCATTGAAGACCTGAAAGGCGACAACGAAGACCAGAACGTAGGTATCAACCTGCTGCGTCGTGCCATGGAAGCTCCGCTGCGTCAGATCGTAACCAACGCTGGCGGCGAAGCCTCTGTAGTGGTTGACAAGGTCAAGCAGGGCAAAGACAGCTACGGCTACAACGCTGCGAACGACACCTACGGTGACATGCTGGAGATGGGTATCCTGGATCCGGCCAAAGTTACCCGTACTGCACTGCAGTCTGCAGCTTCTGTCGCTAGCTTGATGATCACCACTGAGTGCATGGTCACCGAGCATGTAGACGAGAACGCCAAGCCGGCAATGCCTGCTGGCGGCATGCCCGGTATGGACATGATGTAATACCGTTCACGTCTGTGATCAAGAAAGCCCCGTTTCGACGGGGCTTTTTTATGGACGCCTGTTTTTCTGAACAAGCCCTGCTTTAGGGAACGAATAAACAGATTAAGGTGTCGTATTGGCACTGGAAAAGGTTTGGTCAGGCTTCCTGAAGGTGGCTTTTCGCTACCTGGTTCTCGTTGTCTAAACCGGATCAAGATAAACTTGTGTGATGGTGCCATTTCTCGAATCCGGAAAGAGGTATCCTGCCTATTCTCTTGCTATGATGTGGATCACTAGTGCACAAAGGCCCTTGCGTAAGTGGGGCTGGCTTTAGTCAGTATGGTTAAGAAGGGCTAAGGTTGGCAGGTGCGCTGAATACCGGTGCAGGCAATACAGGTAAAAGATACAAGCGCGTGATCAAGAAAATAATTGGCTATAGTCTGTTGGCTATCTGTGCCTATGTAACCTTTTTGGTTGTCGAGCTGCCGGCAGACGTCGTATGGCGCTATGCGCGCCCTCATGTGCCGGTGGACTCCATACCCGTTGAGATCTCTTCGGTACACGGCAGGGTTTGGGATGGCCGTGGCATGTTGAGCTATCAAGGCCAGCCTGCCGAACTTCGTTGGCGCTTGCAGCCCTGGCGTCAGTTCCTTGGCCAGCCTGTGTTATCCCTGGAATTGAACTCCATGGGGAGTCGGGTCTCCATGCAGTCCGGCATCAGCTGGGGAGGAGTCTGGGACATGGCGGTCCAAGGGCAGATCGACCTGATTCCCTTTAACAGCTACTTTTCCCGCCAGGGGATCAGCCTGGACGGCACGGTGAAGATTTCTGACTTGCGTGTGCGTTGGGATACCCAGGAACAAGCTTTGCTGGCCGCCCAGGGGCTGATCCAGTGGAGTGGGGGAACCATCGGCTATCCGGTGGCCGGGCAAACCCAGCGTCAGCAGATGCCGGGATTGCTGGGCGTCATCGAACAGCAGGATTCCGGTGTTAGTCTGAATGTGAAGGAAAACATGGGTAGTTCGCCCATTATCGAGGCGACCTTACAGCACAATGGCCAGGCCCGACTGGCGGTACGTCGCAAGTTGCTGGATCTGGCCGGGGCTCCCTGGTCGACCAACTCAACGCCCCAGGATGTGGTGTTTCGGATCCAACAGAAATTGTTTTAAGACGTAAATAAGAGTATCTGTATTGAAATTGGCAAGCGTGGAAAGCCAGAAAATATTGAAAGCCAGCCAGAAAGTATTGAAAACCAGAAAGTGTCACGGAATTTTCAGAGTTTCCGGGTTAAGGTGTGCGTACCCGAGGGTGGGAGCGAATTTGGGCATTTGGGAAGGGCTATAAACGATGTCGGCTCCTGGTTCCGCAAGAGTAAGCAAATTCGCTGTGCACTTGCTGGCGATAGTCCTGGTTATTATGATGGCCCAATCCTTGGCGCGCCTGACTTGGCTGCCGTTTCGGGACTGGCAGCCAGCGGTATCCGGAACGGCGGCCATGCAGGCACCGGAGCGTCAGTCAGACCGGATTCCGGCGCTGGTGACGGGTAATCTGTTTGGGCGGCAAGAAAGTCAGGCGGCGCAGCAGGTGTTGAGCCAGATAGAAGCGCCCAAGACGCGCTTGCAGCTTATATTGGAAGGCGTTTTCCTGGCAGAGAAGGAAGAGGATTCGGGGGCGATTGTTTCAGAGCGCGGCCAGTCGGCGCAGCGCTACCGAATCGGCGAGAAGCTGCCAGGAAATGCCGAGTTAGTGGGTGTGTTTCCCGACCGTATCGTGCTGCGGCGGGCCGGCCAGCTGGAGGCCCTGTCGTTTGAAGATGCTACGGCAGCCTCGGGCATGGTGGAAAAGGTGGAGCGGCCACAAGTTTCCTCACCGGAGGAATTTGTCAGCCTGGCACAGCGGCAATTGACGGAGAATCCGGTGGCCGCTCTGGCGTCGGTAGGTCTGGCACCGGCCGATACGAGTGGGCAACCGCAAGGTTATGTTTATAACGGCAACAATCCAATGCTACGGGCCTTGAACTTGCAACAGGGCGATATCATCCGGTCCGTCAACGGTCACGTGCTTGGTGATATGCAAAAGGACAGGGAAATGCTCAAGGAACTATCCCAGCAGGCAATGCTGGAGGTTGAAGTAGAGCGGGGCGGAGTCAGCTTTACGGTGAGCTATCCACTGCGTTAACAATAACCAATATAAGAAGTCAGAATGAAAACGCACATCCAAGACATGAAACCGTTAGTGGGAGTATGCCTTCTGCTGGCCGCGTTCAGTTTGCCGGTGTTGCCGCTGGAGGCGGTGGCGCAGCAGGCCCCGACACAGGCCCAGGAGCAGACCTGGAAAGTCAATCTTAAGGATGCGGATATCCGGGCATTCGTGACCCAGGTGGCCGATATTACCGGTTACAGCTTTGTGGTGGATCCCCGTGTTAAGGGCAAAGTCACGGTGATCTCCCAAACGCCCATGACCCGGGATGGCATTTACGAACTTTTCCTTTCTGTACTTCAGGTGCATGGTTTTGCGGCAATCCCCTCGGAAGGCGTGATCAAGATCGTCCAGCAAAACGATGCCAAGCAACAGGCCGACAGCGACAGCTATTTGCGTCAGGTGCCTTCCGAACAGCTGGTGACCCGCGTTATTGAAGTCAAAAACGGCAATGCCCTGGAGCTGGTTCCCATTCTCCGTCCCATGGTGGCCAAGTATGGGCACCTGGCCGGCGTGGCTGCAGCCAACTCCCTGATCATCAGCGACCATGTTTCCAATATCGAACGGATTACCCGTCTGGTCCGGGAGCTGGACAGTCCGTCCAGCTATGAGCTGGATGTGGTTCAGCTGGAGCATGCCTGGGTTGGTGATCTGGTGAAGATGCTGCAGGAACTGGCGCCTTCCGAGCTGGGCCAGACGGCCCAGAAGGGAGCGGCCGCCAAGTTCAGCGTGGTGGCCGACGAGCGCAGTAACCGGCTCTTGATTAAAGGCGATGACAACTTCCGGCTCCGCATCCGTGATCTGGTCTACAAGCTGGACCAGCCTGCTGTTTCCAGTGGCACCACCCAAGTGATCCGCCTGCGCCACGCGGATGCAAAGACCATGGCTGAGTTGCTGCGTGGGCTGATGGGGCAAATGGCGTCTTCTGCAGGAGCTACCGGCACCGCGGGAGCGCCTGTGCAGCGTACGGCAGCACGCACCGCAGCCACTGGAAACGCGGATTTCGGCATCTATGCCGACGAAGGGCTCAACGCCCTGGTCGTACGCGCTGATCCGGCCATGATGACCGAGGTGCAGCGGGTGATTGCAGAGCTCGACGTGCGCCGTGCACAAGTGCTGATTGAAGCCATTATTGTGGAAATCAGCGATAACCTGAGCCGTGGTCTGGGTGTGCAATGGGCAGCAGCTGACTTGTCCGGGGATTCCGGCCCGCTGGGCGGCACCAGTTTTGAAAACGTTGGTGTGAGCATGTCCGACCTGTTGACGGCGCTGGCAAGCGACCAGCTGATTCCACCAGCCAATGGGGGGATCACTATCGGGGGCGGTCGTGAAAGCAGCAACGGTTTGAGCTTTGGTGTGCTGGTTCAGGCACTGTCCAACACCACGGGCGCCAACCTGCTGTCCACGCCTAGTATCATCACCATGGATAACCAGGAGTCCGAGATTATCGTGGGTCAGAACGTGCCCTTCGTAACAGGTTCTACCACGACCACCGGCGACGGCCTGACCAATCCCTTTACCACGATTGAGCGTGAAGACGTGGGTCTAACGCTGCGGGTAACACCCACTATCAGCGAAGGCAACCTGGTGCGCCTGCAAATCGAGCAGGAAACTTCATCCATTGCAGATGCGGTCAACAGGGCTTCGGACATCATCACCAACAAGCGTCAGATCAAAACTGCGGTACTGGCGGATAATGGTGAGACCATTGTCTTGGGTGGTTTGATTAACGATAACTACAGCACTCAGGTGAGTAAGGTGCCCCTGCTGGGCGATATTCCAGTTCTGGGCTACTTGTTCCGTAGTACCAATATTCGCCGGGAAAAAACCAACCTGATGGTGTTCCTGCGCCCGACAATCTTGCGGGATAAGGAAGCGGCAAGTGAGGCTACCCAATATAAATACGACGGGCTTTGGGAGCTGAACCTGAAGCTGCAGAATGTCGATGAGCCGGTAGAGAAGCCGGACCTGGATCTGCTGTATCGAGAGAACCGGCTGAACCTGAAGCGTTAAGGGTTTGGGAAGGTTGAATTAACAAAGGGGGCGAGAGCCCCCTTTTTGCGCCTGTGAATATTGTTCTACCTGCCAAGACGCCTTTCTATGAACAACTGATTCAAGCCTGTAGCTTAAGCCAAGGACACACACCATAGGCCCCTGTGCCGTTGCTAAGGGTTCGTCGGCATCGGCGGCATGGGGCACTCCAGAAACTCGGCCACGACTCGCAACAGTTCATATTCCTCCACACCTACCTTGCCGTCGTACAGGATCAGGTCCGCACAGCTTTGCAGAAAAGGATCCTTAAGAAGCGGTGATAGGGCCGAGAGGCGCTCCAATGTATTGGTCAGCTCCGTGAGGGTGCAACGGGCCGGCAAGGGCAGGGGAGCCTTGTCAAAGCGTCTGATAATGGCCCCATAGGCTTGCTCCATCTCCTCCCGGCTTTGGGAGCCGACCCGGGCTAAGACTGCCAAGACCTTCTGGATATCGGTCTTTAGGGGCTTGAAGGAGTGAAACCGCACTTTCTGCGCCCGACTTGCCTTAGGGGCGAGTTGCTTGCGAAGGATGCTGAAGACGACAAACTCGAACAGGCTGTAGCGTTTGTCGATCACAATCAGCTCTTTCATGGTGTCCAGCAACAGCTCCTGGGCTAAAGGATCGAGGGCCTTCAGGCTGCCCAAACACAGCTCCAGCAGGGGAATGGTGCTGGAGCGTTCCAGGCCTGGCAGCTGCTCGATTCCCCACTGCAGGGCTTGAGTATCCAGGCCCAGGGCTGCTGCTTTCGATTGCACCAGCTGCAGGGCGTGCGGCTGGTCCTTGGCCTGCATCTCCTTGATCAGCAGGGCGCAGGCCAGGCTGATGGCGCCGGCCGGGGTATGGGCATAGTCGAAGAGTTGTGGGGGCCAGGACGCAAGGAGCTTTTCGGCATAGGTAAAGTGTTCGCTCTGGGGATGACCCACCAAGTCCGAGACTTTAAGTTTGGCCTGGGTATCGCCTGTGGCGGCCCGAGGTTTAAGTTGAAAGGCCCCCCGTGGGGTTCCTGTAGCTGGGTCGCTTGTTGGGGCGACCGGCTCCTTTGGCACGAGAGACAGGCCCGCCTGGGGTGCATCGGCCAGGCGGGCGGCAGCAAGACCTGTCAGCTGAGAGGCGGCTTGGACTGTGCCTGTTGAACTAGCGCCCGTTGCCAAAGCACCTTGGGCGCTCTGCTGCTCCTGAAGCCGCTGCTGGTTCCGTCTAATCCGGGCCAGGGTCATAAATTTGGGATCAATGGCCTGGATCCGCTGATCCAAAGGGGGATGGGAGGCAAACAGTGAATTAAAGCGCAACTGGACGGTCTCGCCGAAGCACATGTGGCTCATATCTTCCGCATGGAGCGTGCGGTTTAGGAGGGAGCCTTCCGCAGAGGTGCGGATCTTGTACAGGGCACTGGCCAGCCCCTGGGGATTTCGGGTGAACTGGACAGAGGCGGCGTCGGCCAAATATTCCCGCTGGCGGGAGACAGCCGCTTTGATGAGACGGCCGAAGAACAGGCCGATATAGCCAACGGCGACCAGGCAGATGCCACCAACCAGAAACAGTGGCGCGGCTTTTGCGCTCTCCCGATCCCGGCCCACGTAGCGTGTGGTGCGCAGTAGGAATTCTCCGACCTGGCCAATCAGCAGGATACCCGCCAGAACAGAGATCAACCGGATATTCAGCCGCATGTCGCCATTGAGGATATGGCTGAACTCATGGCCCACAACCCCTTGGAGTTCATCCCGGTCCAGTTGTTCCAGGGTGCCTCGGGTCACCACCAGCACCGCTTGATCGGGCCGATAGCCGGCGACAAAGGCATTGATGCCGGGTTCACGGTCCATCACATACAGGCGGGGCAGGGCGATGCCAGCGGCAATGGACATCTCTTCCACCACATTGATCAGCCGGCGCTCGTTTGGATGCTTGCTGCTGAAGGGAATGGGGCGTGCCCGCACCATCTGGGCCACGGCCTCGCCCCCGGACCTGAGCTGTAGGAATTGGACCAGGCTGCCCCCCAGGATCAGGCTGGCGGTCACTGCAGCCCATTTCCAGAAGGAGGGCGTCTGGGCCCACTGCTGGAAGGAAGGGGCGGGGGATGAGCCTAAAAAGTGGAGCAGCAGCCATACACAGAGGTTCACGGCTACGATGATCAGTAGGACTGCCGCAATAAAATAGGCGACTAGCAGGGCGCTCTTGCGCCGGGCCAGGTCCTGGCGTTCAAAGAAGTTCATGAATTGGTGCGGTCGAAGCTAACTCTGACAGGTTGTTTGGCCTCAGGGGATTCCAATTGCAGGTATTCCGTTTCTTTGAAAGCGAAGAAACCGGCAATGAAGTTGTTGGGAAACTTCTCCCGATAGGTGTGGTAGGCCATGACCGCATCATTGTAGGATTGGCGCGCGAAACCCACCTTGTTTTCAGTGCTGGTGAGTTCTTCCATCAGCTGTTGGATGGTGGTGTTGGCTTTCAGCTCCGGATAGTTCTCGGCCACTGCATAGAAGTTGGCCAGGGCCCGGTTCAACGCGGTTTCCGCGGAAGACAGTCCTTTGATGGCTGCTCCGTCCTCCGGGTGGGCCGCGGCGGCTTTGGTGGCGCTCATGGCCCGGGTACGTGCTTCCATGACCATGCGCAAAGTGTCTTGCTCATGCTGCATATAGGCTTTGGCGGATTCAACCAGGTTGGGAATCAGGTCGTGCCGGCGCTGGAGCTGGACATCGATCTGGGCAAAGCCATTTTTGAACCGGTTGCGCAGGGTGACCAGCTGGTTGTAGATGGACACCAAATAGAAGCCAAACAGGATCAGTACGCCGAGTGAGACAAGGGTGGTGATGGACATGGAACTTTTCCTTAATCAGATCGGTAAGGTTAGGGAGTAGGGCTTAACGGACTCAGGCCGCCGGTTTATGGCGGTGGTAGAACTTGCGGAACTCATCGGTGGTCAGCGGCTTGCTGTAGAAGTATCCCTGGGCCTCGGTGCAGCCGTTGGCCAGGAGGTAGTTCTTCTGCTCCTCGGTTTCCACGCCTTCGGCAATCACGCCCAGCTTCAGGCTGCGCCCCAGTTGGATAATGGCGCTGACGATGCTGGTATCGTTGTCGCCGGATTCCAGGTCGAGGATAAACTGGCGGTCGATCTTGATCTTGTCGATCGGCAGCTGTTTGAGGTAGCTCAGGGACGAATAGCCCGTGCCGAAATCGTCGACTGCGCAGCGCACGCCGAATTCCCGAAGATCCCGCAGTGTCTCCACCGCTTCAGACAGGTTTTCCATAAAGCTGGTTTCGGTAATCTCCAACTCCAACTGGTGGGGTTGCAACTGATTATCCTGAATGGCCTTGCGAATGATGTCCACAATATTGCGTTGGCGCAACTGGTTGGCGGACAGGTTAACGGCAATATGCAGGTCGATGCCTTCCTGTTGCCACTGGTGGAGCTGGCGGCAGGCCTGGTTGATGACCCAGGCACCGATATCGCGAATACTGTCATTGGCCTCGGCAATGGGAATAAAGACATCCGGCGGGATATTGCCTCGGCTGGGATGTTGCCAGCGTAGCAGGGCTTCGGCGCCAATGACTTTCCCCGTACGCATGTCGATCTGGGGCTGATAGGCCAGCTGGAACTGGTTGTTCTCGATGGCGCCGGCCAGATCCTTCTCCATTTGCTTGCGCTGGCGCAGCTCGCTGTCGATGCTGGCCACATAGAAAGTGAACTGGTTGCGATGGGTATTCTTGGCCAGCATCATGGTCTGCTCTGCTTTTTGAAGCAGCCGGTCAGCGTCCACATCGTCATCCGGGAACAGGGCAATGCCGATGGTGGCCTGTAGCTGGAACCGGCGGTGTTCGATGAAAAACGGGCTGTGCAGGCTTCGCAACAGGCTGTCGGCGAATTTGGCTGCCCGATAGGGGGTGCCGATGTTGTATTGGAGGATGGCGAACTGATCGCCACTGAGGCGACAAAGGGTATGGAACACCTCGCTATGTTCGGTCAGCCGCTCAGCGATGGCTTGGAGCAGCTGGTCTCCAATGGCATAGCTGTACTGGTCATTGATGGACTTGAAGTCATCGATCCCAATCCACAGCAGGGCCGCTTTTTGATGCAGGCGCTTGGCGTCTTCCAGGGCGGACTGCAAATGGCTGCGAAACAGGGCCCGGTTCGGCAGGCCGGTGAGGGCGTCGTACTGGGACATTTTCAGCACTCGGGCTTCGGCTGCCAGGCGTTGCTGCTGGTTGTCCTCGATGGATTGCAGAAGCTGGTTGGCAATTTGGACCCACAGCCCTAACTCATCCTTCTGGTGCCATTTGGGCATGGGGATCTTTTTCTGGGCAGGCGAGGCCGGATCCACTTTCAACAGGGAGCGGATAATGCCCATCAGCGGGGCTGTTAGCAGATAGTAGTACACGGCATAGACGATCAAGCTCAGGATAAAGGCCTTGAGCAGACCGGAGATAAAAATGAGCAGGGAGCGTTCCAAGAATATCTCAGCCGTTTCTGCGGTATCCAGGGTGATCCGTAATCCGCCATAGACCTGCTGGTTGCGGGTCAGCGGAATTTCATAGCTACGTTGTTCCTGGAAAATAGGGTCTGTCAGGGGACGGTAGGGGGCGCTTCTCAGGGGCCGCGTCCGATGGCTCAGGTAGGAACCGTCCGGGTGGTAGATGGAGGCCTGGATAATAGCCCGCTGTTGAAACAAGCCATCGACAACCTGATTGGCCAGCTCCGGGTCAATGCTATAGATCGCCTGGGCGGCCGGATCCCGCATCACCGCCAGTATTTGCTGGGCCTGGTCGTCCATTTCAATCGCCGCCCGGGAAGCATCCAGAAAAATCTGGACCATGCTGAGCACACCGCCTGCCATCAGGGCCGTCATCAGCACCCAGCGCAGCAGCTTGTACGACAGCCGGTGATATGGACGAATTTTAGGAAGCTTTTGTATGTCGTCGGCCATTTGGTTTTCTTGTTATAAACAATTTCGGATTGCCCAAGATTGCCTGAGCATGAGTCTTCCATGAGTACCAGTGTTCACGGTCGTCCCTGCAATCGGCTCATGGGCGGAGCTGAAATTGATGAATGGGGCGACAGCACAATTTCTTCAATATTTCGTAAAAAGTTTAGACGCTGTTTATGGATTAGTCATGGAGAACCAGGCAATCCGTTACATTAAATTAGCCCCCTGGTAGGAGTTGAGAGCGCCGGGTGTGGGAAGGATGCCTAAACCTGCTGGGCAGCAGGGAGAGGGTCGCCTGAAGGGAAAGCTGCGAACAAGTAGTTTGTCAGAAATTGGCAGAATGATCAGGGAGATAGATCAGAAAATGCAAGAGAGGCAAGGGGGATAGATAGCCGGGGATGGGCAAATGTGGCAAGTGAAGAGATGGGGCAATAAAGGCTAAAGGGCTGGACAAGCCAGCCCTCGATTTTCGTCAAGCGCTGGAATTAGCCTTCCAGGTTCTTGTTGACGAATTCCCAGTTGACCAGGGACCAGAATCCGTTCAGGAAGTTCGGGCGGGAGTTGCGGTAGTCGATGTAGTACGCGTGTTCCCACACGTCAACGGTCAGCAGGGCGGTCTTGCCTGCAGTCATCGGAGTGCCAGCGTTGCTGGTGTTGTACACTTCCAGGGAACCGTCTTCATTTTTTACCAGCCAGGTCCAGCCGGAGCCGAAGTTGCCAACGGCAGAGTCGTTGAACTTCTGCTTGAATGCTTCAAAGGAACCGAAGGCTTTGTTGATGGCTTCTGCAATTGCGCCAGTGGGCTCGCCGCCGCCATTCGGGCTCAGGCAGTTCCAGAAGAAGGTGTGGTTCCAAACTTGAGCCGCGTTGTTGAACACCGGGCCCTGCTGGGAGCTCTTGATGATCTCTTCCAGGGACTTGCCTTCGTATTCAGTGCCGGCAATCAGCTCGTTGAGCTTGGTAACGTAGGTCTGGTGATGCTTGCCGTAGTGGTATTCCAGGGTTTCCTGGGACATGTGGGGAGCAAGGGCGTCTTTGGCGTAAGGCAAGGCAGGTAATTCGAAAGCCATGGGATCTCTCCGTTATTGTTTCATCAGGTCGTTCCAGAGGGATGCCAATCTGCCCGGAGGCAGTTGGCGCTAAGTAACTTCTTGAAGGGGAAGATGATAACACCCCAATCATGCCCTATCTATTGAGGCGATGATTCACTTTTTCAAGCTCTTACACAAATTTAAACTGGTTGTGTTATCTCAAACCCTTACGCTGCAGATAACGTCAAAAATATTAATCCTGGTTGATGCTGGCAATAAAGGGAGCGATGCCGGGAATGCGGGTCGCGCAGGCCTTGACCCTTTCGGCAAGCTCTTCATAGCTGTCCGCCAGGATATTGATATGGCCGACCTTGCGCCCGGGGCGCTCTTCCTTGCCATAGAGGTGCAGGTGAGTGTAGGGCAGCTCCAGGATATCTTCTTTTTTGCCAGTCTGGCCGATCAGGTTGATCATGCAGGTGGGGCGGTAGGCACTACAGTCGCCCAGCGGCAGGCCTGCGATGGCGCGCAGGTGGTTTTCGAATTGGCTGGTGGGGCTGCCGTTTTGGGTCCAGTGGCCGGAGTTATGGACGCGGGGCGCCATTTCGTTGGCCAGCAGTCCGTCTTCGGTTTCGAACAGCTCCAGGGTCAGCACACCCACATGGCCTAGCCGTTCGATCAGGCGGTGGATGTAGTCCCTGGCCAGGGTTTCCTTGGCGGCATCAAGGCGCGGGGCGGGAGCGATGGAATAGCGCAGAATGCCCCCTTGATGGTTGTTTTCCGCCATGGGGTAGATGGCAATTTCACCATTGACGGAACGCACCGCAATAATGGACAGCTCCCGCGAAAAGTTGACGAAAGACTCCACCACCAGCTTGGGGTGACGGATACTGTCCCAGGCGGACTGGGCCTCTTCCGGTGTGCGCAACACGGCTTGGCCTTTGCCGTCATAGCCTTCGGTATTGGACTTGGCTACCACGGGGCAACCCAGTTCACGGGCGGCGGCTTCCAGTTCAGCGGCACTTTCTGCAATCCGATAGGCAGGCGTCGGGATGCCCAGCTCCCCAAAAAGCTTCTTCTCTTCGGCCCGGTTCTGACAGACCCGGATCGACTCAGATGAAGGATGCAGCGGCTTTTTGCTTTCGATCGCCTGGGTGAGGGACAGGGGCAGATGTTCGAACTCGTAGGTGACGACATCCACTTCGGCCAGAAAGGCTTCCAGCTCTGCTTGCGTGTTGGCCGGGTCGGAGTAGATTTTTCCCAGGCCCGCCGATGGCGCTCCAGAGGTATCGTAGAAACTGAAGGTCATATCCAGGGGATAGCCTGCTAGAGCCAGCATGCGCCCTAGCTGTCCGGCACCAAGAACACCTATTTTCATGGCAATATATCCGCGTTGAAGCCTTAGGAACGGGGGTCGGGATTATCCAGGACCGATTGGGTCTGTTGGTGGCGAAACTCAGCCAGTGCCTGCTTGATCTGCGGGTTCTGCAAAGCCAGGATCTGGGCGGCAAGCAGGCCCGCGTTGGTGGCTCCGGCCACGCCAATCGCCAGAGTGGCAACCGGCACACCGCCGGGCATCTGGACGATGGACAGGAGAGAATCCATGCCCTGGAGAGCCTTTGACTGGATCGGCACGCCCAGCACCGGCAGGTTGGTTTGTGAGGCAACCATCCCGGGAAGGTGGGCAGCACCGCCGGCACCTGCAATAATGACTTGCAGGCCACGCTGTTCCGCTGTTTTCGCGTACTCGAACAGCAAGTCCGGCGTACGGTGGGCCGAGACAACTCGGGTTTCATAGGAAACCCCCAGTTTTTCAAGCATTTGAACGGCATGTTCCATGGTGGGCCAGTCAGATTTCGAGCCCATGATAACGCCGACGAGTGGTTGCATGAGAGAGTCTCCGGTCCATCCGGGCTTGCCGGACAACCTAAATAACCAGGAAAAACGAAATAGTCAGGGAAAAAGAAGTCGCATAGTTTATTAAGCCCGCCCTGTTCATGCAAATCCAGAAATCGCTTACTGTTCCTGAAAGGGCTGTTGCAGTCATAATGGCCGGCACGGTGCCAGGTGCCGGCATTTACATTCATTT
>Ga0209075_1002821_pt1 | contig 14976 bp, 15 predicted proteins | sample Stecom2011_FD_187523 | JGI IMG/M metagenome (GOLD analysis project Ga0209075, IMG submission 187523) | Agricultural soil microbial communities from Utah to study Nitrogen management - Steer compost 2011 (SPAdes) (version 2) | ecosystem: Environmental > Terrestrial > Soil > Agricultural land... | reverse complement strand
ACCGGACCAGACCACGGGCATCTTCCAAGGTGGTGTCCAACACCAACCCCACCCACTCCCCCAGAGTCCGGCACCCATCCCCGGTGTGGACCTGACGCCGGTCCAACTCCTCGAGCAGTTCGAGCTGGCGGGCCCGGATCTGTGAGACCTGCCCCTCGAGAGCCACCAACTCCTGCTGCAAGGCGTCGGTGGACACCTCGATCCTCTCCCCTTGAAGACTCCCTCCCATATCTCGAACATACGTTCTGGGTGGGACAGATTCAAGGGGTCTGATCTGAAGATCTCGGGTGTTCGGCGTCCCTCCCGGCCCCACGCCAGGAGGAGTCAGCCGATCAGTTGGCGATCTGGTCGATCACCCACATGATCCCCTGGACGAGACGCCAGCCCAGGTAGAGAACGGTGAGAGCGATCATCAGTTTGAAAGTGAAGGGCGCCTTGATCTCCTCCTCCGGCGGACCGTCGGTCTCCGGGAGGTGCTCGTCTTTCTGCTGGGGCTCTTCGGTCACTTCTTGCGGTCCCTGGCGATCATGTGGATGGGAGTCCCCATGAAGTCGTACTCCCTGCGGATACGGTTCTCCAGGAACCGACGGTAATCGTCTCCGATTTCTCCACCGGAAACGAACAGGACGAAGGTCGGCGGATTGATGCCCGCCTGCACCGCGTACTGGATCTTCGGCCGTCGGCCCCGTCTCACGGGTGGCGGGTGAGCCGACACCCATTCCCGGATCTTCCGGTTCAGCTCACCCGTCGGGATGCGCCGTGCCCGGCTCTCCAGGACCACGGGCAGGGCGTCGGCGAGGCGACCGACCCGGGAGCCCGTCAGCGCCGACATCCGGATCAGCGGCGCCCATTCGACGAACCCGAGACGATCCGGGATGGAGCGCTCGGTGATCTCGCGCTGTTCCTCGTCGAGGGCGTCCCACTTGTTGATGAGGATGATCAGACCGGCCCCGGCCTCGATGATCTCGTTGAGGATTCGCTGGTCCTGATGGGTGACCCCTTCGGTGGCGTCCACCACCATCAGCGCCACATCCGCCGAGGCCAGGGCGTCGCGTGCCCGGAGGACGGCGTAGAGGTCGGCGTCCTCGCTGATCTGGGGTCTCCGCCGGATCCCGGCCGTGTCGACGATGACATACGGCTCGCCGTCGATCTCCACCTCGACGTCAATCGGGTCGCGGGTCGTGCCGGGGACGTCGGAGACGATGACCCTCTCCTCCCCCGCCAGCCTATTGAGGAGCGTGGACTTGCCGACATTGGGCCTGCCCACGATCGCCAGCTTCGGAGGCCCCGGCTCCTCCTCACGTTCCGGGACGTCCGGGAACTCGGCGACCATCCGGTCGAGAAGATCGCCGATGCCGCGACCATGGAAAGCACTCACCGGATGGGGCTCCCCCATTCCCAGCGACCACAGACGGGCCGCCTCCAGTTCGGTGGCGTCGCTGTCGGCCTTGTTGGCGACCACGATGACCGGCAGACCGGAGCGCTTCAATATCTCGGCGACACCCATGTCGTCGTCGGTCAACTCGGTGGTCACATCCACCACGAAGAGCACCACGTCGGCGCCCGTGAGCGCCGCCTCCGCCTGCTCCCGGATCGCCTTCTCGATCGGGTCGCCCGGCTTGGCCTCCCATCCACCCGTGTCGATGAGGAGGAAGTCACGCCCCGCCCAGTCGGCTTCGAACTGGCGACGGTCTCGAGTGACACCCGGCATCTCCTCCACAACTGCCGAGCGAGACCCGATGATGCGGTTGACCAGGGTCGACTTCCCGACGTTCGGGCGTCCGACCACCGCCACGACCGGTAGTGAGCTCATGGCCCGGTCAAGCCGAGATCAGACGAAGGGCCTCGGTCGCCGTCCACTCGCGGTCACGGTCCAACAGCGGGGATTCCCCCACGACCCGTGCCGTCACGCCGGCCTCGACAAGGCCCTGGAGCGTGGTGACGAACGCCCGAAGCTGACGCGGCAGCGGGAAGTACTCGGCTTCCTCCGTAGTGGACCGGAGTTCGAAGCCCATCGTCGGAGCCAGGCGATCGATGACGCTCTGGACGAGATGATCGGGTGCAGATGCCCCGGCGGTGAGACCGACCACCCGCGTTCCTTCGAGCCAGGCGGGGTCGATGTCGTCGGCGGAGTCGATCCGCTCCGCCCGCGCCCCGCGCTCTCTCGCCACCCGGACCAGGGCCTGGGTGTTCGACGAGTTGTCGGAGCCCACGACCAGGACGAGGTCGCACTCGCTGGCCAGCTCGGCCACGGCGCCCTGCCGGTTGGTCGTGGCGTAGCAGAGGTCCGACTTGCGGGCGGTCTTTAGCTCCGGGAAGCGCTCCTGTGCCGTGTCGAAGACGTGCTGCCACTCGTGCATGCCGAGGGTGGTCTGGGCGACCAGCGCCACCTTGGAGGGGTCACGCGGGGCGAAGCCGTCGATGCCGGTCTCCGGCTCGACCAGGGTGATGGCGTGCGGCGCCTCCGCCACGGTGCCGACGGCCTCGTCGTGGCCCTCGTGGCCGACGTAAATGATGTCGTAACCCTTGGACGACAGTTGCTTGACCTCATGATGGACCTTGGTCACCAGGGGGCATACGGCGTCGATGACGACCGCGGCCCGCTCCGAGGCCTGGTCGATCACCTGTGGGGCAGATCCGTGGGCGGAGAGCATGACCGGAGCACCGACCGGCACTTCAGAGACGTCGTTGACGAAGACCACGCCGACGCGTTCGAAGGCCCGCACCACCCACTCGTTGTGGACGATCTCGTGGTAGCAGTAGACGGGCGGCTCGAAGATGCGGGTCATCCAGGTGAGCGCCTTGATCGCCATCTCGACCCCGGCGCAGAAGCCGCGGGGCTCGGCGAGGAGCACTCTCTCAACTGTCATGTCCGGCCAATGCTAGGGGCCGCCCCGTGCTTCACGACTTCGCGGCCACGAGGGCCGATACCGCCTCCACCACCTCTTCGAACGCGAGGTCGGACGTGTCCACCACGACGGCTCCGTCGGGCACGGTGAGCGGGGAAACGGCGCGAGTGGAGTCGTAGCGATCCCGGCGCTCCAGATCGTTGGCGACCGCCTCGGGATCCTCTCCCCTCTCCATGGCCCTGCGGCGCGCCCTGACCTCGGGTCTGGCGTCTAGATACACCTTGACTTCGGCGTCCGGAAAGACCACAGAGCCGATGTCGCGGCCTTCGACCACCGCCGAACCGCCCTCCTCTTCGACCCAGGCGCGCTGACGCTCCACCATCATCCGGCGCACCTCGGGGTGGGCGGAGACCGCCGACACCGCGCCGGTCACGTCGGCCTCACGGATCCGCTCCGACACGTCTCTCCCATCGAGAAAGGTCATGCCGGCCTTCTGGTCGATCTCCACGCCCCGGACCACCTCCACCACCGCATCTGCGTCGTGAGGGTCTACTCCGGCCTCCAGGACGGCCAGCGTCGCGGTCCGGTAGAAGGCTCCGGTGTCGAGAAAGGGCAGCCCGAACCGATCGGCGATGGAGCGCGTCACGGTGCTCTTCCCGGTCCCGCTGGGACCGTCGATGGTGACTATGGGCGGCACTGGAAAGCGAGGTTAGAGAGGGCTGGAACAGATGGAGAGGCCCGGCCCCAGAGGGGTTGTCCAAATTGGGGGGTTCTTCGGACATTGGGGGCGAGAACGGGGCCGGAGACCTCTCTCTTCCAGATCAAGGTAGCCGAAGACCGGTCCAGATGCACGCTCATCGCGAGCTGCCGGCGCCGACCAGGCGTTCCACGTCCTCCCAAAACCCGGGCCAGGTCTTGGCCACCACTTCGGGATGGTCCACCGCCACGCCCTCGATCCGCAGCCCGGCCAGCGCCAGCGACATGGCGACGCGATGGTCGCCATGTGCGGCCACGACGGCCGCGGCCGCGTCTGCCGGCGGGTCGATGGAGATGGAGTCCTCCGTCACCTCGACCCGGGCGCCGAGTCGCCCCAGCCCCTCCGCCATCGCCGCGAGCCGATCGGACTCCTTGTGCCGGAGGCTGCCGAGACCCGTGAGACGACTGTTCCCCCTGGCGAAGAGACACGCCACGGAGAGCCCCAGCGCCCCGTCGGGCGCCCCCTCCATGTCGGCTTCGATGGGATCCAGCCCGTCGGGGCCTATCACCCGGACACCGACGTCGACTGCATCCACGATGCAACCCATGGCGCGGAGATGTTCGAAGACCTCCATGTCCGGCTGGCGGTCGTTGGCATCGAGACCGAGGATCGTCACCTCGCCGCCGGTGATGGCCGCGGCCACGGCGGGATAGACGGCGGAGGATGCGTCCGGCGGGACGCCATACGAGCCGGCCCGGTAACCGCTGTTGGGCACCTCGAAGCCCTGTGCCGCCTCGATCACCCTCACCCCGAAGCCGGCCATCACGTCCAGTGTCATCCCCACGTAACCGATGGCACCCCCATCACCGACCGCGCGGACCGCCGTCGGGTATCTGGCGGTCGGAGCAGCGAGCAGCACCGCGGTCAGGAACTGCGTGCTCGTGTCAGTGGGGACCACGATCTCTCCACCCCACCATCCCCCCCTGCCGTTGACCGTCAGGGGCAGAGTCCCGCCTGTCGACGCGCGCACCTCGATGTGCTGGGAACGCAGGATCTCGACGAGCGGGGCCATCGGCCGCTCCAGGAGACGCCCGCGACCGGTGATCGTGGTCTCGCCGTCCACGGTGGCCGCCATGGCCATGGCGATGCGGGCGCTGAGACCGGACTCACCGCAGTCGATCGGCCCCTCCGGCGCCCGCAGAGACCCACCGTTGACCTCCCACGACTCTCCGGCCACCGCCGGGACTCCGAAACCCTCCAAGACGCGGAGCATGGCCTCCGTGTCTTCGTACAGGTCGCCGCCGTGGATCGTCGACCGGCCCGGGGCCAGAGCCGCCACGGCCAGTGCCCTTATCGCCGCCGACTTCGATCCCGGGACGCGGATCACTCCCGCAGCGCGCCCGGCAGGCAGGGCTCTCATGGCTCTTTCACCATCTCGAGCAGTCGTCGCCTCTCTTCCGGTGTGATGAGCCGCGACGAGCCCGGTGCCAGGTGCGGGTCGGTGAGGGGCCCGATGGCGGTCCGGACCAGCCGCAGCACTTCGTGACCGAGGGCCGAGAACATCCGCCGCACCTCCCTCTTCCGCCCTTCCCCCATCACCACCTCGACCAGGGTGCCGTCGGCCGTGGCGTCGACGAGCTTGGCGGCCAAAGCCTGCGCCGGGCCGTCATCCAGTTCGACTCCTGTCGTCAGCCGACGCACCCCGGCAGGGGTCATCTTGCCCTCGGCCAGCACCATGTAGGTCTTGGTGACTCCGTAGCGGGGATGGGTGACCTTGTTGGTCAACTCGCCGTCGTTGCTGACCAGGATCAGGCCTTCCGAGTCGGCGTCGAGACGACCGACCGGATAGAGGCGCCGATCGGACGGGACCAGGTCGACGACGGTGGGCCTGCCCTGGGGATCGCTCGCCGTCGACACCACGCCGACCGGCTTGTAGAGCAGATGGGTCTCGATGTCGGGGTCGATGACCACGCTGATCCCGTCGAGAGCCAGGATCTCCTGCTCGGGGTCGACGCGGTCACCCAGACGCGCGACGCGGCCGTCGATCGTCACCCGGCCGGCCACGATGGCCTCCTCGGCGGCGCGGCGGGACATGACCCCGGCCCGGGACAGGGCCTTCTGGACGCGGATGCGCTCCGCCACGGCTCAGGTGGTCCCGGGTCGCAGACTCTCTTCGAGGGTGTCCACGAAGTCCGCGGGTGGCACATGATCCGCCAGTGGCGGGAGCTCCTGTAGTGACCGCAGGCCCAGCCGCTCCAGGAAGAGCTCGGTGGTTCCGTAGACGGCGGGGTTGCCCGGGAGGGGCAGGCGGTCCTTCTCCTCGACCAGACCCAGCCGCTCGAGGGTGCGCACGGCCGAGTCCGAGTCCACTCCCCTGATCTCCGATATCTGGCCCCGGGACACCGGCTGCCGGTAGGCGATCACAGCCAGGGTCTCCAAAGCCGCCGACGACAGCTTCCTGGCTGTCGCCGTGCTGGCGAACCGCTCCAGGTACTGATAGGCGTCGGGATGGCTGTAGAGACGCCAGCCGCCGGCCACTTCGCGCAGGGTGACCCCCGCCTCCCTGGCATGGAGATCCGCCGCCATCTGCGAGAGCAACTCCTCCACCCTGGTCGTGGGGAGCTCGAGCACCTCGGCGAGCTCGCCCGTGGGGATCGGGGCCTCGGCGACGAACAGGATCGCCTCGAGGGCTGCCTTCTCGTTCACGACGCCCACTCCGAGACCATGTCGATGTCGACGACCCGGCCCTTGCGAACTTCGATCTCCGCCAGCCAGTCCTCCTGGGCCAGCTCCACCAGACCCCACCGGGCCATCTCCAGCAGCGCCAGGAAGTACGCCGCCACCTCGACACGACGCGAGCAATGCTCGGTCAAGTCGTCGAACGTGCTGTAGGCCACGGTCTCGAGCCGGACCCGCAGGTCCTGGATGGCCTCCTCGACACTGGGCAGGTCGAGGTCGAGATGGTCGAGGTCTGGCTCCGCGTCGGCCCGGGCGAACACCCTGGCCGCGATCTCGGCGAGACGGGGCGCGTCGACGGGGATCTCCACCACCTGGGGTTTTGGCTCGATCTCCTGGTCGACTCCGGAGACGCGCGGCACGTAGCGGTTCATCTCCTGCATTCGCCGCTGCAGCACCGCCGCCACGTCCTTGAAGGTGACCGAGGCGAGCAGCCGGGCCAGCAGACGATCGCGTTCCTCGATGAGAGCCAGTTCGTCGTCGAGGTCGAACTCACCGCCGCGAGGAAGGAGGGATCGGCTCTTGAGCTGGATCAGGGTGGCAGCGATGAGGAGGAACTCGGAGGTCACCTCCATGTCCAGCTTCTCCATCTCCTCGATGAACGCCAGATAGTCGGCGACCACCTCGGTGAGACCGACGGCGGTGATCTCGACCTGGTGCCGCGTGATCAACTGCAGCAACAGGTCGAGGGGCCCCTCGAACACGGTGGTCTTGACCTGGAACGTCATTCCTGCAGCGAGGATATCCGTGGTCAGCCGCTGGTCCCGGTCAATGTCCCCAGGTCGGCCCGGTTGAGCACCGACCAGTCCTCCGGGGCCATCTCCGGCGGTCGGCGGTGCTGGTGGTGACGGGCGAAGCTGACGATCAGATCGGATGCACCGGCCCTCTCGAGATCGATGGCCCCGAGCTCGCCGTGATCCCGGTAAGCCGCCCATCGCCCCCCGAGCGGGAGCTTGAGCCCCATGAGCACCGTGGCGATGCTTCGCCTGACGGGCCCGAACCTGGAGTGGATCTTCCCGACGTCGTGGAGGGCGGCGGCGGCCACCAGTTCCAGACGATGCCCGGCAGCCGCCACGGCCTTGCCGGTCTCGTAGCCATGACGCTGGTCGGCCACCTGCTGGGCCATGAACAACTCCAGAAGCCGGTCGCTGCCCACCCAGGCGCGCACGGTCGACACCTCGTCCTCACTGAGAGGACGTGCCAGCAACACCTCGAAGAATCTTCGGACGAGATGAAGTGGCCGTCTGATCGACTTCAGACGGTGACGCCCTTGCTCTTGCACTCGACGCAGAGGATCGATGCCGGCAGTGCGGCCAGGCGATCCGGGGAGATCTCCTTGCCACAGTTCGCACACGTGCCGTAGAGGCCTTCCTCGATCCGCTCGAGGGCCTTGTCGATGTCCTCGACCTGGCCCCGCAGGGTCTCGACGAGGCCGAGCACCTCGGTGCGCTCCGCCGTCACCGCGGCCGCGTCGGCGAAGCTCCCACCGAAGTCGATGTCGGACCTCAGTTCGCCGTCCTCGGCCGCGCCGAGCTCGGCGAGCTGGCGCACGAGCCTCTCCCGCTCGCTGCGCAGCAGCTCTTCTGCTTTGGCTGTGTCAGACGACATCAACGACTCCTGGGGTGTGATTGGACGTAGATCTCCATTACGTGGGATCGACTGACCCGCGTGTAGACCTGGGTCGTGCTGATCGTAGCGTGACCGAGCATCTCTTGGACGGTCCGAAGGTCCGCTCCTGCCTCGACCATATGCGTCGCCGCCGAATGCCGGAGCACGTGAGGCGACACCTTCTCGGGAGGGATCCCCGCCCTGAGAGCGCTCTTCCGCACGACGTCGAACGCCCCCTGACGGGTGAGACGGCCGCCCCGAAGGTTGAGGAACACGGGGTCTCCCTTGGTCGCCCTCTTGATCAGGGCGAGCCGGTCGGGCAGCCAGGAGCGCAGCGCTTCGACCGCCTTGGAGCCGATCGGGACGAGCCGCTGCTTCGAGCCTTTCCCCGTGACGATGGCGACGCCTTCCTCGAGGTCGAGGTCGGGCAGGTCGAGCGCGACTGCCTCGGAGACGCGTGCCCCGGTGGCGTAGAGGAACTCGAGGAGCGCGGCGTCCCGCCGGCCTCCGACCGTGGATCGATCCGGTGCCTCCACCAAGGCGATGGCCTCGTCGATGTCCAGGGCCTTGGGGAACGGGTCGGGTCGCCGCGGGCTGGTGACCAGCCTCGTTGGATCGTCGTCGCGCAGACCCTCGGACACCATGAAACGATGGAAACCCTTCACCGCCGACAGCTTCCGCTTGTGGGTGGAGTCGCTGAGCCCGCGTCTCACCAGCTCGGCGGAGAAGTCGTCGACCTCCCTCGTCGTGGGCTCCTTCCCCGCGAGAAACTCCAGGTACTGGGTGAGGTCCCGCCGGTAGGCGGCGATCGTGTGCGGCGACAGGCCGGCCTCCACGCGGAGGGACGCCAGATACTCCTCCACGGCATCGCGTAGAGGCAGGCCCGACTTCACAGTTGGGCCAGGGCCTCCCGCGGCGCGACGAAGTCCTTGCCGAGGCTGGAGGCGACAGCCGGGTGGCACACCGCGTCGCCGACCACGTTGATGCCGCCGGCCAGCTCGGGCAGCGCCTCGACGGCTCCCTTCACTCCCCTGTCGGCGAGGGTCACCGCGTATCTCAGCGTGGCGTTGCTCAACGCGTAGGTGGAGGTGTGCGGGACCGCGCCCGGGATGTTGCCCACGGCGTAGTGGATGACGTCGTGCAGGGCGTAGGTCGGGTCGGTGTGCGTGGTCTCACGTGAGGTCTCGAAGCACCCGCCCTGGTCGATGGCGACGTCGACGAGCACGGATCCCTGCTTCATGGCCCGGACCATGTCCTCGGTGACCAGCTTCGGCGCAGCCGCACCGGGCACGAGCACCGTGCCGATGACGAGGTCGGCCGAGATCACCTGATCCTCGATGTTCAGCTTGTTGGAGTGCATCGTGAAGATGCGCCCGTGGTAGGTCGCCTCGAGATACCGGAGCTTGGGGATGTCCGTGTCGAGCACCACCACCTCGGCCTGCATGCCCATGGCCATCACCGCGGCGTTGGTGCCGGCCATGCCGCCCCCGACCACCACGACCTTGGCCGGACGGACTCCGGGGACGCCGCCGAGCAGGATGCCCCGGCCGCCGTGGGCCCGCTCGAGGAGGTGCGATCCGGCCTGGGCGGCCATGCGCCCGGCGATCTCCGACATTGGCGCCAGCAGCGGCAGATAGCGGTCGGGCATCTGCACCGTCTCATACGCGATGGCGATGGCGCCCCGCTTGAGCAGGGCCTCGGCCATGTCGGGGTAGGCGGCGAGATGGAGGTAGGTGAAGAGGATCTGGCCTTCACGGAGCATTGCGACTTCGTTGGCCTGCGGCTCCTTGACCTTGAGGATCATGTCGGCCGCTCCGAAGACTTCCTCGGGAGTGGGGACGATCGTCGCCCCCTGCTCGACGTACTCCTCGTCGAGGATGCTGGACCCCTCCCCGGCGCCCTTCTCGATGAGCACCTCGTGGCCGCGCTCCGTCAACTCCCTGACCCCGACGGGGGTGATGGCCACCCGATACTCGGCCGTTTTGATTTCGCGTGGGACACCGATGATCAATTGAATCCCTCCATGATCGGGAGGCTAGACCTTCGGGCGGGGCGTTGGCTCGCCCGCCGCGGTCAGGGTGCCTCCACCTCCAGATCGGTCGCGACGATCTCGTCGTCCTGGGTGCTGCGACGCTGCAGAGCGGCGCCAACCAGACCCATGAAGAGAGGATGCGGGGAGTCCGGCCGGGACCGGAACTCCGGGTGCGCCTGAGTGGCGACGAAGAACGGATGGTCGACCAACTCCACGTACTCGACGAGGTTGTCGTCGGGCGACAGACCGGAGAGCCGCATGCCGTGCGCCTCGAGGTCCTTCCGGTACCGGTTGTTCACCTCGAAGCGATGACGATGCCGCTCATAGACCAGTTCCTCGCCGTAGAGAGCGCGCACCTTGGATCCTTCGGCGAGCTTGGCGGCGTAGAGACCGAGTCTCATGGTCCCGCCCTTGTCTTCGACGCCTTCCTGGCTGGGCATCAGGTCGATGACGGGGTGAGGAGTGGAGGGATCGAACTCGGTGCTGTTTGCGTCGGCGAGGCCGAGGACGGACCGGGCGAACTCGATGACCGCGCACTGAAGGCCGAGACAGAGACCGAGCATGGGGATCCCGTTCTCCCGGCAGTAGCGGATGGCGGCGACCTTGCCTTCGACTCCCCTGTACCCGAACCCGCCGGGGATGACCACGCCGTCGAGATCGGCCAGATAGGAGTCGGCCAGGAGGCCGGTTACGTCCTCGGAGGTGATCCAGCGGACGTCGAGCTTGACCCCGTGACCGGCGGCGGCGTGGCGAAGGGCCTCGAACACGGACAGGTAGGCGTCGGGCAACTCGACGTACTTGCCGACGATGCCGATCGTGACCACCTCGGTGGCGGCGGCGGCCCGTTCCACCATTGCCCGCCAGTTGTCCAGGTTCGGCGGGCCGGTCACCAGGCCGAGCCGGTCGCAGACGACCTCGTCGAGCCCACCGTCGTGGAGTTGGAGGGGCACCTGGTAGATGTCCGGGGCGTCGGGTGCCGAGATCACCGCCCGGGGCTCCACGTCACAGAAGAGACTCACTTTGCGACGCACGGACTCGTCGACCTCACGGTCGGAGCGGACGATGATCACGTCGGGGTGAATGCCCTTGCTGCGGAGCTCGGCGACCGAGTGCTGGGTCGGCTTGGTCTTCAATTCCTCCGAGGCGGCGAGGTATGGCACCAGGGTGACGTGGACGAACATGGCGTTGGCCCGCCCGATCTCGTTGGCGAACTGCCGGATGGCCTCGAGGAAGGGCAGGGACTCGATGTCGCCGACCGTCCCACCCACCTCGGTGATGACCACGTCGACGTCGGGTGTGCCGACCCGGCGGATCCGATCCTTGATCTCGTTTGTGACGTGCGGGATGACCTGGACCGTGTCGCCCAGATAGTCGCCACGTCGCTCCTTCTGGATGACCGACAGGTAGATGGATCCGGCAGTCACATTGGAAGTGCGGCGGAGGTTCTCGCCGGTGAACCGCTCGTAGTGGCCGAGGTCCAGGTCCGTCTCTCCCCCATCGTCGGTGACGAAGACCTCACCGTGCTGGAACGGGTTCATCGTCCCCGGGTCGACGTTGATGTAGGGGTCGAGCTTCTGGTTGACGACCTTGAGACCGCGGGCCTTGAGGAGACGCCCCAGGGAGGCTGCGGAGATGCCCTTCCCAAGGCTGGAGACGACACCACCGGTGACGAAGATGTACTTCGGCTGGGGGGTGGTCGGCGGGCTCTCCGAGACGGAAGCGGTGGTCTCCAGGGGCCCGTTCATGACGGGATTTCACAGTAGCAGCCCGCGGGCCCCAATCCCGAGAACCGCGGAGAAGTTTTCAAGAAACGTCCCCGGCGATCACCAGGAGCTCCCGCGCGGCGACCTGTCCGGCCTCGCTGTCCGGCAGACCGGCCAGCATCCGGGTGATCTCCCTCACCCGGTCCTCCCCATCCACGCGCACTGCATCGGCACTTCCACCATCCCGGGTGACCACGAAGTGACGCCGGGCGAAGGCGGCCACCTGTGGCAGGTGGGTGACGCAGATCACCTGGGCGTGCTCCGCGAGGTCGGCGAGCTTGCGGCCCAGGGCCAGGGCCGTGGTGCCGCCCACACCGGTGTCGACCTCGTCGAAGACCAGTGTCTCGCCGGCCTCGGTGCGGGCAGCCAGGCGAATCGCCAGAACTAGACGTGACAGCTCGCCGCCGGAGGCCCCGCTTCCGATCGGCGTCATCTCGAGCCGGGGATCCGACGAGAACCATGCCTCGGCACGGTCGGCTCCCGAGGGCCCGGGCTCCGACGGTTCGAGCCGGATGTCCAGGCGGGGCCGTCCCATCCCCAGGTCGGCCAGGTGCTCCATGGCGCGATCGGTCAGCTTCGCTGCCGCCTCACGACGGGCCCCGGTGAGCGCCGATGCGGCGGTCAGGACGTCGGCCCGTGCCTTCCGGAGGCGTTCCTCGATCTGGTCGGCTGCCCCCAGCGTCTCCTCGATCTCGGCGGCCCGCTCTGACGCCTTCTGCCCGAACTCGATGACCTCGGCGAGACTCGGGCCGTACTTTCGCTTCAGGTCCCCGAGGGTGGTGAGACGGGCTTCGATCTCCTCCAGCCGTTCCTCGTCCCGATCCAGGCCCTCGGCGGCATCGACCACGTCGCGGGTCAACTCCGACAGCTGCTCGATGAGCAACTCGGCGCCATTCGCCATCTCCTGTGACGACGGATCCAGGTCGGCGACCTTGCGGAGTCGGGCGATCGTCTCCCCGCCGATCTCCGACATCTGCTCCAGCAGACGGGTCGCGTGTGCCAGGTTCACCGTGATCTCCTCGATGTTGCGGAGACGGGACGCCTCCACCTCGAGGGCGGCGTCTTCGCCATCGGTCGGAGCCACGCGGGAGATCTCCTCGGCCTGGAACGCCACCAGGTCGAGCTCCCTACGCAACGCCATGCCGTCGCCTCCCAGGGCGGCGGAGGCTTCCTCGACCTCCCGCAGCCGCTCCCAGGCCGCCTGGTATTCCGCTCGGGCGGGTGCGACCAGGTCGGGGGCGGACGAGTCGATCAGGGCCAGCACCGTTGCAGGGCGCCTGAGGGCCAGCTGGTCGTGCTGGCCGATTATCTCCACCATGTCGCCGACCTGCTCGGCGAGCGCGGCGGCGGACACGAGCACCCCGTCGGCGTAGGCGCGGCTCTTCCCGCCGGCGGGCACGGTGCGAACCACCGCCACCTCGTCATCGCCGTGCCCGAAGAGGCCCTCCACGCGCGCCTCGCCCTCACCCCCTCCCACGAGGGACCCGTCGGCCTTGTCACCGAGGAGCAGCCTCAATCCTCCCAGGAGCAGGGTCTTGCCGGTCCCGGTCTCGCCGGTGATCACGTTGAGACCCGGAGCGAAGTCCAGGGCGGTGTCGGCGATGACACCCAGGTTGACGACCCTCAGGTGATGGAGCATCAGCCCAGCCGGAACTTGTCGCGGACCACCCCGGTGAAGCCCCCGGGTCGCAGCGAGACGAACTTGAGGGTCCGCTCGCCGGCCTCGATGGTGAGACGCTCTCCGTCCCGCAACTCGCCCAGGCTGTCCTTGTCCACGTTCACCCGCACGGTGCGGTCGGACACGACCTCGATTTCGATCACGGTGTCCTCGGGGAGCACCAGGGCGCGATCGAACAAGGAATGAGCCGCCACCGGGGTCATCACGATGGCCCGGATCCGGGGGTCGACGAGCGGGCCTCCCGCGGAGAAGGAGTAGGCGGTGGAACCGGTCGGGGTGGCCAGGATGAGCCCGTCGGCGCGGTAGGTGACGAACGGGTCGCCGTCGATGGTGACCCGCAACACGACGAGGCGGGTGGTGTCCACCTTCTCCACCACCACGTCGTTCACGGCCGAGCGATGCTTCCCGTTCAACGAAGCCTGCACCGTCATGCGGTGCTCGACGCCGAAGTCGCCCGAGAGGAGGCGGTCGATGACCGGCTCCGCCTCGTCGGTCTCGGCGTGTGCCAGGAAACCCATGGTCCCGAGGTTGAAGCCGACGACCGGCACGTCGGCGTCCAGTGCCACGTGGGCTGCCGCCAGCATCGTCCCGTCGCCCCCGACGGAGATGACCATGTCGCAACCGGCGGGTCCGGCCAGCACTTCTCCCCCGGCCTTGTCGATCAGCTCACCGAGGTAGTCGGCGAACTCGTCGGTGTGGGCATGACCCGGTCGGGTCTGGATGAAGAACCTCATCGGCCTGGCGCCATTCTCGTCGACGATGTCACGGCTTCTCCAAGGTACCCGACACCGCCGACGCCGACAGCGAGACGTCGACGAGATCCAGGGCCGCCTCCCAGGTCATCCCTTCCCCCTCTTCCAGGGCCTCGCGCCACCCGCCCCCCATCTCCATTCTGAGCGTCTCGACACCTTCGGTGTATCCGATCTCGTCCGGAGGCGGCCAGTCCGGCAGACGGTCCCGCCGTGCCGTGCGCTCGGCGAGGGCGTGCAGCCGGGCCGCTGCCTCGATGCTGCCCTGCTCCGCGAGCAGCCCGGCCAGGGCCGCGGCGGCGATGGCGGCTCCCCGCCCGTCAACTGCCTCGATACACAACGCCAGGCTCTCCCGCAAGGGGGCCGCCGCCCGATAGCTCTCGCCGGCCCGCTGCGCGGTCTTTCCCATGTGGTACAGGTACTCGGCGAGCGCAGCCTTTGCGCCCACATGCCCCTCCGTCTCACCGGCTCGCCGGCGGTTCATGGTGACGACCTGCATCAGGCTCTCCGTCGACGGGTTGCCCTGGATCATCGTCTTCAGCTCGAAGAGGTTGCTGGAGGCCTCCTCACCGAAGCTGAAGCCTTCGAGGACCCCGCGGAACAGCGTCAGGGCCTTCTCGCGGTCACCCGCGAGCCACGCCATGGCCCCGAGACCGGCATCGGCGTGTGCGACACCGAGATGGTCGCCGGCGTGGAGCAGCAGGTCTCGACCCGTCGCGTAGTACTCGGCTGCTGCCGAATGATCACCCTGATCCCGGGCGAGCGCACCGAGACGGAGGAAGGACCACCCGGTGTCGATCGCCCCGCCCATGGACGCGATGATTCCGTGACTCCTCTGCAGCTGCGCCTGGGCGGAGGCCAATT
>Ga0209075_1002820_pt1 | contig 14981 bp, 18 predicted proteins | sample Stecom2011_FD_187523 | JGI IMG/M metagenome (GOLD analysis project Ga0209075, IMG submission 187523) | Agricultural soil microbial communities from Utah to study Nitrogen management - Steer compost 2011 (SPAdes) (version 2) | ecosystem: Environmental > Terrestrial > Soil > Agricultural land... | reverse complement strand
GAAAAATATGTGGGAGAGAATAATATAAACAAGAGCGCTTGAAGAAGGTTTTGGAGCGTAGTCCCTATTCGTCTAAATTTTTAAGCCCCATATTTCTATAAGAAAACAGTTAGAATCTTGCTAAGAGGTCGAAAGTGATTTCAACTTCATCCTTGATGACAATTAATCCAAACATTTTCGTAGGGGGTTCTAAATCGAAGTCACGGATATTCAAGTGGAGTTGGCCTACAAAACGATCTATAGGCGAAGAGACGATGTCGATAGGAATCGTATATTTTTTTCTCCTTCCCGCAATGGTAACAAGAACTTCTACCCTACCTTTTTTGTCTTCCAGCAAGGTGATTTTCTGAAGCTCGATTAAAATTCTGGGATGTTCTTTTGTTTGGAGAAGTTTATGAAAGTCTTTGTTTATGGCACTGTGCCCACAATCGAAACCTTCGTTTGCCAAGCTGAGAATAGCATTTTTAAACCGAATTGAATTGTTTTCTTCAACATACTTCACTTCACTTTCCTTGTTTAAATAGTGTGCATTAAAGACACAGCTAAACTTTTTGACATTGGCCTCGCCGTTGATGAAAAGTCGGGTAGTAGGCAGTACGTTTACCGTCTTAGTGGCATATCCGTCCTGAGCCCATCCTTGAAAAGGAGCCAATAGAACAAAAGTGAAAAAGTACGTCGATAGAAATCGGTTCATATCCTATGATAAAAAGGTGGAGAAACTTGAGTTCCTCCACCTTCAATTTAATTTTTGATTTTAGGTTAGAAACTGATGATAGCCTCAAGCATTACACCATCAAACTTACCACCATTTCTTAAATCAGAAGCTGGAAAACCGTTATATTTTTGGTTTACATACTCAACTTTGGCTAGAACATTTTTGGTCATAAACCAGCCGGCTGCTAAATTAAACCTGCTCATATCTACTTCTGTTCCACCCATCATTTCACCATCTACATAGTTATAACGACCTCCTACATACATGTTTTCGCTGTTTCCGAAACGATAGATCAATTCAGCAGCATACTGATCAAAACTTCTTGTGTCAAGTTCGGCATTGGCTTTACCTGTAGCTCTTTCATAAGTTCCGAAGAACTCCAATCCTTTGTACTTTACAAATGGGTTGAACATGATTGCCGTAATTTCGTTGCGCAATCCTGGGTTAAATCTACCCGAAGTAAAATTTGATACCGGCGACGCTCCTTCCGCTTCCAATACCAAATAATATCTCGATCCTGCACGATCTCCATTGTATAGCATAGAGTTAGCAGATTTATTGGTGTGATATACAGATCCTGTTAAGCGCAGACGCAAATCATCATTGATCATATTGTCGTATCCTAATTTTGCAAGGAAGCTAGGACCGGTATCGTTCGATTTGTCGACAGATTGATTGAGTTTTCCGTTCGTAACCCCTACCATTCCCATAAAACCATTGTTGAAGTAATACACCTCAGCACCTACTTCGGTCGTGAAAGCATCCATTATCAGGTTACCGACAAATGGGTTGTAAAGCGCTTGAGCATTGTCCGATCGTCTAAAGTGAGCATCACCGTAGTTATTCTCCATGTGTCCGATCTTGATTCTTACATTATTCATCAAGGGCTCTAGGAATCCTTCACTGATGAAATCTAATTTATCAATCTGGATGTACCCACCTTTTACATAAGGCTCTGGGTGATGACGTGAAGAAAGATAGGTGCGCAAGTGCATTCTCAATCCGTCGTATAAGTGGATGTCTAAGTCTAGGTTTGCCGTTGGAAGGTTAAAGTTACTTCCCAAATCCATAAGTTGGATTGTGTTTCCATCGCCATCTACAGGCTTTCCAGTGCTTTCGTGGCTTAACCCCTGGAACTGAATGGTAGAGGCTCCTCCTATTCGCACTTGGAGTCCGTCGAAAGTAGAGACCGTATCTTTGGGTGCTTCAAATTGATTGATGCCTCGTAGGTCGCGATATCTAAAGTTATCTAAATCGCGCGCTTCCCGTTCTTGCGAAAACGCTTGGACACTTAGCAAAGCTATTGTCGCTATCGTGATATTTCTGAATAGTTTTCTCATTTCTAATTGGTTTTTGATATAAATTATATTTATTCCTTTGTTTATTTATTAAAGCTCGATTTGAATACAACATCAACCGCATCGCCGGTAGTAATCGTACCGAACATCGCTGTTGGAGGATCGACGCCAAATTCCGACATGTTGAATTTTTTATTTCCTGTTAGCGTAATGGTATTGCCGGAAACTTTCATATCGAAATTGATGTCCATAGGTTTCGTTTTTCCGGCAATGGATAAGTTTCCGGTTACGGTTACCTTACAGTTATCACTGCTGCCACAATCGATGTTTTTCACATTCGTAAGCTTAAAGGTGATTTCTTTATGCTTGTTTGCCTGTAGCGCTTTGTGCGTGTTTTTATCCATACCGGATTTTCCGCTTTTTAAGCTCTCTGTCAACACAGTAAAAGATAAGTCTTGAATTTTTGTAACCTTTCCGTTATCGAGTTCTACTGAAATTTTTCCCTTCTGATTTTCAGCCTTTATATCCCAATCGTGAAGGTTAGAAGTTCCATCTACTCTTAAGGTTGATGTAGCATTGCTTAAATTATATGTCTGTGCCACGGAAACCTGCACCACAAACAGCATTATCAACACACTTCCTAATAGTCGTTTTAATTGTTTTGTTGTCATTTTTTCGTCTCTTTTTATTAATTAAAGTGTAAAAGTAATCGGCACCTTCCCTTATTTTAATGACATTTATCAGCTATCCAATTCTTTTCGTGTTCGACTGGATTTCTGAACCATTTTCGGGTGCTTAACCTGACATTTATCATCTAAAACAGCACACTTTATTTCCGACTTTTTTGTCTGAAAACCAAATGAACAGATAGCATCCTGATCGATCTGAAACAGCGAAAGAAGTATTCTAATAAAAGGTGGAAATTAAAGCAGAAAAGAAGTTGCAGAATTGCAACAATACGTCATCATTAAACCGATAATTCTACTACAGAATAGAGTTTGGGAATGTTCACTTTCCAACGATACGTGTCTTTTAGTTTAACACGAAGCGCATCTTGCGCAGTTGGTTCACCGTGAATTAAGAACACTTCTTCGGGCACGTTCTTTAAATCTTCGACCCACGCCAACAAACCCTCTTGGTCTGCATGGGCGGAAAGGCTTTCAATATGATCTATTTCGGCATTAACTGGATAATATTTCCCGTAGAATTTTAATTCGTACGCGCCTTCTAATAATTGCCTTCCCCGTGTGCCCTCTGCCTGATAACCCACCAAAAGCACTGTCGTATTGGGTTTATCGATCATTTTTTGAAGATAGGTCAATACCCGACCGCCTGTTACCATACCACTACCAGCAATAATCACTTTGGGTCTGGGATCATCGATGGTTTTCCAAGTATCTCTATAAGACGTGATGATATTCATCCGCTTGTGCATAGCTTGAAAATCCTTGACGGGTAGTTTGTGCCATTCTGGAAAAGCCTTAAAAACCGTCAGCACGTTATTGCCCATCGGACTGTCGATGAAAACAGGAATGTTCGGAATACGGTTTTCGTTGTATAATTTATGGAGGAGAAACATCAAGGTTTGCAAACGTTCTACTGCAAAAGAAGGAATGATGAGATTTCCCCGATTGTGAATCGTTTTGTTGACCAAGGTTACCAACTTCTCCGAAACGCTATCGGTTGGATGGTTCTTATTGCCATACGTACTCTCGATAAAAAGATAGTCGGCCCATTCCGGATTGTCCGGTGGATAAAGCAGTAAATCTTCCCGCCTTCCGATATCTCCCGAAAAGACAAAGAGTTTGTCATTGATTTTAAGCTCGATATAGGTAGCTCCAATGATGTGGCCGTTATATCGGAAACGGCATTTTATACGTTCGGAAAGTTCAATCCACGCATCCCTTTCTTGCGATTGGAAAAAATTTAAAGTTGCCTTGGCGTCGTGAACGGTATAAAGCGGCTCATCGGGGTCGTGGGTTGCGTACCCTTCTTTGTTGGACCTTTCTGCCTCCTCTTCTTGAATTTTACCACTGTCTAAAAGAATGATTTTTGTAATGGCTAACGTAGGTGCCGTTCCGATAATCTTACCTCGGAATCCGTCCTTAACCAAACGTGGCAGATACCCCGTGTGGTCTAAATGACCGTGGGTAAGCAGAACAGTATCGATTTTCTTGACATCTATCGGAAGCGGTTTCCAGTTTTTCTCGCGGAGTTCCTTTAGCCCTTGGAACATGCCACAATCAATCAAAATATTGTGTTCGGGGGTTTCAATATAAAATTTAGAACCCGTTACGGTTTGTGAAGCGCCGAAAAAATGAACTTTGACTGATTTCATAAATACTATTCTTGAACAGCCCTCGAAAAGCACAAAAGCCGAACCAACTCGACCATTCGCTGTTGGGTGTTTTACACGCGTCTGTCGTGCATGGCTAAAAGCGGAACCTTAGTCTGCATACCGAGTTCTTTGGCCATTGGATTGGAGAAAATACTTCCGAAGAACATGTGCTTTTTGTTCACAAAAGCAATCATTTCACTTTCTCTACTCTGAACAAAAGCTTTTACCCCATCGTTCACATCGATGTAGTACAACCTGTGTTGCGTGACTTCGACAGAGTCAAGGATGCTATTCAACAACTCCTTGTTCTTTTCTTGTGCCTTAGACAGTTTTCTTTTGTTCTGAATGTGCAATACGCGAATTGGAGCTTGGGTTATCCTGGCAATATCGACAAGAATGTCTAATTCCTTCTTTTTATAATGCGTTCTAAAGCTCGTCGGAAAAACAATCTCATTGGGTTTCTCAAAGGTAACCGATGCAGGGATGGTCAATATCGGGCACGCACGAATTTTCTCCATTAGGTTTACGGCATTACTTCCTAAAATGACCGACTTTTCATCGCTTTCGCCTTGGGTTCCCATCACGACCAAGTCAATTTCTTTCTCTTCAACTTTTTTCTTCATGGTTTCGAAGAAGGGTCCAAAAACAACTTTATACTGAAATTCGTGATTTTTGTTTTGCTCAAAAGGCTTCATCTGCGCTTTGAGATCTTCCATATTTTGTTCCGCACGGCCTTCAGTTGCCTTTTGTTCGTCCTTCGACGGTTTTGGCACCAACAGATTATCCCGATCAAACCCAGATAAATAATAAGAATTTACTACAAAAAATTCGCAGGCTTCGTTTTCAAATAACTTCATGGCATATTCGATGGCATTGAAAGCGTTTTCTGAGTAATCTGTAGGAATTAGAATTCTTTTTTTCATAATGAAGTTTTAAAGTTATTATTGTTTAACGGGAATAATCAAGGTGGGAACACTCTTGTGTTTTCCTATGCGGTTCACGACAGGTTCGCGGAAAAGTTTTTTCAGAAAGGCGTGTTTGTGATACACCAAAGTTACCATATCGATATCGTGGTTTCCGATAAAATCGTGTAATGTGCCCGAAATATTTCCCTTCTTAGGAACAAAGTGGAATTCGACATCGTACTCGGTTAAGTCTAATACAAATTTATCATAATTCGCTTTTTGCCCTTCAGTCAACTCGCTTTTTGCCCCCACATGAACCACAGCTATTTGAGACCTATAGTGACGCACTAATCGCGTTACGGGTTTTAGCCTCGAAATGGGGTAAAACTCATTGAAATCTGTTGAAAACGCGATTTTCGTTGGAAGGATAAAATGAATTTCATTGGGTACAATAAACAACGGACACCCTTCTATAGATTCCGTAAGACGGATGGTATTGCTTCCCACAATCACATCTTCTATACCCGATCGACCCTTACTACCGATGGCGACTAGGTCAACCTCGTTTTCGGCAATCATCGCGTTGACGATTTTTGTCAGTGGTTCTGACGTAACAACCATCTCATAGAGATGACTTTCTGTTCGCACATCCTTTTGGATTTGAGCGATCAATTCGTTTCCTTTATTTTCCAATTGCTCTTGCTTGGTCGCAATTGATTTACTCGACCGGCTTAAATCTAATTTTACACTTAACTGACTTACTTCATCCTCAAAGGAATGAAGCAGGGTTACCTTGACAGTTTCCTTTGCATAAAGTCGAGAAACATATAATAAAGCCGCATAGGCATTATCAGAAAAATCGGTGGGAACAAGTATACTTTTCATATTGAATTAAAGGGTTATCTGGGCAAATTTTGCATTACTAAAAAAGGAATATGGATATGCAAACCTATTTTTTCAATGGTTGACTGATACATAATGTTTTCTAAATAGGAATGCCTAGTGTTGACCATAACCAACATATCTATTTCGTTTTCTGCTATAAACGCATTGACTGCTTGCGTTATGTCATCGCCTGGTTTTTGGTGGAACTCCACGTGGTTTTCATCGAAAACAGCAGCTAAAAAATCCTTGTTGTCTTTCTGCCGTAAAGATAAAGTGTCGAATTTCGAAACATATAAAAAATGGATAGTCGCCGCAAAACGCTTTGCCAAGTTGGCGAGCAATTTCATTTCGCGTCGCTTATAGGGCAAAAGTAAATCGGTAGAGAACAAAATGTGTTTCGGATAGGCCATTTTATAATTTTCGGGCACCGCCAAAACCGGGCACTTTACATATTTTATTACTTGCAACGTATTGCTTCCGAAGGTCATTTTCTTATCGTCAGTTTGACCTTTGGTCCCCATAACAACCACATCGATGTTTTCTTTTTCTACCCAATCGTTTACCTCATCGACCAACATCCCAAATGCAGACACACAATGAATCTCGTGCTTTGGATTAGGGGAAAATTTAAAAATATCGCTTTTAAGAGTTTCAAGCGCATCATCTGTCTTCTTACAAATTTGGACTTTCAACTCTTCGAAAACAGCGTCGTCTTTTAAAGACTTTGTATCATACACCTCATCGGCATAAGCGTGGAGCAGGTAAATTTGTGCAGGGCCATGCTTAAAAATTTCCGTTGCATATTCGATAGCTCTTAATGCATTGGTGGATAAATCTGTGGGAATTAAAATTTTTTGCATTTCTGTTTTCTTACACTGTTTAATTGATAAAGATAATGAATTGAAGAGATTAAGGATATGATATTCGTCAATTAATCCGATGTCAATTAGCGATTTTTTAAGAAGGACGTTTTATTAATTTTTGTAACTTAAAAAGAAAAAATGAAGTCGTGGCCTATCATATTGGTTATTGCCACTACGTTGATCTTGGTAACGGTAACTGTTTTTGCAGCCATGCAATTTCCGTTTCGTTGGGTTTTCTGGAGTGTCATCGTTGGTCAGGCAGCACTTATTACTACGGTATTCCGTGTGCTCTTGGATAATTATACCACCGAAAAAACCTTCGAAGATTTTTATGAAGATCATCCCATTGGCAAAGAAGAAGCTTATCTGTAACATCCCGAGTCTTGCTGATTATAGCGCAGTGCTCGCTTGTCTATTCATGCAACACCAGAAAAGGAATTTCTGAGTGATAGGTAATTCCTTCAGATACTGGTCTGAGCATCAATCTTTGAATAAAGTTCAAATTCCGGGCGGCGATGGCCACAATGCTTATTTCCCAAGTGTCGATAAATTCCTGAATGCCGCTATCTGCGTGTTGGTTTTCCAAAAAGTGGAAGGAGTGTTTGGTGTCTCTAAAGAAGTAATGCAAAAACCCTTTGTTATCCACTTGCTCCGATGTCATCTTGCTGATCTTAGGGCGTAAATGTAAAATCCGCAAGGGTGCTTCGTGCAACTGAAGCGCTTTAGACAAGGTGCTGATTACTTTATTTCGGTAGATATTGTTGTAGTCGGTGATGAATGAAATATTTTTAATTTTCTCCATTCGAGCATGTTCGGGAACCACCATAATCGGACATTTTACCTTGGTGATTACTTCATAGGTTTTGCTTCCCGAGCTATCTTGCTCCATACCCGCGTTCCCTTTAGTGCCCATCACAATAAGATTGATTTCTTGTTGCTCTACTCGGCTTCTAATGACTTCTATCAAAGAGCCTTCTTTTTCTAAAGTGAAAAACTCATGTTCAGAGTTTCTTGCCAACAACCGATAATTTTTGACTTCTTCTTCCAAGAGTTCTTTAGGAGAAGTTGGTTTCTCAACAGACCATGTGTTTTGCAAAGCCTTTTGTTGGCGTTTTTGAAAAGCCGAATTTGGCGAAGAAACATGAAGCATGTAAAAACGCACTGAACAATCGGCAAAAAAATCCATGGCATAGCGCATGGCATTTTTTGAATTCTCAGAAAAATCCGTCGGAATCAATACATTCATCATAGCTCAACTTACTTGCGAGCAAATGTATCTGTATTCTCACGCTATTGAAATGATAAAAGTCAGTTTCCTAAATTGCGGGCTAATTTAACCTTTAACCATTTCGCTGTCATTACTCTATCATTTCGAGTCCTGTAGCATCCAAAACACGAATATCCCTTCCTTCAATTTCGATGAGTCCCTTCTTTTTAAAATGCGAAAGTGTTCTGATTAAACTCTCTGTTGCAATTCCCGCTGTAGTTGCTAAATCGCTGCGTAGAATTCGGATTGGCGCGTCGGGTTTGGTGTTCATGATTTCAACAAACTGCAAGATGGTATTGGCAGTTTTTTTCCGAACCGAACTATACGCCATCTGCATTAATTGTTCTTTTATATCGGCCAAATTATCGGTGAGCATGTTGACCAATTCTAAAGAAACCTCTTGGTTATTCATCAAGACGGACTTTACTTGCATTTTAGAGATAGCGACCACTTCGGCGTCTTCTACAGCCGTCGCCGTTTCGTTATGGGGCGTGTTTTCATCGAAGGAAGTGAATCCCAAAAAGTCATCGGCTTTATAGAGTCCTGTGATTAAATCCTTCCCATTGATATCCATCGTATGGGTTTTTACTACACCTTTCAAAATCAAATAAAGGCTATTCGATCGGTCGCCCTTATTATAGACGGATTCGCCTCTTTTGAATGACAATTCTTCGCCTTCATCCCAAAAATAATTTTTCAATTGGTGCAGGCTGCGCATCCCATTCTCTCTTTCTTTTGATTCCGTTTGATTTCCCTGACTGGCCAAGATCTGAGCTTTCGCCAATCGACTTTCGATGGCACTTAACAACTCCTCTTCTTCAAAGGGTTTGGTGATGTAGTCGTCGGCTCCCAAATCCATTCCTTTCCGAATTTCTTTGTGTTCGGTTTTGGCCGAAAGGAAAATAAAGGGAATATGTCTTGTGTTCTCTTCGGTCATCATGGCTTCTAACACGCCATAACCATCAACTTCTGGCATCATGATATCACAAATAATAATATCGGGTGGATTGCTTTTAGCCATCGTTATTCCAACCCGACCATTTGGAGCCATATCGACAATATAGTCCGACAGCTCCAAAAGTTCTGCGGTGTTCTCCCGCAATGCAACATCATCTTCTATCAATAAAATTCGTTTCATAATTTATTCTGGCAACTTATTTGTTGGTATTGTAAGTGTGAAGGTGCTTCCTTTATTTTCCTCACTTTCAAAGGAAACACTCCCGTTTAAACTGTCCATATAACCCTTCACAATGTTAAGGCCAATTCCAGTTCCTTGGTCTAAAAGTGCATTTTCAGCACGAAAATATCGATTAAAAATATATTTCTGTTCCTTTTTTGGTATTCCTCTGCCTTGGTCTTTTACTTTTATCGTCAGAAAATCATCTTTTTGAAATACTTGAATATCGACCACACTGTTTTCTGGCGAATATTTTACGGCATTGTTTATTAGGTTGGTCAAGGAAAGTTCGAGGATTTTCTCGTCAAAATGCAATGAGATATCATCTATGTTCTCTGGATAGACTATGCGCTGCCCGTCTTTTAATAACATGTTGGCGCTATAGATAACTTCGTTTACTACTTTACTCAAAGGAAACGTCTCGAATTTGAAAGTCGTTTTGCCAGACTCCAATCGTTCTACGGAGAGGAAGTCGTTTAGGATATTGTCTAAGTACTTGACCTTGCTATTGATGGTTTTCAAATGCTTTTCGCGTCGGTCCTGCTGTTCTTCTTTTGTATATTTTTGAATGAGTGTAGCCGATGTTAAAATGGCACTCAACGGGGTTTTAAACTCGTGCGAAACCAACGACAGGAATTTCGTCTTAAGCTCGCTCAACTCCCTTTCTTTTCTAAGCGCTTCCGAAATCTGAAGCTCGGCTTCCTTTCTTTTCGCCACCTCAGCTTTTAGCCTTTCGATACTTTCCTTCAGGGCAAGTGTTCGATCCTCTACTTTTTGTTCGAGTTCGAGGTTGAGTTCACGGATTTGTTCCTCTTGGCTTTTCCGCACCGAAATATCTGTAACCAAAGCCATTACAAATTTCTTCCCTTCGATTAAAAACGGATTTAATCCCGCCTCAACCGGAAAAACACTGTTATCCTTTTTGCGTCCATAGAGGTCGCGCCCGTGCCCCATCTGGCGTGGATCTTTCTTTCCGACGAAATCGCGCGCATCGCTATCGTGGGTTTTGTGGTATTCCCTAGGAATTAAAACATTTAAATTCTTGCCCGTTAATTCCTGTCGGCCATAACCAAACATTTTATCGGCTGCCTCGTTAGACGCTACAATCTCCAATTCGTGATTGACAATGATAATCCCTTCAGAAATAGCTTCTGACAAGATTTTGAAAATATTACTTTCCTTAACTTCAATAGATTTCATCGACTTCAGTGGTATAAAATTCCAAATTAATAGCGTCAGCTGACAAATATCATCATAATTGAAAAACTTACAGAATAGATTTGCCTAATAAAGTGTTTTTAAGCTTTTATATCTGAAATTGTGTGTTGTGAAAAATCCGCCATTAGTCTTTTATCATAAAATGGGCGAGCTCTTCTATGCTCTCGTCGCATCACAAATACCGGTGGAGGCGACAGAATATGAGCAGTTGAGGAAACTGATATCCACCACTTGGGAAAGTGGGAATTCGCAGCAGACTACCACACAAAAATCAGCCTTGGCACAAATTGAAATTGCCTTCGAATGGTTCGACTATGAAAACTTAGACTTCAACGAATGTTTTGATAGTTTTAAAGCCTATTTCAAAGAATACCCCGAACTTTATACGGAAGAAAGAAAAGATCGAATTTGGGAAACTTCAAAAATTGTGGCAAATTCCTTTGCCCAAAACGACGAAGTCGAAAATAAGTTGCTGATCAAGTTGAAGAAACTGCTCGACAAGTAGGTCGAATAATCTGATGGAAAACCAATGGCAATACTGTCTCGGATTTCCTACTTTTACCGAACCATTTCGGGGTTAAGAATGCCTTGGCAGAAATGAACTTCGATTTAGGATATTTCCTTAACAAAACTATCAGATTCATATATTTCAAAATCAATTGTTATGAAAACCAGTTTTACAGATCTCATCAACTCAGACACTCCCGTGCTTATTGACTTTTTTGCCGAATGGTGTGGCCCGTGTAAGATGTTGGCCCCCATTTTAAAAGAAGTGAAAGCTGCTATGGGCGATGCGGTTAAAATCATTAAAATTGATGTGGATAAAAACCAAGCATTGGCATCGAAATATCAAGTTCGTGGTGTACCGACTTTGATTCTTTTTAAAAATGGCGAGCAAAAATGGCGTCAGAGCGGTGTGTTGCAAAAAGACGAACTAATAGCCCTGATCAATCAACATAAGAACTAATGGAATTCAATAAATACATCGACCACACACTTTTAAGTCCGACAGCTACGCCAGCCGACATTGAACAACTGTGTTTCGAAGCAAAAAAATATAAATTTTATGCCGTTTGCGTAAACGGATGTTATGTGCCGTTGGCCAAGTCAAAATTAAAAGGCAGCGACGTGAAGCTTGCTGCTGTTGTGGGGTTTCCGTTGGGAGCATCTTCTCCGGAAGCCAAGGTCCGCGAGGCAGAAATTGCTGTCGAACACGGCGCCGACGAGATCGACATGGTGATGAACGCGGGCTTTCTTAAAGGGGATTGGCCCAATGCATTGCGACAAGAAATTGAAGAGATTAAACACGCAATTGGCGATAAGGTATTAAAAGTAATCCTAGAAATATGCAACCTCACCGATGATGAAATCCGCATTGCCTGTTGGGCAGCTAAGGAAGCAGGTGCAGATTTTGTAAAAACCTCAACAGGATTTGGAAAGGGAGGTGCTACGGAACACGCCGTTAGAATAATGGTAGAAGAAGTTGGCGACACGATGGAAATCAAAGCCTCGGGCGGTATAAGAGATGCCGAAACGGCTAAAAAATATATTGAACTCGGTGTACATCGCATTGGCACATCCTCTGGAATTGCTATCGTAACGGACAAAAAAGAGAATTAAATGAGTATTCATATTGAAGCTAAAAAAGGCGAGATTGCCGAATCGGTTCTCCTTCCTGGAGATCCGTTGCGCGCCAAATGGATTGCAGAAAACTTTTTGGAAGATGCCCAATGCTACAACCAAGTGCGTGGCATGTTAGGATATACGGGCACGTTTCGCGGAAAGCGCGTTTCGGTCCAAGGCACTGGAATGGGCGTTCCATCGACATTGATTTATGCGCACGAACTGATTCAGGACTATGGTGTGAAAAAATTGATTCGTGTAGGCTCGGCAGGATCCTATCAGAAAGAAGTGAAAATCAGAGACATTGTCATCGCCATGGCCGCTTCGACAAACTCGAATATCAATAAATTGCGATTCGACAATCGCGACTTTGCCGCTACTGCCGATTTCGATCTGTTCATAAAAGCTGTGGACTATGCACGGACTAATGATATACCTATTAAAGCGGGTAACATATTGACCAACGACCAGTTTTATAAAGACGACATGGACTCCTATAAAAAATGGGCGGAATTTGGTGTTTTATGTGTCGAAATGGAAGCTGCCGGACTCTATACGATCGCGGCAAAATTTGGTGTTCAAGCGTTGGCGATATTGACGATTTCGGATTCCCTGGTAACGGGTGAAACTACATCTTCCTCCGAAAGAGAAACGAGTTTCTCGCAAATGATAGAAATTGCCTTGAACGTCGCTACCGAATAAGTAAAATAGAAAAAGCAGGAACCCTTTTTCGAAAGGACTTCCTGCTTTTTATTTAGTATTGCGATTATAGTCGATAGCCAATTACAATACTAAATCTTGAATGTTATTACCGGCAAATCCGAGTGGTTCACAACATCTTCCCCAATACTTCCTGAGAAAAAGTGAGCCAATCCACGTCTTCCTTGCGTTGGTAGCGCAATAATGTCTGCGTTAGACACTTGACTGTATCCAAAAATTCCAGCTTCTACCGAGTAGTCATTGTATAGAACTACAGAGTTCAAAAGGGTTAATGGATTGTCTTCTCCAGCATCGGTTAAGAATTTAAGGATGCGTTTTTCAATCTCTCGTGTACTTCTAAAGTCGCCTGCTAGGTTGACATAGAGCAACTCCATTTCGATGCCCATCATATCGAAGAAACGCTTGGCTCGTTTGTAAGGACCTAAGGCGCTTGACAGGAAGTCGCAAGCAAAAATTCCGTTTTTCGGGCTGAAGTCAACAGATTGATGTTTGATGACCAAGACAGGCACTTCGGAAGTTCGAACCACCTTTTCGGTGTTACTTCCAACAAATACTTCTTTCAAACCTGAAGCTCCAATAGATCCCATAACGATCAGGTCTGCCTCCATCTCTTTAGCAATATCGTTGATTTCGCTAAACACCGTGTAGTTATGCACCGTATCGGTTACCTTAATACCTTTCAAATACTCTTTTTTCATCAATTCCTCAAAACGCTGTTCTGCCAGGCGCATATAATACATCGCTTTAAAGACTTCGCGACTTTCATTTTTTGTCACAACGGCATCGGAAAGCCCCATCATATGGAGCAAAATAATTTCGGCACCGTGTTTTTTTGCGATAGAAGCCGCAACTTCCAATGCATTTTCAGCAGGTTCTGAGAAATCTGTAGGAACTAATATTTTTTTCATTTTGGATGGTTTTAAAAAGTCAATCAATGTTGATGTAAATAGGATAGTATATTAACACATGGCGTGTTGAGCCTACCTCTATTTATCAAATTCAAGTCAAATATATCATTACCATATGATTTTAAAAATGATTTCGGTCATAATCGAAAAATATAACAAGCATTCTTTATGAATCAACCTATGGAAATAATAATTCTTAAATGATTTGACAAAATTGCTGTACTTATGCACAGCAATCGCCTTCTTCTTTCACACCCAGTTTTTTGAGGATGGTTTCCATCAAACACCATTTTGTGATGGAGGATTGCAATAAATTTGCTCCCACAAAAGCGGTGAACCAAAGCCAATTGATATTGACGTACACTGCCAGTAAAACACTGATCAACACAAATGTTCCAGCTATTGCTCTAATATATCTATTTACCATTTTTCTAAGTTTATTTCGTTAATTAATTTCAGCTATTTAAATACTTCTTTCGATGGGAACCACAACGGCATAAATAAAATTGTCGGTTTCCACATCTTTGTTGAATTCACTTACCAGTGAAAAAAACACATCGATTTTATCGTCTTGGGTAAACGAAAAAAACATACTGCTCTCGGCGCCACTTTGCTGAGCGGGGAACCAACTCGAACTCAACACAAAGGAGTTTCCATTTTTAAATCCCTCAATGTCAGAGCCACTAAACCGCTCGATTCCCGATTTTCTCAAAAGCCGAGAAACATCTTTTGCATGTTGATTTACAACTGTTACGATCAATAGTTTCATATTCTTAAAAATTTATTGCCAGCAGCGCTGGGCGGTTATATTTTGTCTTCTCGAGCGAAGCTTTGGCGTTTCACAAACCTAATGAGAGCAAAAACTCCGCTTGAAGACTTTTATCAAATTACTTTTCGTGATTTTTACGTTCGATCATATAATAGACCAACGGCACTACCAATAACGTGAGCACGGTTGAGGCAATACTTCCACCCATTAGGGAAATTGCCAATCCTTGGAAAATTGGGTCGAACAAAATAACCACAGCACCGATTACTACGGTTCCAGCCGTCAGCAAAATAGG
>Ga0209075_1002819_pt1 | contig 14982 bp, 7 predicted proteins | sample Stecom2011_FD_187523 | JGI IMG/M metagenome (GOLD analysis project Ga0209075, IMG submission 187523) | Agricultural soil microbial communities from Utah to study Nitrogen management - Steer compost 2011 (SPAdes) (version 2) | ecosystem: Environmental > Terrestrial > Soil > Agricultural land... | reverse complement strand
AAAATCATCATCGTCTAGAAATATATCCTGCCGCGCGTTACCACGAGAGGTGACATGATACAAAGCACCTGAAAATTCAATACGCAGAGGGCGAGCCATAAATAACAACTCCAAAATTCAGACTACCAAAACCTAGTAGCTTTCCCTTCAAGTGTCAAATGTAAGGCCTGACCCTAATGGCAGTATGATCGTACGGCTCGGCTGAGGCTTGCGGTACGTTTGTAGTTTGCGGATAAGCCCCTACCGCTAACAACAGCAACCCGAGCGCCGCAAACCAAATTGACGCCTTAGCTGTACCCATAATAACTCTCACAATGAGGCCCTTTGGGTGACGCCAAAGGGCGTTGTTTTAACCGGTAATAAGGCGGTGGTTGTACGCTGCTGCGCCGATTACCGCCGCGATTATCGGCATTGATTGATGACTTAACAGCACGACCAACATCAAGCCAGCCACGCAGCGTTTGGTTTTTAGTGCGGCAGCGGGTGTGTCGCCGTATCTGCTTTAGTCCTCTTTGTCCTCTAGCATTTTACCCAGCGCGGTACCTATGGTGGCCGCTCCGCCCAGCTGCCAGCCACCATCGACAGGGATCACCGCACCGGTGATATAGCTGGCCAAGTCTGAGCTTAAAAACAAGCAGGCATTGGCAATATCGCGCGCTTGCCCTAGGCGTTTAAGAGGAACCGTTTGAATGATTTGCTCGCGCATCTGCTCGGCCGGTGCCAGGCGCGCCATGCCCTCGGTGCCCTCGATGGGACCGGGGATAATGGAGTTAATACGCACCCCCTCGGCGCCCCACTCGAGGCTTAAGGTACGGGTGATCATATCCACCCCGGCCTTGGCGGCACAGACGTGAATCTGCCCAGCCATGGCAAGCTGCGCCTGTGGCGCCGAGATATTCACAATGGCCGCACCGGGTTTGCGCAGATAAGGGTAAACGGCGCTCATCACATGCCAAGTGCCTTTTAGATCGATGTCCACCACCGCGCTAAAGCCGTTATCTGACAACTGCCGCGCCAGTGCCGGAAAGTTACCGGCAGCACCCGAGATCACAATATCGAGGGTGCCCCAACGTGTGTTTAGCTGGCCAACCGCGCTGCGTACCGCCTCGGCGTCGCGCACATCGGCGCTGTAACCACAGGCATCTAACGCACCCTCGGCTTTTAGGGCGGCAACGGTGGCGTCCACTTTATCTTGCAAGCGGCTGATCACACACACCCGTGCACCAACGCGGGCGTAGGCCTCGGCAATGCCGCGACAGATGCCGCTGGTGCCGCCCACAACTAATACGGTTTTTCCTGCGCAATCAATGGTTACAGTCACAGTTTTACCCCTTTTTACTCGACATAAATGAGGCCAGCGCCGCGCGGCACTCTGGCCCCGCTAAGCATTTAGAAAACTCGGCCAGCTCGGCGGCAATGACCGCCTCTAGATCCACTTGGCTTGCAGCGCGCAACAGATTTTTTGTTACCGCTAATGCCTCGGCTGGCCTTTTGACCAGCTCTTGGCACACCCAGTCTACCTCGCCGCTTAAACGCTCATCGCTATAGACGGCGTTGATCAAGCCAAACCGATGGGCATCGGATGCCGATACCGGCTCGCCCAACAGCAGCATCTCGCGCGCGCGTGCCGCACCGATCCGCTCGGCCAGCAGGACACTGGCGGCAAACTCGGGGCACAAACCCAGCTTGACAAACGGCAGCTGAAAAAACGCATCCTCACAGGCGTACACCAGATCGCAGTGCAGCAATAAAGTAGTACCAATGCCCACCGCTGGGCCGTTTACCTCGGCCACTAACGGTTTTTGCAGCGCCAACACGGCGCGCATAAACTGCCTTGCTGGGTGGTCTTCGGTGAGCTCTGGCGCCGCCAAAAAATCGGCCAGATCATTGCCCGCGGTAAAGCTATCGCCACTGCCGCTAAGACAAACCACCTTAACCTCGGGGGCGTTTTGCGCCCACTGCAAAGCATCTGCCAGCGATTGATACATGGCCTGCGATAAGGCGTTTTTTTGCTCGGCACGGTTAAACTGCAATCGCAGTACCGAGCGCTCACACCGGGCTTGGATTTGTTGACACAATTGCAACGGCAAATTCACTTTCACCTCCTAAAGGCAGCTCTTGATGCTATTGAGTGTAGACCTTCCACCGTCAAGCTGAAACCTGTATCGAGTCAATTGGCGGCATCTGTTGGGGCAGATGACACCCTCGCAGCTGAGCGGTACAATTGCGCCTCACACTTCGACAGACCTAGGCATTATGAACATCCGCGAACAGCTTACCTCTCGTTTTCAAACGGCCATGACCTTGGCCGGCATCCCTACCGAGTGTCGCCCTATGGTGGCGGCGGCTAAAAAAGCCGGCTTTGGCGACTACCAAGCCAACGGCGCCATGGCTGCGGCCAAAAAAATGGCCACTAACCCACGGCAGTTAGCGGCTAAAATCGTCGAACTGGTTGAGCTGGATGATATCGCCGACACATTAGAAATTGCCGGCCCCGGGTTTATCAATATTCATTTAAAATCCCAGTGGCTGGCCCAAGCGGTGGCCGAGGCCGAGCAAGATCAGGCCCTTGCCATTAAGGCCACCACTGCGCCACAAACCATTGTGGTGGATTACTCTGGCCCCAACTTGGCTAAAGAAATGCACGTAGGGCATTTGCGCTCGAGCATTATTGGCGATGCGTTGGTGCGCATCCTCGGCCGTTTAGGGCATAAGGTCATCAGGCAAAATCACGTGGGCGATTGGGGCACCCAGTTTGGTATGCTGATCGCCGAGCTGGAAGAAACCCTACAGGCCGACGCCAGTGCCGCGATGGCGCTAAAAGATTTAGAGGTGTTTTACCAGCAGGCCAAAACCCACTTTGACGCCGACCCGGCCTTTGCCGATAAAGCCCGCGAGTATGTGGTTAAACTGCAATCGGGTGATGCCAAAGTGTTAAAGCTGTGGCAGCAGTTTAAAGATATCTCGCTGGAGCACAGCGCCGACATTTACCGCAAACTTAACCTGACCCTAAAAGACTCAGACGTGTGCGGCGAAAGCTTTTACAACGACGCCTTGGCCCCGCTGGTGCAAGCGCTAAAAGAGCAGCAACTGGCGGTTGAGGACCAGGGCGCACAAGTGGTATTTTTACCCGAGCTGGCCGACAAAGAGGGCAACCCCTCCCCGGTGATTATTCAAAAGCAAGGCGGCGGCTACCTATACGCCACCACCGATTTAGCCGCGCTGCGCTACCGCGCTAACACGTTGCACGCTGATCGCATTTTGTACTTTATCGATGCTCGCCAATCGCTGCACATGCAGCAAGTGTTTACCCTCGCCCGCAAAGCCGGTTTGGTAGGCCCCCAGGTCAGCCTAGAGCACCACGCGTTTGGCACCATGATGGGCGCCGATGGCAAGCCCTTTAAAACTCGCAGCGGTGGTACGGTTAAATTATCGGCCTTACTGGACGAGGCGGTCGAGCGGGCGGCGGCGGTGATTAGCGAGAAAAACCCCGAGCTTGAAGGCGCCGCAGAAATTGCTCGTAAAGTGGGCATTGGCGCGGTTAAGTACGCCGATTTATCAAAAACCCGCACCAACGATTACGTTTTTAACTGGGACACCATGCTCAGCTTTGAAGGCAACACCGCGCCCTATTTGCAGTACGCTTACACACGCATTCAAAGCATTTTTCGTAAGGCCGAGGTCGACCCTGCACACGTTAAGGGCGACATCGTTTTATACACCGAGCAAGAGAAATCCCTCGCGATAAAGCTGTTGCAATTGGGCGAGGTGTTAGAGCAAGTCGCGCAAGATGCTATGCCCCACTTGCTGTGTACCTATCTGTACGATTTGGCCAGCCTGTACATGCGCTTTTACGAGGCTTGTCCAATTTTAAAGTCAGACGTTGCCGCCGATGTGCGCGCCAGCCGTTTGCGTTTATGCCACGGGGTGGCCCGCACTTTAGCCACCGGCTTAGACATGCTAGGCATTGAAGTTAGCGCGCGCATGTAACGCACGTTCGCCGCACAAAAAACGCCCGGCCACCACCTTGGCCGGGCGTTTTTTATACCTAAACACTGGTTTAGCTGAGCCGATGAGCCCCCTCACTGGCGTGACACATGTGCACCTCGGGGTGGCGCTGGTAGCGCGCAAAATAGCGCGCGCGCACTTGCTGCGCCACCGGCTCGGCTAGCTCGCAAGGCACCAACGTCACCACGCAACCGCCAAAGCCGCCTCCGGTCATGCGCACACCACCGTTTTGGTTTAGCATGTGCTCGACCGTGGCCACCAGAAAGTCGATCTCGGGTAGGGTGATATCAAAGTCATCGCGCATCGACGCATGAGAGGCGGCCATTAAGCTGTTCAAACTGGGCAGATCGGCACAGGCCAACGCCTTAGCCGTTTTTAAGGTGCGCTGGTTTTCGCTGATCACGTGCCGTGCGCGCCGATACCTGACATCGCCCAACTCGCTTTTGTGAGACTCTAAACACGCCATATCCGCATCGCGCAAACTGCTCAGCGACATGATGGCCGCGGCGTGCTCGCAATCTGCACGGCGATTGTTGTACTCGCTGCCCACCAATTGTCGCTCTAGCTTAGAGTCGATAATCAGTAGGCTTAAGCCCGCTGGGATGGTAACTGTTTGATAGGACAAATCGCGACAATCGAGCAGCAGCGCACTGCCCGCCTCACCCGCCGCCGATGCCAGCTGATCCATAATGCCGCAGTGGCAACCGGCAAACTCGCTCTCGGCGCGCTGGCAAATTTGGGCGATCTCGCGCTTGTGCAACTTTAGCTGGTTTAGCTCATTGCAGGCCGTGGCAAAGGCCACACTAAACGAGGCCGAGGAGCTAAGACCTGCGCCACGGGGAACATTGCCTAATACGTAAATATTCATACCTTGAATAGCTGTGCCGCTACGAACAAAATGCGCCGTTACCCCGCGCAGGTAGTTCGACCACGGCTGATCGGCATCGCGCTCGACGGTAGCGGTGGTTTGCCACTGACTGACAGCGTCAGAGAAGTTACCGGCAACCACCTTAACGAGGTGGTCATCGCGCGGGCCAATGGCCATATAAGTGCCGTAACCGATGGCGCAAGGCAGTACAAAGCCGTCGTTATAATCTGTGTGCTCACCCATTAAATTTACCCGGCCCGGGGCAAAAAATACCGCGGCGGCCGCGGTGGCAAACACACGCTCAAAGCCTTTGTTAACCTCTGTTTGCATAATTACTACCGCTCCCCCTAGGTGCTTAAAAAGTGTGTCGTCGAGCAGTCGCGCAAATGCGCGGCTGCCTGCTCGGGGGTAATATCCCGTTGCGCCTCGGCCAACATTTCATAGCCCACCATAAATTTTTTAATGCTGGCGCTGCGCAACAGTGGCGGAAAAAAACTGGCATGCAATTGCCAATGGGATTGATCTTGATGGTTAAAGGCGCGCCCGCGCCAACCCATAGAGTAGGGAAAACTGCACTGAAACAGATTGTCGTAGCGGGCTAAAAACCGCTTTAATATTTGCGCCAGCGAATTTTTTTGCGCGCCGTTAAGCTGATCTAAATGGGTGGCGGGCACACGCGGTAGCAGCAGCGTTTCAAACGGCCAGCAGGCCCAAAAGGGCACCACCACTACCCAGTGCTCGTTCAGCTCTACCAGCCTTTCGCCTAGCGCGATTTCATGTTCGGCGTAATCTAATAATAAATTGCGCCCGTGCTGGCGTTGATAACGCGCAAGGTTTGCGTCTATTTTGGCCGCCTCGGTGGGCAGTTGATCCTGCGCCCAAATCTGACCGTGTGGGTGTGGGTTAGAGCAGCCCATGGCGGCGCCTTTATTTTCAAAAATTTGCACCCACGGGTACTGCGCGCCCAGCTCTAACAACTGCGCCACCCAGGTATCGATTACCCCCAGCAGGGCCGCCTCGCTCAGCAGAGGCAAGCTTTTGCTGTGATCGGGTGAAAAACACATCACCCGCGCCGCGCCGGTTACCGGCTGCGCTACCAAGAGCGGATGGCCGGTTACTTCAAGCTCGGTGGCACCGGGTTGCAGGGCCGGAAAATCGTTAGCAAATACATAGGTGCCTGAGTACTGGGGGTTAACCTCTGCGGTAATACGCCGGTTGCCTGGGCACAGGTAACAGTCTTCGACAAAGCTTGGCGGCACTTGGGTGGCCGGCGCCTCTTGTTGCCCCTGCCAAGGTCGTTTGGCCCGGTGGGGAGACACCAGCACCCACTCATCCAACAGCGGGTTCCAGCGACGATGGCTGTGCTCCTGCAACGTTGGGTTTTTGCCATGGGTTTGGTTTGTCACTTTGCTGTGCCCCATTGATTGTTTACCACCAAGTCGCGTACAACGCGGTTAAAATCATCACAATACAAGCGGCCGCCACTTTAAAGCCGGCGCTGGTAGAGAAATCCACCTGCTGCAAGTCGATGGCTTTTTCACTGTTTTGTTTTGATCGCACGGTTAAACCCAGCGCCAAACAAATAATAAAGATCAACCCGACGCGATCCATAAACGGCAGCTCAGGCCAAAATAGCCGCGCTAATATAGACAACACCACCGACGAGATGGCCGCCAACAAAGCCGAGTTGGCATTGGCCCGTTTAACAAAAAAGCCCAGAATAAAAATCGCCACAATGCCTGGGGTAAAAAAGCCGGTAAATTCTTGAATGTATTGAAACGCCTGATCCAATTTACCCAACAACGGCTCGGCAATGATCATGGCTGTGACCATAGCGGTGACGGCGGCAATGCGGCCAATCAATACCAGCTTTTTTTCGGAGGCGTCGGCACCGCCTAACTGGCGGTAAATATCCATAGTAAAAATCGTTGAAATGCTGTTGGCCATCGAGCTAAGCGACGAGGCCACCGCAGCCACCAGTGCGGCAAAGGTCAGGCCCAACAAACCGGCAGGTACCAGTTTCATCATCTCGGGGTAGGCCATATCGGGGCGCTCCAGATCCGGCGCCAACACCAGCGCAGCAATACCTGGCAGCACCACCAAAGCGGGCATCAACAGTTTTAAAAACGCGGCAAAGGCCATCCCTTTTTGGGCCTCGCGCAGGCTTTTTGCCGCCAGTGTGCGCTGGGTGATGTATTGGTTAAAGCCCCAGTAGGATAAGTTCATAATCCACATGCCGCCAATCAATACCGACAGGCCAGGAAGGTTAATGTACTGCTCGTGCTCGGGCGGGAGAATCAGATGAAAACTGTCGGGCACCTTTTCGAGCAATGTTTGAAACCCGCTAATAAACCCCTGCCCACCAGAGATCTGTACCAGCGCCAGATAACTCACCAGCAAGCCGCCAAACACCAGCAACACCACTTGCACGATATCGGTGAGCGCCACCGCTTTAAGGCCACCGTATAAAGAGTAGGCCATGGAAAAGCCGGCCAAAAATAACATGCCGTACAGCATATCGATTCCGGCGATGGTTTTAATCGCCAAGGCGCCCAAATACAACACCGTGGTCAGGTTGACAAAGGTGTAAACCGCCAGCCAAAAAAACGCCATCACCAGCTGCACGCGTTTATCAAAGCGTTGCTCTAAAAATTGCGGCATGGTGTAGATTTTTTTCTCGAGCAAGATAGGTAAAAACCACTTACTGATCACAATTAAAGTAATCGCCGCCATCCACTCGTAAGAGGCAATGGCCAAGCCAATCGCGTAACCCGAGCCGGACATACCAATGATTTGCTCGGCGGAGATATTGGCCGCCACCAGCGACGAGCCGACCGCCCACCAAGGCAACGAGTTGCTCGCTAAAAAGTAATCTGAGCTGCTTTTTGAGTGGCCCGCTTTTTCTCGTGATACCCACCAGGCCAAAACCAAAAGCAGCACACAGTAGGCGCTGAACACGCCAATATCGACACTGTTTACATTCATCGGATGAACCTTTTACTGTTCCATTATTGTTATATAAACCGGCCCGCACCAAAATAACCTTTGGCGTATCATTGTGCCAAACTCGTGGCTAGTGGTACGGCCGCGCAACCGCTCGCGCTATAAAAGGCATCAAACCCAAGGGCGCGACTTTTATACTATAAATACTATAGTAAATGAGATGGCTTAAAATGCCAAAGGCTGAAGGCGATTTTATTTGCCTGGCCGCAGCCATAAAAAAGCCCGAGCAATGCATTGCTCGGGCTTTTTTATGGCACCACCTAAGGCACGCATTGCCTTAGGTGGATGGTAGCGGTATTACAAAGACCGCAAAAAGGCTAACAGGTCGTCTTTTTCTGATGGTGAGAGCGACTCGTATTGTTGCTTAGACGCCTCACCCTCACCGCCGTGCCAGCGAATGGCTTCATCGATGCTGCGCGCACGACCGTCGTGTAGGTAACTGTGCACTGGGGTACACACTTGCTGCCCTTGCGGCGCATTGCTGGTGCCGCCCGTGACACAAGCCGACAGACCTAGACCCCACAAAGGTGTGGTCCGCCACTCGCTGCCGCTAACACCGTCTTCGCCAAGGTTATCGGCCAGTCCGGGGCCCATATCGTGCAGCAGTAAGTCGGTGTAGGGCTGGATTGTTTGATCGCGCAACTCGGCCAACGGGTGGTACTGACTGGTTTGAAACTCGGGCGTGTGGCAATCGGCACAACCGATGCTACTAAAGGTTGCTTTGCCGTTTATCACGCCTGGCTCATCGTAGTCGCGCTGTGCACGCACACCCAACAGTGAGATGTACTTGTTTAGGTTTTCAAGGTCAGCATCAGACAGCTCGGCACCGGATGGGCCACAACCGCTTTGCGCACTGCCACAGTCCGGATCTGGGAAGATGGATGTCATCACCCCCATATCGGTGTTCAGTGCCGCCGCGATTTGCTGTTTTACGCTGGCGGTCGAGGCCTTCCAACCAAAGCGCCCTATGCGCGTCTCGCCGGTAACCGGATCGGTAACCCGTCGTGCGCGGCCCGAAATCCCATTACCGCTGCTGTCATTAGGATCCTCAAGGGCTAAAATATCCGCCTCAGAGATCGCCTCGAGCAGCCCCATGCCCACCAACTGCGGAGAGGTACGCGGCGAGAAAGTCTCGGGCGTCACACCGCTAAATTGGAAGTTGGGCGAGCGCAAGCCGTCTTGCTCGGTCCAAGAGGCAATACTCACCTGGCCTTCACTGCTGGCACCGCTATTGGCCTCGGACTGCAACACACGACCAAGCTGCGGATGCGGATCGCCATTGGCATCGCCCACTTTAAACACCCACTTATCCAGGTGTTGTCCTACAGGTTTTGCGGCGGCGCGGCCATTGCGCTCGTGACAGCCAGTACAGCTGGCATTGATGTACAGTGGCCCTGCCCCGCCGATAGCCGGCTGGTACGGTGGGTTTTCGATGGGGTTTTCATCGTGCGTGCCATCGATAAATGAGCTGTGTAAAATGCGCCGTCCGAGCATAAACGGTTGCGCATTGTCGTAGCCCATGTTGGTCGCCATTTGCATAAACAGGTTGTCCGGCTCGTTCGAGCTCATGGCGTGAACGGTTGTGTTGCCACCCAGCCATGCTTTTTCGGGGATTTTAACCGAATCTTTTACACCGCCGGCCGGGGTTGAGCCGCCCACTTCCCAGGGCACTAAACCTTCACCCACGATATAGAGATAAGTTGAGCCATAATAAGCCGAGCGACCATTGGGCACGTCGTGGTCAAGAAACTGGCTCAGCTCAAACTCCATTTTATCGCCGATGCGGATCTCGCGACCCTCGCGGCAGTTATAACTGCGCTCTTTGTAGTAATGGGTATCGTCAATGACCTCCATGGTGCCGTTGTCACAAAACTCTGCCACGGTGCCCACACCGCGATAAAACCAACGGTTTTCCGCTTCGGTGTCGTTTAGTCTAAACAAAGTCACCACATTCATGCGGATACTGTCACCGCCTTTGGCCACATAGTCGACGATCTCGATAGAGGCGGTGCGATGCTCCCAGTAAAAACTTAGGTAGTGCTCGTAGGCCTGAAACTGATCTTCTTTTGCGTGCCGGTCACGGCCACGGTCAGAAAACCGCGTGACCAACGCATCGCCACGGTCAAACTGAATCACCGGCTCGAGGGGTGTGCCACTGTGGTACAAAGGAGCCACCGGGCCACCAGCAGGAACACTGGAGCTGCTCGATGAGTGGCTTGAGCTGGAGCTGGAGCTGCTACTGCTACTGGAGCTCGAACTGGAGGAGCTGCTCGAGCTGGAGGACGAGTGATTAGCGCCATTAACGGTATAGTCGCGCCACGCCAAGCTCTGGCCCGCACCGTTGTTGATGACGGTAAAGCTCACACTGACCAGATCGCCATTGTTTAGCCCCGAGATATCATAACCCCACTCATTGCCGTCGTTGTTCATGCGAAAGTTGTTTTGCACGCCGCCATTAATGCGGTAGTGGATATCGACCGTATCCCCTTGGCTTACGGTGGCCCGTAAGGTGTTGTTATTGCTCATCTGCAAACAGCCGTCATCGCAGCTGCCACTGGCGCTAGAGGAGCTGGAGCTTTGTTGCGCCGCAAGGTTGATCCAGTCGAGGTTCATGCCCGGGGCGGTCACATCGACACGCAGCGTATACTGGCCCGAGTGCAACACATTAACGTCGCCCAAGGTTTGCTCTTGCCACACTTGCCAGCCACCGGTAGAGGGAACACTGCCGTTTAATGTCGCGCCGGCCAGCGATAGTGTGTACTCGCCACCGCCTACCTCCGAGGCCACCCGAGTGCTGACATCGTAACGGCCTGCGGCCAGCTGGATGTCGTACTCGAGCCATTCACCTGACTCCATCCAACCCACGTGGTAACCCTCGGCGTTGGCTTCGATATCCACGTCATCGTTGCGGTATTCATTACCGCTGTTGCCGGGGGTGGTGTCGTAATAAGCGTCGTAATCCTCGGCCTCTATGCGCACCGACTGGCCTGATGAGCCGAGCGCTGCGCCGTACACCTCCATCTCCCAGATAGAGTAACCCCAGTCGTTGCCAGCACTGCGACTAACCCCCTGCATGCGCACGTAGCGGTAGTTGCCCGACACCGCCACGGCATCGATTCGATCACCAAAAGTACCGCCGCTACGGGTGGCCAGCGTCGACCAATTATTGCCGTCGTTAGAGCCTTGCAGTTGGTACTCACCGGCGTTGGCTGCCTCCCAGTAAATCACCACCTCTGACAAGGCATAGTGATCGCCCAAATCAAGGGCCAGCCAAGAGGGATCAACCTGAGCCGCCGATGCCCAGCGAGTATTGCCATCGCCATCAATAGCGGCGCTGGCGGGTAAGTCTTGGGTGCTAGCAAAAGCGGTAGCCGTGTCAGATAAATTACTGACCTGTGCGTAGGCGCCTGCGCTAACGGATATCATCAGTGCCGCAAGGGCACCTCGAGAGAAGGTTTTGGCTATCATGTAGCGTTCCTCATTATTAATTTATTGTGAGGTTTGAGTAAGTGTTCGCTGCACGGCTTCCGTTATCGATTATCCCGCCGACGTCCTATCAGACACCTGATCGATCTGGCGCAGTGCTAGAATTTGGCGGCTCTTAAAGTGCAACATCCAGAGCCGTACTTAAATTCCAGTGCTGGCACTGTATAAGCAGCGCCCGCCAGCGTCTTCCCACTAAGCATAAGAGCTAAAGTGAGAAGTCACTCTTTGCTACTTTACGCACGTATAATTTGGCACACTCGCCGGCAACCCACTGGCTGCGCCACCCTAACAATAAAAGACGATTTCCTAAAAGTGTGAACTGGGTTTAGTTTGCCCGCTGCACGGTTTGGCTACAAACCACAATAAAACCACCCGCGAGACTCTATTGCGCTTTAAAAGCACAACACCAATGCCATTTTTGGCGCCACAAAAGGTTTTTAAAAAACATTCAGAGTTGTTGGCCGTAATGCCGTTGGGGCAACGCCCAATTTAGCTAAACCCTAAAAAGCCCAGCAAGCTTTGTCGCCGATTTTGTCAGCGCCACCACAACCTTCTGCCCCACAACGCACTGCAAACTCTTTGAAAAACACCACAGGCCACGCAACCGCGTAAAGCGGCCTCATTGGCAAAACGTGTAGGGGTTAATAAAAGGCGCTTTTAGGCGCAACTGAAGTCGTCACTTTTTACACAAACCGAGAGTGACACGGACCACCTTCACAGTGCGCCAAGGTGGGACGACGAATACATTTTACTGCGCGAAGATCGCATCGTGACCACTGTTGCAAACCCCAATCACGGTTTTTCAGCGGGATCCATAACGTAAAAAAAATAACGCCTAGCCCACTAGGCAACACCGTGCAGGCCATAACCAATCACGCAAAAACCGTCAATACAGCGGCTCGTTACCGACAGTGTCAGGCAACACCATCACTAATAAAAACGATACATAAGAGGTTTAAACAATGATAAAAAAATTCCGTTTGCTCCCTGTTGTTAGCATTATGGCGCTTACGCTTAGCGCCTGCGGCAGCGGCTCCAGCAACGATAACTCATCAAGCTCGTCCAGCTCGGTGGCGCCGCCTAGCTCATCGGTGGCCTCGCAATCCTCCGATGCCAGCTCGGATGTCAGCTCGGTTTCATCAAGCTCTGAAGAGGCCTCTAGCTCATCGGTTGAGTCTTCTAGCTCGTCGGTTGAGTCCTCCAGCTCATCGGTGGTGTCTAGCTCTTCGGTCTCATCGGTTTCCTCCAGCACAGCGTCAAGCTCTAGCTCGTCGAGCAGTGAAGCCAGCAGTGAAGCCAGCAGTGAAGCCAGCAGTGAAGCCAGCAGTGAAGCCAGCAGCTCAAGCTCCTCCAGCAGTGAGGCCGGTGGCTGGTCACTGATTTGGAGCGACGAGTTTGATGGTACAACCATTGACAGCAGCAAATGGGAGCACGAAGTTAACTGCTGGGGCGGCGGTAATAACGAACAACAGTGTTACACCGAGCGCGCCGATAACAGCTATGTACAAGACGGCAAGCTCCATATAGTCGCCCGTCAAGAAACCTTTAGCGGCCCGGCAGTCAATAACGAAGACCCAAGCTACAACCCTGACGACACATCAGCCACCATGCCTTACACCTCAGCCCGCTTGCGCACCCGCGGCAAAGCCGACTGGACCTATGGCCGCATGGAAATTAATGCCAAGCTCCCTCAAGGCGATGGCCTGTGGCCTGCCATTTGGATGCTGCCTACAGACTCAAATTACGGCGGCTGGCCGCTCAGCGGCGAAATCGACATTATGGAAGCGGTTAACCCCAATGCCGGTGGTGCCAATCAGGTGTATGGCACTTTGCACTACGGTCGCACTTGGCCCAATAATTTAAACACCGGCAGCGATTACACCCCGCCTGCCAACGTGTGGGACGAGTTCCACACCTACGCGGTAGAGTGGGAGCAAGGCGAGATCCGCTGGTACGTGGACGATGTGCATTTTGCCACCCACACCCAAGACGACTGGTTTACCTATTACTGGGGCGGCCAAGAGCAAGGCTTTCAGTTAGGTGCTGACGATGCGCCCTTTAACGAGAGTTTTCACCTACTGCTCAACGTAGCGGTAGGCGGCAACTGGCCCGGTGCACCAGACGGCAGCGCCAGCTTCCCGCAAACTATGGAAGTCGATTTTGTTCGCGTTTACGAGTGCTCGGCCAACCCCACCACCGGTAAAGGCTGCGCAACCATCGACCCGCACGCCAAAGATGTTACCGGCGTAGCACCGCCAACCGCCGAAAGCTTTGATCTATACAGCGGTGGCGCGGCAAGCTTTACCTTTAACACCATTGACGGCGAAGTCACCAACACTTTGGTACCGGGCTTTTACGACAACAACACCGGCAATGTCATCAGCGATCCGCAGGCAATGGACTCCGAAGGTAACACCGTTTGGGATATCGAGTTTAACGGCCCAGGCAGTGCTTTTTTAACCTCTGGTGACATGAGCGCCTACCCTGAGGTAAACGACGGTTTAAAATTCACCAATGTCGCAGCGTATGGCCAGTTGCGCTTTAAAATGCTGGTAGAGGCGATCGAGCCGACCACCGAGCTGCACATTAAGCTCGACAGCACTTGGCCCAACGTTAGCTTCCACACCATCGACACCCCGACCGTGGGCGAGTGGACCGATGTCGCGGTGGCGATCAACCAGCTATCGCCCAACAACATTGAATCGGGCGAAGCCAACCTCGGCCGGCTAATCAATGCGTTTGTCATTGAGGCCACTGGCGGCACCGCTCACGTACAACTGGCGGATATTCAACTCGGCTGTTTAAGCCCCTGTGGCATCGACCCGGTTTTGGCCGCTGTTAACGATACGTTAACCGATGAGTTCACCGTGTTTAAAAACGGTGTGCCCGGCCCCAACTGGGATTTCGGGTTAGGCACTTGGGATAACGACTCCGGCCATGTCACCGCTGATGTCACCACCGATGCTGACCGCGGCGATGTACTGGATATTTTCTTTGATACCAGCGGCAACAACGGCTTGGCGTTTATCCAATCCACCACGCCCAAAAATGGTCGTGCTTTTGCTACCAACGGCAAGCTGCGCTTTGACATCAAAGTACTGGACTACGGCACTAACACCGGCGGTATTGTGGTTAAGGCCGAAAGTGGCCCAGGCGTTGGCACTGGCGATTACATCATCGACCGGGTGCCCACTGGAGCCTGGACAACGCTGACCATCGACATCGCCGATTTGCTCTCAGCACCCGGCAACAGCGGCTTTAATATCGATGCGTTTAACACACCGTTTGTGATTTTGCCCGCATGGGATGATCAGGCCGGCGTACACATCCAAATCGACAACGTCGAGTGGATCGACGGCGACGGCTCAAGCGAAGCCACTGTAGATGCTATCACCGACAGTTTTGACATCTATGTCGATGGAGCACCAAGTTCACCCCAAGGCCTAAACATTGGCACATGGGATAACGACACGGGCCACATTACCGTCAACACCGTAGCCGATGTCGACCGAGGTGATGTGCTGCAGCTAGATTATAGTGACAACCCCAATAATGGTGTGGCTTTTTTGCAGTTCACTGATCTGAAAAACCTCAGCGCTTTTGCCAGTGAGGGCCAG
>Ga0209075_1002817_pt1 | contig 14987 bp, 12 predicted proteins | sample Stecom2011_FD_187523 | JGI IMG/M metagenome (GOLD analysis project Ga0209075, IMG submission 187523) | Agricultural soil microbial communities from Utah to study Nitrogen management - Steer compost 2011 (SPAdes) (version 2) | ecosystem: Environmental > Terrestrial > Soil > Agricultural land... | reverse complement strand
GACCTACACTAAGAACAGTCTATATAAATGTAGGTCGCGGCTTTAGCCCGACATGGCGTCGAAGACGCCCGTTAACGTGCCGGATGGGTCGCACTGTAAAAGCGACCGTCCTTAACAAAGACGTTTAGCCTTCAATAACCGCTTTATAGCCATCGGCATCAAGAAGGTTGTCTAAGTCAGCTTGGTCGGTCATTTCCATTTTGAAGAACCAGGCTTTGTTGTATGAGTCTTCGTTGATTAGCTCGGGTTCATCAACCAGCTCTTGGTTAACGGCAATGACTTTACCTGTTACGGGCGCATAAATATCAGAGGCTGCTTTTACCGACTCAACCACGGCAACTTCTTGGCCAACTTCAACTTCCATACCGACTTCTGGTAGCTCAATAAATACGACATCGCCCAATTGTTCTTGAGCGAAGTCAGTAATACCCACTGTCACAGTACCGTCGGCTTCAACACGTGCCCACTCGTGTGACTCCATGTATTTTAAGTCGGTAGGGACATTGCTCATTGTTTTCTCCTAAATAGCTGTACGACAGCTGTTTGTATATTTAACTTAATGTGTCGCATTCTAAGGCAACAAAGAAAAATTAAAATTGTTTTTTACCATTTCGTACGAAAGGTAGGTTAATAACTGTAGCACTTACTAAATTACCATCAATGCTTACTTGGCATTTGTCTTGCGTTGTTGCAGGAACACGCGCAATAGCAATATTGGTGTTTAGACTGGGCGAGTATGTAGCAGAGGTGATCACACCGCTGTTTTCTGCATCTGTTAGTGCTTGTCCGGTGCTGGCTGCGGCATGTTGCGGTAATACTAAGCCGACTAACTTGAAGTCTACTCCACGCGCTTGCTCAGCAGATAAAGCATCACGCCCAAGAAAGGCGCGGTCTTCAGGTTGCCAAGCGATGCTGTGTGCCATGTTAGAGGTAAGCGGTGACTCTTGCTCGCTCATCTCTTTGCCATAGAAGTTAAAGCCCGCTTCGATACGTAAGCTGTCGGCGGCTTGTAAGCCACAAGGCACAACGCCTGCATCTAATAGGGTTTGCCATAGTTCGGCAGCGTCTTCTTCCGGCAGAGTGATTTCTAAACCGTCTTCACCAGTGTAGCCCGTGCGCGAATAAAACCAATGCGATAGAGTTTTGCCTTCAAAGCGGTTTAATGAATCAATCAGCTCTGCGGCGTCAGGATACAGTTTTTTAACACAACTTATAGCCTTAGGCCCTTGAATAGCAATAAGGCACAGTTCCGGGCGTTCGGTTAGCGATATCTCATAACCTGTGGCATGAGCGGTCATCCACTCAATGGATTGGTTGCGCGTATGCCCGTTAGAAATAATGCGATACCAATTGCCCATGTTATATAAAATTACATCGTCAATAATGCCGCCATTGTTATTAAGCATGGTGCTGTAGAGCGCTTGTCCGGTGTTTTCTAAACGTGAAACGTTGTTAGCCAGTAGTTTTTGTAAATAAGCTTCGGCATCGATGCCGCGTATATCCACAATGGTCATGTGCGACATATCAAACATGCCCGCGTGCTGGCGTACTGCTAAATGTTCATGTGTTGCTGAATGGTAATGGTTGGGTACTTCCCAATCGCCAAGTAATGTAAAACTGGCATTAGATTCGAGGTGCTTAGTATACAGAGCAGTGTGTTTACCCATTCTAAATCCTGAGTAGATATTCTTGTTATAAGTATTGTTATCTGTTTTTTAGCTCTTTTTTAACCGTTAATTAGCCTTGACTCCGACTAAGGCTTCATTGTCTTAGCAATGAAAAAAGCTGGCAAGTATAGCGCTAATAGCCACTGTTAGCACCTGCCTTCATGCTTTGATTGCACGAACCATTAACTGAATATGCTGAGTAAGAATTTCTTCGTGGCTAGCGGGTAGCTCTAGGTTTTCTAACAAACCGTCCATATGCGCTAAGGCGAAGCCGTGAATGTTTGCCCAACAGCTATTCGCCAGTAAGGGCGCGGGCACTGGGGTTATTTCACCATTGGCCTGACCTTGTTCAATAAAGGTTTGCAAGACGGTAAAAGCGGCACGCCCAGCAGCGACTAATTTGGGGTAGTTTTGACGATCAGAAATGGTAGGGCCAAACATCAAACGGTACTTTTCAGGGTTATCAAAAGCGTAGCGTAGGTATACCTCGCCGGCGTTTTGAATATTTTCAGGGGCACTTTTTCCAAGGGTGATGGACGCCAAAAACTCATTGGCTAACTCTTGTAATGCTAAGGTGGCAAGCTCTGCCAGTAATTCATTTTTATCGGTAAAGTGACGGTAGGGCGCCGTTTGTGAAACGCCAACATCACGTGCTAAAGCACGTAAGCTCAGCTTTTCGACCCCTTTTTCGCGAATAATGCTAATGGCTTTGTGTAAGAGCTCTTCACGCAGATTGCCGTGATGGTATGTGTTATCAGTTTTAGTGCTCATTTCTTATTCTAGGTGTGTTTAGTCGGCGACATAATAGGTGAAATATTTTTTATTGACCATTATTGTGCTTTGGGCATACTATGTTTTCAATGTAAACATACTCTTTATAGAGCCTAATTAAAACAATAAAGTGGCCAAAATGAAAAACCTATCAATTCGTCGACTCTGTCTGTTCATTCCCTTGTTTTTTTCGCTTGCTGTTTCCGCTCTGGAGCCTTTGTCGGTAGAAGTGTCTATTGCGCACTGGCAAGACTACTCTAAGCCGGTGCGTATTAGCGGCACATTAGAGAACAAGTCTGAACAGAACTTAGCTTTTAAAGTGAGTGGCTTAGTAAAAAAAGTTAAGGCGAACGAAGGGCAGTGGGTTAAAAAAGGGCAAGTACTCGCCGCGTTAGATTTAGAAGAAATTAACGCTCAGGTGTCTAAGGCACAGTCGGTGTTAGATAACTCAGAACGCAACCTAGAGCGTTTTACCTCGTTACAAGGGCAAAACGCTCTGTCGATAGACCAACTACAAGCGGCCGAAACACAAGTAGACGTTGCCCGTTCCGATTTAACCGTCGCTAAGTTTAATTTGCGCCATGCGGTGATTCGTGCACCTGCCGATGGACGTGTGCTTAAGCGTTATATTGAAAACAACGAAATGGTCGCCCCTGGTACACCGGCTTTTATCTTTGCGCCTAAGCAGGGTGGTTGGGTGATGCGTGCCGGCGTGACCGACCGTGATATCGTTCGACTTAGTTTGGGTGACAGCGCAGAAGTAACGCTTGATGCATATCCTGGTGTGCCATTTAAAGCACAAGTGAATGAGCTGGCGGCACGTGCCGATATTAGCCAAACCTTTGGCATAGAGTTACGTATCGAAGAAGAAACTGAAACACCATTACTTGCCGGCTTTGTCGCCTATGCAGAAATCATCCCCATTCAGTCGCGACAAGTAGTGCTGTTGCCGGCCATGACGATGGTCAGAGGCAGCCGTACCGAAGCTATTCGTAAAAGCGGAATGCACAGCGAAGCTGAAGTTTTTGTCGTCAATGAAAACAACCAAGCTGAATTGCGTCGCTTGCCATTACTATCGATAGAACAGGGCAACTTAGTGATTGCGTCAGGCTTAGAAGAAGGTGAGCGAGTGGTGACTAAAGGGGCGTCCTTTTTAAGTGAAGGGCGTGCCGTAAACATTACCGCTAATGCGTCATCCGACTCACAACTCGTAACAGAATAGAGGTAGTTACCATGAAATTACCTGGACTGGCTGTACGTAACTATCAGCTAACGATTGTTCTGTTTGCTCTGCTATTGGTTTTAGGCACAGTATCTTTCTTTACTATGCCGCGCTCGGTTGACCCTCAGTTTAACTATCCGGCGGCCGTTATTAAGGTAGTGTCGCCGGGAACTACACCCCTAGATATCGAAAAGCTTATTGTTGACCCCATCGAAAGCGAGCTGAACGAGCTGGATGACATTTACGAATTTAAAACCAACGTCGAAGATGGTTTAGCTTTTATTCGAATTGAGTTTTTATTTAATACCAACCCAGACGACAAATACGACGATGTGGTGACCGCAGTCTCACAGGTGCGTGGTCAGTTACCCGACAGTGTCGCACATTTAAGTGTTGAAAAACTCACGCCCTCAGACGTGAATATTCTGCAGGTCGCGCTAATTTCAGAACAAGCCGACTATTTAGAATTAAAGAAACACGCAGAGCTATTAGAAAAACAACTTGAGCGTGTCAGTGGTGTACGTCGTACTCGTATTGATGCCTTGCCAGAATTAGAAGTCCAAATCCAGGTAGAGCAGCGTAAAGTTAATGCACTAGGTATCAGCTTGGCTGAAATCGCACAGGCGGTAGAGCAGTCGGCACAAAACATTCCAGGCGGTTACGCTGAAAGCGGTGAGCGTCGCTTTACCATTCGTACCAGTGGTGACTACGAAAACTTAGAGCAAATTGAAAATACCGTGGTGCGCTCAGTGGGCGGTAAGATTATTTATTTGCGCGATATTGCTCATGTCAGCCTGACAGAAAGCCTGCCTATTTATAAAGCCCGATTTAATGGTGAAAAAGCGGTATTTATCTCGGCGGTACAGCGTATGGGCACGCAGATATTTGATGTGAGAAAAGATATTGATCAAGTATTGGAAGCCTACAAACCACGCTTGCCAGAATACATGCGTATTGAATTGGCGCTTGATCAATCCGACAGTGTTGAATTCCAAATTACCCACTTCTTTGACAACCTCAAACTCGGTTTGGCGTTAGTAGCTATTATGTCGTTATTAGTGCTGGGCTTTAAGCCGGCCTTGGTGGTAGTAGTGGCTATTCCCTTATCGATCTTTATTGCCATTGGCTGGGTTGATCTAAGCGGCTTTGGCTTAAACCAAATGAGTATTATTGGTTTGGTAATTGCTCTAGGGATGCTGGTGGATAACGCCATTGTGGTGGTTGAAAACGTTGGCCGGCATCTGCGCGAAGGTAAAACACCCAAGCAGGCGGCAATATCAGGCAGTAGCCAAGTCGGCTGGGCGGTAGTGTCTGGAACCCTAACGACCATTCTGGCGTTTGTGCCGCTGATAATGATGCAGAATGGCCCCGGTACTTTCTTGCGTGCCATGCCCGTTACTGTGGTGCTGACACTGATTGCTTCTTTAGTGGTGGCTTTAGGGTTAACGCCACTATTAGCCAGTCGTTTAGGCAGCAGTGTTAACTCAACCCCTTATTTGCAACGTAAACTACAAACACTGGCAGATGGACATTATAAAAACGTGCTCGATAAAGCCTTGGCTAAGCCAAAAGCGGTATTGGGAATTTCGGTACTTGTGCTGGTGTTAGCTTTGGCGTTATTTCCCATAATTGGCGTGAGTCTGTTTCCTAAAGCAGAACAACCAATGATTTTCGTTAGCATAGAAATGCCAGAAGGTACTACCTACCAACATACCGATTTAATGGCATCGCAAGTCGAAAATATTGTGAATAAGTACGATATTGTTAAAGACATTGCTACTAACGTCGGCCGTGATAACCCGCGCGTTTACTATAATATTTTTCCATCCCGGCAAGCCGTTAACTACGCCCAACTCTTAGTAACCTTGCACGAACGTGATTTAAGGCAAGTAGAGCCTTTTGTTGCTCAGCTACGTCAAGAGTTTAACAAGTTCACAGGGGTGGATATCAGCATTAAAGAATTTATGCAGGGTCCACCTGTAGCGGCACCGGTAGAAATACGAGTAATGGGTGAGGTGCTTAACGATATTCGTGATGCCACTTTAGATGTTGAAGAAATCATTGCCAATACGCCCGGTACGGTCGATGTGGAAAACCCCATTAGTAAAGAAAAGGTTGATCTGCATGTCGATATTAATCGTGATAAAGCCGCGCTATTAGGTATTCCATTATCAACCATCGACCACAGTATTCGCACCGCACTGGTGGGGTCTAAAGTAGGTAAGTTTCGTGACGAAGAAGGCGACGAGTATGATTTAGTGCTGCGTTTGTCGGAATATTCAGACCCGCAACTAGGGGTCTTTGATGATATTCAAGTGCCCACGGCTGATGGCACGTTGGTGCCCTTGTTGCAGTTGGCGACTATTCGCCCTGAAACAGGCATCGCACGCTTCCACCATTTTTCTACCGAGCGTATGGCATCGGTGACAGCGCATGTTCTGCCGGAATACACCACTGAAGACGTAACGAATGCAGTGGTCGAACAGCTTGAAGAGTACGCATGGCCGGCGGGGGTGTACTATGAAATCGGTGGTGAGCAATCCAGTCGAAAAGAAGCCTTTGGTGGTATGGTGAAAGCTACGGCCTTTGCTTTAATGGGTATTTTCGCTGTGTTAGTGATGCAGTTTCGATCCATTACTCAGCCACTGATTGTTTTTGCTGCTATTCCGTTTGCGGCGACAGGATCCTTCTTAGCGTTGTTTATTGCGGGCTACACCTTCAGTTTTACTGCCTTTATTGGCTTTACTTCGCTGGTGGGCATCGTGGTGAACAACTCTATTATTTTAGTAGATTACACCAACCAAATGCGCTTAGAAGGTATGAGTAAGCTTGAAGCGATCGCTTCTTCAGCGCACACGCGTTTTATTCCTATTGTGCTAACGAGCTTAACGACTATTGGTGGTTTAATTCCTATTACTTTATCGGGCTCCGGAATGTGGTCACCTTTAGGTTGGGTGATTATTGGCGGGTTAACGCTCTCGACTGTATTAACGCTAGTGGTGGTGCCGGTGCTTTATACTATGTTGAGTGAAGATAAAATCGAGCAGGCCTAAGCTAAGAACTTAAGGAGATACTTTTAACGTAGGTTTGAATACGTAATTGTCTCCTAACTCTTTAGGCACCGGCGGAAAAGGATTAGCAACCAGTATCGATTTAACCGCCCAGTCATCAAAGGCTGGGTTACCGCTTGAATCAATGACCTGAACATCGGTTGCAATTTGTCGATAACTAAAGCGAATTTCAACTCTAACGCTACCGCTAAAACTATGCGGAGCGGTTAGGGTTTTGCGAAGATGCGCCAGTACTTTTTGTTGGTAGTCTCGCTCTAATGGATCGCTTGAAAGTAGTTCTTTCGATACCGCCAACCCACTTTCTTCTTTTGTATCATCATTAATGCTTTTTTCTGAACTTGCTGTTGGCGCAGGTGCAGTAGGCTTAGCCACAGCGTTTGACGACAGTCTGCTGGTCGCTGTTTTAGTCGAGGAGATTTTAGTGGTTACTACCGTCTGTTGAGCACTGTTCGATTGTGGTTCTTGCTTAGCCGATGACGCTTGAGTGCTTTGTTTTGCCTCTGCCGCAGTCGGCGGTTGTGCTTTTTTAATTTCAGCTTGAGTCGGTGTTTCTTGCTTTAGCTCGGCAAAAATAACCGGCAGTGCCGTTGGTTTAGATGGCTGACTTTTATTGCTAAAATTTGGCCACATAAGCAGCAGGTGAAGCCCTAAAGAAATTAAAACAGCTATCCATAACGTTTGGTTGGAACGCTTAGTAACCGATCTGTTTCTTTGAAATGGATTCACCGCTTTCCCTTTTACTGTTGTACTCTGGCACTATTATGAGTGATATAGTTTAAAACGTGTAATCAAAGCATCTAATTAATAAAAGCCGTGCATTTAAATGGGCGGTCTTCGAAGAGCAACTAAGAACACCATGTCATCTGCCATAGATTCCAGTCAAATAGCGAGTATAACCAGCATCAGTCAATATGTAGGCGACAGGGCGAAACCTGCATTGCACTCTATTGCACGTAGCGAGTTGCTTAAGCGCTTATCCGAGCAGCCATTGATTTGGTTAAACGCCCATGCCGGTTTTGGTAAAACTCAATTGATGCTACAGCTTGCCGATCAGCACGAACAAAATAACGGACAGGTGCTTTGGTTAAACCTAAACGATAAAGCTCAACAAGAACATTACTTTATCGCTCTGTTGATTGCTTGCACTCAACAACAGCTATCGCTCGATGAGCGAGCCACTGCGTTGTTAACTGAAGCACAACAAAACTGTACGCAAGATATAGAACAGGCCCTATTAAGCTGGCTGACCTGCCTGTTAGAAACAAAAGAACGACTCTTTATTGCCTTGGACGATGTGCATTTATTGGGAGAGGGGCAGAGTTGGCAGCTGCTTATACGCATACTGGAGCTAATACCAAGCCACTGCCAGATGGTTTTGGCTGGTCGATACTTACCGGCAGCAACTGGTCGCTTGCGTTTGTTGAATAAATTACAGTGGCTGCAATCTAACGATTTGCGCTACAGCGAAACAGAGATTCAAATAGCCATTAAACAGCATGGCCTTACAAATAACGCCAGCCAAGTACAAAACAACCTTGCTTACTTGCAAGGCTGGCCGGCTGGGCTAAGTATTTGGCTGACAAAATTCAGTCGCCTGCATCCGTACGAAGTGGGCGCAAACTTTGCTGAATATGAGCTAGACGATTATCTAACAGGCGAAGTGTTAGAGTCTATATCGAAAGAAATGTTGGTCTTTTTGCGCGAACTGGCGGTAATTGGTCAGTTTAATGAGCCGCTGCTAAATAACCATTACGGTAACGACAACTACCACCCTCTATTGATGGAAGCTATAAAGCTCAATCTGTTTATTCAACCTGTTTTAAAAACTTCCGGTTGGTATCAAATGCATCCGGTGATGTCGGCATTACTTGCTAAGCAGTTACCCTTGATACAGCGTCATGAAATTCATAAGAAAACCTTTCAGTGGTTAAGCAGGCAACCTAAGCAAGCAGTGCCTGCGTTGCGTCATGCGCTGGCAGCCGATATGGCAATGGAAGTGCAAGAGTGGGTGTTACAGGAGTCTGAATACATTCTGGCAAGCCAAGACTTCTCAAGCTTGCTGGCCTGGATACAACAGCTAGGTTGTGAATTTTTAGAGAAGTCTCCGCGTTTGCTCGTTATTGCTTGTGTGACTTATATAGTGACGCAAATGCGTGATGATGCGTTTAGGGTGTATGGCCAGTTGCAGAAGTCTGGGTATCTGCAGCCTGCCGAACAAGATGCCTTAAGTGGTAGCTTGGCACGAATGGATAATAACCTAGAGCAGGCCAATCTATTATGTGCGAGTGCTCACAAACACTTACCGCCAGAGCGCTTAGCACTGCGCGTATTAATGTCATCGACATTAACGCATTTAGGCTTATCGCTTAAAAAGATAGACGATGCCATGCACTGGAATAATCAAACGCAGGCATTAGCACAGCAAAGCCAGTCACCTAGCCTAGGTGCGGTGGCGCAGTTTGATTTGCTGCGCATTGAGTTTTATTTAGGGCACATTGGGCGTTGCAAAGAAATTGCTGAACAGGCCACAGCGCAGCTTATGCAATCGCCAGAAGGGGTTGACCAAGTACCTGCCGGGCGTTTGTTTGTATATCAAGCCATATTTGGTTGGTTAACGGGTGAAGATGTCAATAAGGTGACCTCTGCGCTGCAGTTAGGTTTGCGTTTGTGTTTGCAACAAAAGGACGTGAACTTAAGTTTAGGCTATGCCTTGAAAGCTGTTATGTTGGCGAACGAAAAGTATTACGATGACGCTTTAGCAATATTGGCAGAAGCAAAAATAAAGCTGCAGCAATGGCATGTTGAGCCTTTTAATTATCAATGGCTGTATGTCGTTCAAATCAATATATTGTTGAGCCAAAATAAGGTTGGTTTTGCACAAAACCTATTTAAAGAGTTGTTAAACGATAAGAAGTTTACCCAACTGCCTAAGCCAGAAGTCTTTCCTTTGCTGCCTGAAATTACCATGATTACTCAGGCGCGCTTGTATTTGATGACCGGCCAAACCGACGCTTGTTTAGAGCTAATAGACGTTGCCAAAGAAGCCAGTAATAATGCCGTGTTCCAACATTTGTTGGGCTTGCTTAAGGCCGTCAGTTTGCAGCGCTTTGGTGGAGCGGAAAGCCAACAGCTGTTGTATTCAATGATGCGTCTCTTAGAGCGCGAAAAAATCTCCATTCAAATCTTTAACTGGTTGCCTCTGCAAAGAGCGCTAGGCAGTAATGATGATAAAGACACCGCATTAAATACCAATTTAAGTGACCGTGAATTACAGGTGCTTAAGAAAATTGCCGAAGGATTGTCGAATCAAGACATTGCCGATCAGTTGTATATTTCGCTGCACACGGTTAAAACCCATGCGCGTAAAATTAATATTAAATTGGCCGCAAAAAACCGTACGCAGGCATTATGCCGAGCACGTGAGCTTGCCCTAATCTAACTGGGTAAAATAATTCCGAGTGCTATTGTCAGGTAATCGAAAGGTTGTGCTACAATGCGACCAAATTTCTACTAAATTGGAGAGTTTTATGGATATTATGCAAGCCATTAAAGAGCAAGTTGAAGGTAATGCTATTCTGCTTTACATGAAAGGCTCACCGAACCAACCTATGTGTGGTTTCTCTGCGCGTACCGTGCAAGCTGTCATGGAATGTAACCAGAAGTTCGCTTATGTCGATGTACTATCAAACCCAGACATTCGTCAAAACTTACCAATCTATGCAAGCTGGCCAACCTTCCCACAGCTATGGGTAAAAGGTGAGTTGGTTGGCGGTTGTGACATAGTGACCGAGATGCACGAAAAGGGCGAATTAAAAACCCTGCTTGAAGAAGCTGCCGCTGAAGCCTAAAACTATTTTAGGACTTTGACCTCAAAGCCGGCCTCATTCAATATGTAGGCCGCTGCTTCTGCTCTGCTTTCCCCAATCACCACATAAATAAAATCTTTTTCTAACGAATCTAGTTTCGAGCGTAATTGCGATAGAGGAATTGCTCGGCTGTGGTTAATAGGATTCACTTCTACTTCTTGTGATAAGCGCACATCGATAATAATAGTGCCGGTATCACCGTCGCTAATAAGAGCGGCTAATTCATCTTCACTAATGTAAGAAATAACCGGCTCTTTTAGCAGGGTGTCAAAGTGTTCTTTGGTTAATACTTTTAAAATACCGTCGCTGCTCATGGTAACAGTGGCATTGCGCGGTAAGTTACTGATTAACGCATCTTCGCCAAAGAGTGCGCCGTTAGTAATGGCGGCTAATACGGTGGGCTTATTGTTTTCCATACGGGTAACAATGGCCTTGCCTTTTTGAATGACATAACACTCGTTAGCGTCATCACCTTCTTGAATAATTACTTCGCCTAAACTGACTGTGCGCTCAGTAAAATCACTGAGCAGTTTTTGAATATTACCCGGTGGAATACGATTGAAAATATTCGAGGTGAGCAGTGCGTCTAACCAGTCGATTTGAACGTCGGTTTCTTCATTTTGTTGGAATTGAGCGATTTCAATCCAAGTATTAATCAGCTCTAAGTGTTGGCGACTAACCGCAAATAAGGTGCAGTCGGTTTTAGTCACCCCTGCGTGACGGTGGATGGCATGACTGCCATCTAACGCTAAAATGTTTTCAGGGTCAGCGCTGCAAATTTGCGTGATTTCAAATTGGCTGTCCGCTAAATCAACGCAACCCGACAGCAGAAAATGGCATTCATTGTCTTCCACGCCGCGTTTAAAGATGACACGTTTCGCCGGCACGCTATACAGGCGAAAGTGTGGAAGTAGATCGGCGATGGCAGATTCAGAGAGTTCATCAAAAGGAATGAACTGCTGCACCTGTTCTGCTGTCAGTGTGGATTTAGTGTTGTCAGTCATAGCGGCATTTATTAATTATGTTTTATTATATTTATTATAGGTTAAGAGTTGTACTTTCGCGCTTCGCTTTGAGAAACACCAGCGGTTAAGGTAAATCGCATCGCATCTTCAAACGACCAGTCTACAACAGTAATACGCTCGCGTGGAACAAATAAAGTATAACCACCAATCATATAGCTCATTGGCAGGTATACCGCGACCATGTCTTTACCTGCTAGCGCATCGTCTAATGAATTAGGTGTCTGGCCAGAGGTGATAAACCCAACCGCTTTGCCTAAATTCTCAATATCGACTAATACCACTTGTTGATCTTTGCTTTCTTGTTGATCAAACATGTTGGCAAAGTCTTTGATTGCCCCGTATAGAGTCTTAACTAAGGGGAATCTTAGCAGTAAGTCTTCAAAATAATGGTAGACCCAACTTACAGGGTTAAATTGAAATAACAATCCAATTATTACTAAGCCAATAATCATTAGCAATAAACCCATACCTGGGAATAGGTTGGGCAGGCTTAGCAGCATAATAAGATCGGTGCCAAAACTGTTCAGCCACAACAGGGTGGACCACAGCAACCAACCTGTAATAAGAATGGGTAAAGCGACAATCGACCCTTTAATTAAAGGCTGTATAAATAGTTTTTTCATATTGTTGTTTATCTGTGTGTTGTCGAGGAGTTCTATTAGTGTGGCATAGCTTGCCGCCTAACTAAACAGCCGTTATAGTGTAACCCTAGTTTTCAACCTTTACACACGGAGTTTCTGGTGTCTTTCTATATAAACCCAATGGCCCAGTGGCAGCAATTAAATCGTCGATGGTGAAGCACAGTTTATTTCTGGCTTTTGCTCGTACTTTATTTTTTTGCTAAAGGTTTACTAATATGACACCCGAACAATTCTCAGCGTTTGCCGCTCAAGGCTTTAACCGTATTCCTGTTACCCGTCAGGTACTTGCGGATTTAGACACCCCTTTAACCACTTATCTAAAACTTGCGAATGCGCCTTATAGTTCATTGTTTGAGTCTGTACAGGGTGGCGAGAAATGGGGGCGTTACTCCATTATTAGCTTACCCGCTAAGCAAGTACTAACTATCAGTGGCCAAGAAGCCTTAGTGCATAGTAATGGTGAGTTAATAGAAAGCCACCAGGTTAGTGACCCATTAGACTTTGTCACTGAGTTTCAAGCCCGTTTTAACGTGCCTGAGCTAGATGGTTTGCCACGCTTTAATGGTGGGTTGGTTGGCTACTTTGGATACGACACCGTACGCTATATTGAACCTAAGCTAAAAGACAGCTGCCCTGAAGATGCTTTAAACACCCCCGATATATTATTGATGGTGGCAGAAGAGGTAGTGGTCTTTGATAATCTCAGTGGAACCATACACCTAATAGTGTTGGCGAACCCAGAGCAGTCGAACGCATTAGCACAAGCCAATGAGCGTTTAAACGAGCTTTGCCACAAGTTACGTCAGCCCTACAGTGGTCCAATTGGTCAGCCGTTGGCACAAACCAAAACAGTTAAAGAAGAAGACTTCCGTTCTTTATTTGGCGAAGACGCCTTTAAAGACGCCGTTGAAAAGATTCGTCAATACGTTTTATCGGGCGACATTATGCAATGCGTTATTTCACAGCGCATGCAAGTTCCATACAGTGGTGATCCGGTTAATATTTATCGTGCGCTGCGTACCCTAAACCCTTCGCCTTATATGTACTGTTTACACTTAGATGATTTCCATGTGGTCGGCTCTTCACCCGAGGTACTTGCACGCCTAGAAGACGGTGAAGTAACCGTACGCCCTATTGCCGGTACACGTTATCGCGGCAAAACACCGGAAGACGACTTAGCCTTAGAAAAAGAGCTGTTGGCCGACCCTAAAGAAGTGGCTGAACACTTAATGCTGATCGATCTTGGGCGCAACGATGTGGGTAAAGTCTCTAAAGTAGGCGAAGTGCGAGTCACCGATAAAATGGTGGTCGAGCGTTATTCCCATGTGATGCATATTGTGTCGAACGTGACCGGACAGGTAAAAGACGGTGTGACGGCTATGGATGTAATTCGCGCCGTGCATCCAGCGGGCACCTTAAGTGGAGCGCCTAAAGTGCGCGCGATGGAAATTATCGACGAGTTTGAACCCACTAAGCGCGGTGTTTATGGCGGCGCAGTAGGGTATCTAAGCTGGAACGGAAATATGGATACCGCCATTGCCATTCGTACGGCTGTTATTAAAGACGGTATGTTAAACATTCAAGCCGGTGCCGGTATTGTAGCCGACTCTATCCCTAAGCTTGAGTGGAAAGAAACCATGAACAAAGGTCGTGCCATGTTCCGAGCTGTGGCCATGGCTGAAGCAGGATTAGATAACTAACCCGCAATATTAAAAGCACCTATATAGAGCACGCCCATGCTGTTAATGATAGATAACTACGACTCCTTTACTTACAACATAGTGCAGTATTTTTCTGAGCTAGGGGAAGATGTGAAAGTGTTTCGTAACGATGCCATTAGCTTGGCAGACATTGAAGCACTTAACCCTGATTACTTAGTGATATCGCCAGGGCCTTGCACGCCAAATGAGGCGGGCATTTCCATAGAAGCTATTAAGCACTTTGCCGGCAAGATTCCTATTTTAGGCATTTGCTTAGGGCATCAGAGTATTGGTCAGGCGTTTGGTGGTGAAATCATTCGTGCTGAGCAAATCATGCACGGAAAAACCTCGCCCATTCACCATGCCAATATCGGTATTTTCGAAGGGTTAACCAATCCTTATCAAGCCACTCGTTACCACTCGTTGGTCATTAACAGAAAGGGTTTTCCTGATTGTTTAGAAATTACGGCTTGGACGCAAAACCCAGACGGCAGTATGGAAGCTATTATGGGGATTCGTCATAAAACTTTAGCAATTGAAGGGGTACAGTTTCACCCTGAGTCCATTTTGACCGAACATGGACACGATTTATTACAGAATTTTTTGACTCGATATAAGGCACAAAAATAATGGCCGAATTAGATATTAAAACCGCATTAATGCGTATTGTTGAGCGACAAGACTTAACCACAGACGAAATGATTTCAGTCATGCGCCAGATTATGACAGGGCAATGTGATGATGCCCAAATAGGTGCATTTTTAACCGCCATGCGCATGAAGAGTGAGAGCATTAGCGAGATTGTTGGTGCGGTAACAGTAATGCGTGAGTTGGCGACAGGTATTAAGGTTAATGACAAACATGCAGTCGATATAGTCGGTACCGGTGGTGATGGTGCTAACTTATTTAACGTATCATCGGCCTCTGCGTTTGTGGTTGCCGCAGCTGGTGGTGTGGTCGCTAAACACGGTGGTCGTGGTGTGTCGTCTAAATCGGGCAGTGCCGATGTGATTGAAGCCATGGG
>Ga0209075_1002816_pt1 | contig 14991 bp, 10 predicted proteins | sample Stecom2011_FD_187523 | JGI IMG/M metagenome (GOLD analysis project Ga0209075, IMG submission 187523) | Agricultural soil microbial communities from Utah to study Nitrogen management - Steer compost 2011 (SPAdes) (version 2) | ecosystem: Environmental > Terrestrial > Soil > Agricultural land... | reverse complement strand
TCTGAAGATGAGCAATTTTATGTAACAGGAATTGTTGATACCGTCGATAGTGTCTTATATTTATCGGATGAATATTTAGCGAATCCAAACAAAAATAAAACATATCTTGATGCAGAACTTTACGTGACAATGTATGATCAAATTACGTACGGTAATGAAAAGGAAGCACATATTGGCGATAATCGTTTTGATATTTTAGATTACGATTTTAACGATGAAATGATTATTGATGAAATTTATGGAAATGATTATATCTACGGCGGTGTAATACAAAATCATCATGAAGATGCTGTAGAAGTAGAAATTGAATGGACATTTGTTTATTATGATTACAAGGGTTATCCAATCGTACGTCAAGACTTTAAGATTACGACAACAGAAAAAATTATCATCAATCCTAATTTAAATGAAGAAAGGTTATCTAAAGCAATCATTATAGGTGCAAAACGCTTTGAAGACATAAAAACTGAAGTACTTGATCAAGTTTATGAATATGCAAAACGCGAGTCACCAAAAACGACTGCTTTAATTGTTGGTGGCAGAGCAAGTGGCAATCGTCTACTAAAAAATATTGATACGGATACATACCGAATCTTTTATCCAGCAAATGTCAAAGATCCGTTAAGACCTGTTTATGTATTCTTATTTACGCTACTGGCAATTGTTACGATTGGATTGGTTGGAAGTTTCTTATACACAATCTTGCATGCAGTAACGAAAAACGTTATGGCGGCACGTCAAAAAGACTTTGCGATATATCGTTCGATTGGTGCAAACAAAAAAGACTTAGGACGACTTGTTATTATCGAGCAAGTAATCTTATCGATTTTTGCACTCATACTTGTAATAATCGCATTTAACATCTTGTCACACTATGTACTTTCAATTGCTCGGATTGTTGATTATCTCATTTGGTCAGACTACATTGCTCTATTTATTATCTTTGCAATATTTGGTGCACTATTAGGCATGCGATTTAATCGTAAAGTATTTAATCAAACGGTTGTTGAAACATTATCGCTTGCTAAGGAGGATATCCTATGATTGAACTTAGAAGTTTAAATAAATTTTTTAATAAGGGTAAGAAAAATGAAATTCATGTTTTAAATGATGTTTCGTTATCTCTTCCTGAAAAAGGTTTAGTTGTCATCCTGGGTAGCAGCGGTTCAGGTAAAACGACATTACTTAACGTAATAGGTGGACTCGATAAAGTAGGTAGTGGTTCAATTACTTATAAAAATCAAGAAATTAGCCGCTTTAATGTAACAAAATGGGATGAACTTAGAAATGAGACCATCGGCTATATTTTCCAAAATTATTACTTACAACCACAATTATCGGTCTATGATAATATCGCTTTTGTCTTAAAAATGATTGGAATTAAAGACGATGAAGAAATTGATAAGCGCGTTACATACGTACTTAAAGCGCTTGGTATGTATGAATACAGAAAGAAAAAAGCACTACAACTTTCTGGCGGTCAACAACAACGCGTTGCCATTGCACGTGCACTTGTAAAAAATCCAGATATCATTATTGCTGATGAACCCACTGGAAACTTAGATAGTAAAAATACAACCGAGATAATGAATATTATTCAAAAAATATCTAAAGAAAAATTGGTTGTCCTTGTTACACATGAAAAAGAACTTGCTGATTTCTATGCAAATAGAATCATTCAAATCGTTGATGGGAAAATTGTTAACGACTATGAAAATATTCAATCTGAACATCATGGCTTACAAGACGATCAAATCATTTACTTAAAGGACTTAGAAAACAATACAAGCGTCTCTAGTGAACATCTTGAAACGAATCTCTATAGTGATCAGCCAATTAAAGATAAAATTAAAGTTGATTTAGTATATAAAAATAATACATTATACTTAAAAGTTGATAGTTCTATCAAAAACATTAAATTAACAAATGAAAACGAAAGTATTAAACTTGTTAAAGAACACTATGTTAAAAAAACAAGAGAAGAATTATCAAAAACAAGTTATGATGTAAATATTCTTGACCATAGTCACTTACCAAAGGAAAATAAAATTAAAATTTCTGCAAAACGAAACATAAAACTTGCTTTATCACGAGTCTTAAGTTTCGGTAGAAAAGGAAAACTTATGCTGGCAAGTTTTATCTTAGCCGGAAGTGTAATAGCCTTTTCATTAGCGATATTATTTTCCGGATTAATTATTAATCCAGCGACAAGCTATCCAAAAGACACAATAGAAGTTTATGTTGAAGATAGTTATTTGATACAACATTCACTGGATACATATTACACATATGGTCAATTTATGGAACGTATTGATAGTAATCGATTCCTTATAAAACAAGGCAAAAACGGTACATTCCATTTGGCTACAGTAAGTTTTATTATTCCAGGTTTTGAAAGTACTAAAAGTGTGGCTCCTGAAGGAAATATTTTGTTTAAAGAAAACTTTAATGATAAAGATTTAAAGTTTGGTACGATGACACAGAGTAAAGACGAAGTTATTATTTCGCTTACAATTGCTCAGCAATTACTTAATATCGAATCGGGCTTTTTTGGACAAATTAATTATAGTGGTAATGACTTAGGTGTTTGGACAATTAATGATTTATTCAAGGAAAAATTCACATTAGATATAAATGGTAAATCGGTTGAAGTAAAAGTATCAGGTGTTTCTAAAGAAGAAACAATGGCGATTTACATCAATGAAGAACTTTACAATGATGTTTTAAAACTTCATGGATTAAATAGTAGAGAACAAGCGTATACTGGTGCGTACTCTATTATAGTTTTTGCAAACAACGGACAAACACTTATTGATCGTTTTAATGACAATGTTAAAATTAAAGACATTTACCAAGATGCCTATGATTCAGCTAAACGAAATAATGAAATGATATTACCGACATTACTTCCAATTGTCATTATTTTCTTAAGTTTTACATTCTTAGGATTCTATTTTGTTATTCGTTCATCGATGATTTCACGTATCCAAGAAATTGGTATATATCGTGCGCTTGGCGTAAAACGATTAGAAATTATATCAATGTTTTTCTTTGAAATTATTGTTTTAACAACGGTTTCAACATTAATTGGATACTTATTAGGTTTCCGTCTTGTAAAACTCCTATCTAGTGGTATACTAGGGTTGCTCAATGTGTTTGGTATAAATGCGTTTAGTTTCATGTTAGGTTTAATCGCAGTCTATGCCTTTAATTTATTTGCAGGATTATTACCAGTATTTGGATTGCTTAGAAAAACACCAGCTCAAATATTAACTCAATATGATATTTAGGAGTAGAATATGTTTAAAAAACTAATAAATAAAATAACAAGTTTATCAAATACAAAAAAGGTTTTGTTACTAACGATTCTAATCATCATTGTTCAAATTCTTTTCTTAAATGTTCAAAGTGTATTTAAACCGCTCGATATATTTCTTATCTTAATTAAAGCAGCACTACTTGTTTTAATTTTTAGAATTTGGATTAAGGTTTCAAAAGAAAAAGGTAATGAAAAGTTTTTGTATAGCAATATATTTATATCAGTAGTTATTATGTTTACAAGTTTATTCTTTATTGTATATCACGTACAAAATGACTTCTTATTTCACCCGGGCAATAGTCGCGTAAATGAACAAAATCATGAGAATCTAGATGCTAGCGTCTATGAAGTCATTCAATTTAATGATTATACGGGATACTATAAAAAAGGTGTGGAAGGTAGCAACCACTTAATTTTATATTTTGGTGGTAACTCTGAATATGGTGCAACAACCATTCGCAAATTTGGTGACTTAGAAGATTTGACAATAACGGAAGATGATATGCTAAATAATTATAACGTCCTCATGTTTGATTATCCGGGTTATGGTAAATCTAAAGGACAGCCAAAGGAACAAACAATTTTTAAAATGGCACTTGACGTTTACGATTTCGTAATTTCAGATGCAAGATTTAAAGATTTTGAGTTAACAGTCGCAGGATTTAGTATTGGGACAGGACCTGCAAGTTATCTTGCAAAAGAGCGCAACGTTAAAAAGTTGATTTTAGTTGCGCCATATACTAATGGTTATGATTTGTTTAATCAGTTTGTGCCAATATTTTATGGTCCAACAACATGGATTCTAACGAATCAATTACGTAACGATCAACATTTAAAAGACTATAAAGGTAAGTTGTTAATACTTGCGACAACAGACGACGAACTTGTAAAATATGAATTAACTAAAAAGTTGGTATTAAATTTAGATAATGTTGATTTAACGTTTAAGACAAGAGAAGGGTTTACACACAATTATTTCTTTGTTGATCAAGCATCTGTGCAGATTATGTCAGATTTTATCGAAAGTTAGTTATTTCTATGTTTTAGGAGAAAACTTCGGTTTTCTCCTTTTATTTTAGGGACGAAATCAAAGTAGTTATGCTGTTTTTATGATAAAATAAATTAAGTGAGGAATAACATGGAAAATATCTATTTAAAATTTTATGAAGAGGATAAGGATCTCATCCATAAAGATGAGTTTGGTGAAATTGATTTAGCCCAATACCCGTTTTTAACATTTGAAGATCCTTTTTATAAGTTAAGAAAAAACATTTATATAGGCAAACTTGACCGAAAGAGTACGTTCGGTTTTTTACGCCAAAAAGAAAGTGACATTTATATTGATGGTCCTGAGTTAATGGACGCTATGGATAATGACATTGTCTTAGTTGAAGTCCCTAATTTTGAAGCGCGCATTGTGGCGATATTAAAACGAGCGTTAGAGCATATTGTCGTAACGGTTAAAACGACGAAGAAAGGCAAGCTTCGATTATATACAGATGTTGATTTGGGCAGAAGAATTGAAGTTGAGCATTTAGAACATGTGGTTAGTGGACATGTACTTTTATTAAACGTTGAGCATATTTCAAAAAATACGATTTTCTGTTCACTAGATAAAATCATTGGTCATGTTAACGATCCAGACATTGAAACACTTAAAATAGTTAGTAATTTTATGTGGCCAAGCGTCTTTAGTGACGAATTAATCGATAGTATTTCTACTATCAAGATTGACATGGACTTCGAAAAGAAAACACGTGAAACTGTTGATGAACTTATTGTTACAATCGATGGTAAAGATGCCAAGGACTTGGATGATGCTATTAGTTTAAAAATGGTTGATGGTAACTATCATTTAGGTGTTCATATAGCAGATGTAAGTTATTATGTAGAAGAAGATACATTATTAGACAAAGAAGCGTATAAACGTGCAACAAGTGCATACTTGGCTGATCGAGTTATTCCGATGCTTCCACATAAATTATCAAACGATTGGTGTTCATTAAATCCAAATGAACTAAAACTTACACTTTCATGTTTCATGGTATTAAATAGTGAAGCTAAAGTTATTGACTATGAAATTAAAAAAACGATTATTAAATCAAACATGCGTTTAACGTATGATGCAGTAAACCAATTGTTTAAACAAAATGAAACGATTGGTGATAAACAAATCGATGATATGTTGTTTCGTATGTTAGAACTTTCACAAAAGCTAGCTAAATTACGTCGTCAACGTGGGGAAATTGAGTTTAAATCGAGTGAACTTGGATTTAAGGTTAATGAACATGGTAAAGTTTTAGATGTCTATGAACGTAAGACGGATCAAGCGGAAGCGTTGATTGAATCGCTCATGCTTATCGCAAATGAGACAGTAGCAAGCCACATGTATCACGCAAGCATACCTTCAATTTATCGTACACATGCCAAACCTGATGCAGACAAATTAAGAAAAGCGGTAGATTTAATTAGTTTATTAGGTGTAACAAAAGATGTGAAGCATGTTGATAACCCTAAAGTTTTACAAAAAATTGTTGATAAAACTATAGGCTCACCATATGAATATATCGTTCATATGACGTTGCTTCGTGCTATGCAGAAAGCAAAATACAACCATCATCAAGATATCCATTATGGCTTAGGTGCACAGTTTTATGCACACTTCACTTCGCCTATTCGTAGATATCCAGATTTAATACTACATCGTTTAATTCATAAATTCGTTTTAAATGAAACAAACGATTTCAAAAAAGACTACGAATATTATGAATCAAACATGCATGAAATTGCTGAACACACATCGCTTCAAGAACGAACAGCTGTACAAATGGAACGCGAAGTAGCGAAACTTAAGAGTTGTGAGTATATGCAAGACAAGCTCTTTATGAAATTCAAAGGTACCATTACACAATTGATGAAATCCGGTATGTTTGTTAAACTTGATAATGGAATTGAAGGTTTTTTAGCTCTTAGAAGTTTAAGAGATTATTACAGTTTTGACGAGTCACAAATGCTTTACGTAACTGCCTATGGTAAGAAATTACGCTTAGGTGATCGTATTGATGTTGTTGTAACGGATGTTAACATTGTTGAAAGACATATCGATTTTGGTTTATATGAGGAAAATAAGAAATGGAAAAAACGAAGTTAATTGCACAAAATAAAAAAGCCCGCCATGATTATTTTATTGAAGATACATTTGAAGCGGGAATCCAACTTGTTGGAAGCGAAATTAAATCAATACGCTTAGGAAAAGTCAATTTAAATGACGCTTTTGTTGTTATTCGTGGCAATCAAGCGTATTTATCAAACATGCATATTTCTAAATATGATTTTTCAAATCGCTTTAATCATGAGGAAACACGTACAAGAAAGTTATTGCTTCATAAACGTGAAATTTTAAAATTAGATGCGAAAACTAGAGAGCAAGGTTATACAATTATTCCGTTGAAAATTTACTTTAAAGAAGCTTTAGTTAAAGTAGAAATTGGGGTAGCGAAAGGAAAGAAACTTCATGACAAACGAGAAAGCATGAAAGAAGCAGATGCTAAGATGCGCATGAAGAAAATTTTAAAGAAATATTAATAACCAGATAAGGAGTTTTACATGAAGAAGATTTTACAACTTTTAAAACCTTATTGGAAAAAGTTATCCGTGTCCCTATTTTTAAAAGTTGTGGGCACGATATGTGATTTACTATTACCATGGTTAATTGCATATATGATTGATGAGGAAATACCAAGGTTACAATTACAAAGTAATCAATCGTTAAACACCCTATATGGCTTAGGGTTTTTAATGGTGTTAATTGCATTATTAGGCTTTAGATTAAATGTATTTGCTAATCGACAAGCTGAATACATTGCAGCATATGCAACAGAGACGTTAAGAAACGAAGTGTTTGAAAAAATACAAACACTGTCATCAAAACAAGTAGATGGCCTAACAAGACCATCTTTAATTTCTAGAATGACAACAGATACGTATAACTTATACAGTGCAATGGCTAGTATTCAACGTATTGGTATACGTGCACCAGTTTTATTATTTGGTGGAATTATCGTTGCCTTTTCACTAGATCCAATCTTAACACTCGTTATGCTTGCAACACTTCCTTTTGTTGTATTAGTTACAACGTATTCAACCAAACGAAGTTTACCACTTTATAAAAACACACAAAAGTATACGGATTATTTAATATTAAAAATCCGTTCGTTCATTCAAGGTGTACGCGTTGTACGTGCACTTTCAATGAAAGAATATGAAAAAGACTCGTTTAAGAAAGTAAATGAGCGCGTTATAGAAGCAGAATTAGAAGCACATCGTGTTGTTTCTAAGGTTGGACCATTGATGTCTATAATTATGAATTTAGGTTTAGTTATCGTATTAGTTATAGGTGCTTATAGAATCTTTGGCGGGACAACAAACAAAGGTCAAATTATGGCGCTTGTAACATACTTTACGATTATCTTAAACGCTATGATGTCTATTACACGTGTCTTTATTTTACTATCTCGTGCAAACGCATCTGCTCAAAGAATTGATGAAATTATGGAATTAGAAGAGGATATCGTAAGTGGTGAACTAAAAGAAATTGAAAAGGTTGAACCACTCTTAGAGTTTCATCATGTTAATTTTTCATATAATGGTAAAGTTAACAATATCAGTGATGCCACTTTCTCAATAAAAACTGGGGAAACATTAGGTATTATTGGTGGTACTGGTAGTGGTAAGACCACACTAATTCAACTTATAATGCGTTTTTACGATGCCCAAAGTGGTAAAATTATTTATCGAGGAAAACATATTGAATCTTACGATTTGAAAACACTTAGAAATGATATGGCTGCAGTACTTCAACAAGATTTAATCTTTAGTGGTACGATTCTTGATAACTTAACACTTGGAAAAAACTACGATATGAAAGATATTGAAGAGGCAATTCGAATTGCTTCTGCTGATTTCATCTATGAAAAACCGGAAGGGCTCGATTACAAAGTTCACGCTAAAGGAACAAACTTAAGCGGTGGACAAAAACAACGTATTTTAATCGCAAGAGCCTTACTTAAAAATCCAAGCGTCTTAATATTGGATGATGCATCATCAGCACTTGACTATGAGACAGATATGAAAATACGTCAAGCGCTAAGAAGTTATAACAATATGACAAAAATTATTGTTGCACAACGTATATCAAGTATTAAAGATGCGGATTTAATTTTACTTATAGATGAAGGTAAAATTATTGCCAAAGGTACACATGAACACTTAATAGAAACAAATGAACAATATCGAACCATTTATGAACATCAGCTAGGGGGTGAAGTGTTATGATGCGCCCACAACGACCACAAGGCAGAGGTAGGGGTCGAGCTGTTGAAAAACCTCAAAATGCTCGTACAGTTTTACAAAGATTATGGAAATACTTATATTTCTATAAGAAAAGATTTTTCGTTGCTGTATTTTTAACAATTGTTGCAAACGTCTTTTCATTAATTGGACCATTTTTAACTGGTAAAGCGATCGCTGCTATGGAAGGTACAGTTGACTTTGAAAAAGTCTTTCTATTTACAGGTTTAATGGTTGTGTTCTATATTTTAAGTTCCGTCTTAAACTATATTTTGTCGCGATCAATGATTCGAATCGCTCAAAGTGTTGTCTTCAAATTAAGACAAGATGTGTTTAATAAGTTAAATAACATTGATATTTCATATTTTGATCGAACGCAAACGGGTGATATATTAAGCCGTATGACTTACGATATTGATACACTAGGTACATCGTTAGCAAGCGATGTTATCGGTATTTTCACAAGCGTTATTACAGTTGCAATATCACTTGTCATGATGATTATTATGTCACCGATTTTGGTTGCAATTTTCTTAGTGACACTTCCAATATCCGTCATTCTTACAAGAAAATTATCAAGAAAAGTTAAAGAAAAATATCGTATTCGTAACGCAGATCTTGGAAATATGAATGGCTATGTCGAAGAAATGATTACAGGTCAAAAAACAATTCAAGCATATACGCAAGAACAATACGTTTATGAACAATTTAAAAAGCACAACAAAACAGCTGCAGATTCTACGTATAATGCAGGATATGTCGGTTCAACTGTTGGACCAACTGTAAACTTTATGAGTAACTTATCCGTAGCACTTGTTGGTGTCTTTGGCGCAATCCTTTACTTCTTAGGCAGTATTCCATTTTCAACATACACAAGTTTTACGTTGTACTCAAGAAGATTTTCTGGTCCAATCAACCAAATTTCAAACATTATCGCTGATATTCAAAGCGCTTTAGCAGCAAGCGAACGTATTTTTAGACTTATTGATTATCCTAATGAAAAAGAAGACGCTGCTGATGCGAAAGCACTTGATGAAGTTTCTGGAAATATTACATTAAATGATGTAACCTTTGGTTATGTCAAAGACCAAATGGTTTTAAAAAATGTCTCATTAAATGTAAAACAAGGAGATGTCGTTGCGATTGTTGGCCCTACAGGTAGCGGAAAGACAACGCTAGTAAACTTGCTCATGAGATTTTATGATATAAATACAGGAACGTTGTCACTCGATAATGATAGCGTAACAAACATTAGACGTGATGACTTACGCCGCGCATTTACAATGGTACTACAAGATACATGGATATTTTATGGCACTATTTATGAAAACATTACTTATGGACATGAAAATGTTTCGATGGAAAAAGTCATAGAAGCTGCTAAAAAAGCACATATCCATCAGTTTATTGAAAGTCTTCCAGACGGTTATAATACTAAGATGACTGATGATGGACTCAATATTTCAAAAGGACAAAGACAATTGCTTGTTATTGCGCGTGCCATGTTATCGGATGCGAAAATATTAATTTTAGATGAGGCAACGTCAAACGTTGATACTTATACAGAAATTAAGATCCAAGAAGCGATGAAACAATTGATGAAGGGTAAGACAACATTTGTTATTGCTCATAGACTTTCGACAATTAAAGAAGCTGATCAAATCATCGTCTTAAAAGAAGGTCAAATTATTGAAATTGGAACGCACGAAAGCTTATTAAGCCAAGATACATTTTATGCAAAACTATTTAATAGTCAGTTTAATTAATAACATAAAACCTCAGATTTTTTCTGAGGTTTTCTTTATATCTTTTTTAAGTATCCATCATACGAATTGTATCTATATATGGTAAAATATATAAAAAAGAGGTGGGTTTATGAATAAGAATAAAATTGGCTTAGCTCTTGGCGGTGGTGGCGCTAAAGGTGCTTACCAAATTGGTGTCATAAGAGCATTAGAAGAAGAAAAATTAATGGATATATTTAAATATGTATCTGGTACATCCATAGGCTCAATTAATACATTATTATTAATGACTGGAAAAGATCACTTACAAATGCTTGATATGTGGAAGTATATCCAAAATGAAAACATCTATGGACCTGGTATGCAACGACCAAGTGAAGACAAACCAGGGTTATACGATTTAAAACCTCTTTTTGAAACATTGATTAAAAAAATCGATATTGATTCGATTAGAAATTCGAAATATCAAGGCTATGCAACAGCAGCCGAAGTAAAGAAAAATAGCTTAATTCACCAACTTTATACAAAAGAAATGACACGATATGTCTTTCATTTAAATACATTTAATAAACCATTCCATGCTGTACTAGCAAGTTCGTCAATTCCTTTGTTGTTTGGAACGACAACCATCGATGATAATGTTTATGTCGATGGTGGATTGCTTGACAATCACGCAATTGAGCCACTTATTGAAAAGGGTTGTGAAGTTGTATTTTCTGTACCATTAGATCGCTTTTTAAAAGTAGATAAATATAAGGATCGAATTAAACTGCTTATTGATTTCACATCAAACACAGCGTTTCATAGAACGATGCCACTTGATTTAATTGACGCTATGCGCTTTGAAAGAGACCGAATAAGTGAACGATTCTTCTATGGTTATCATGTAGCGAAACGTGTCATTCAAAAATTAAAGGATATGCATATTTTAGGAAATAACAATATATTAACAGTTCCCCTTGGATTCACACATGTAACACTGACTAAAGAAGAAGACAAGGAAATTGAATTATACATTAAGGAGATTATGAATTATGAATCTTGATTTAAAAATTGTTGAGTTTTTACAAAGTTTAAGTAATCCAGTCTTTGACTTTTTCTTTAAGATGGTGACACACTTAGGTGATGAAATTGTCTTTATCGTTGTTGCAGCAATTATTTACTGGACGATTGATAAACGATTCGCATTTAAATTTGCGATGACGTATATGTTTAGTGCATTAGTAAATACATTATTCAAAAGTGTTGTGCAAAGACCAAGACCTTATACATATCCAACTGTTGATAGTATCGGTGTAGAAACATCGGGGACAAGTTTTCCTTCAGGACATGCTCAAGCAAGTGGCGTCTTATCTTTTTCACTTTACAAACTAAATGAAAAAAAATACAAGTGGCTAAACGCACTTGCATTATTTATCTTAATTATTGTACCTATTTCTAGAATATATTTAGGACAACATTTTTTAACAGATGTAATTGTAGGTACAGTTATTGGTATAGGTATAGCAATTGGTGTATTTAAGTTATTTGATGTCATTGGTGATAAAGAACATATTTATGCACTATATTTAATACCTTTATTTTTGGTAGCACTATTTGTTAAAAACGAGTATGTGTATATTGCAAGCGGCGGATTTATCGCATTTACACTTGGTTACTATGTAGAAAAACTTTATGTAAAACATGATGTCAATACGACATTACTTAATAAAATTTTAAAAATAGTATTAGGTTTAGTTATCGCCTTTGGTATAAAGGAAGGCTTTAAATTCTTTATTCCTGAAACTCTTTGGGGAGATTTTATTCGCTATTTTAGTATAGGATTGTGGGCAGCTCTTGGTGCGCCATGGGTGTTTAAACATGTCTTTAAAAATCGTAAGTAAAAAATTTCATGATTTATCTTTAATGGAGTTGTATCAAATTATGAAGATTCGAAGTGAAGTCTTCTTAATTGAACAAAACATTAAAGAGACCGATTTTGATGATACAGATTTTGCAGCAATTCATCATTATATTGAAGTTAATGGATCTATTATCGCATATGCTAGAAGTTATATGGAAAAGGAATATGGCAAAATGGGCAGATTGCTTGTTGTAGCATCCATGCGTCATAAGGGCTATGCAAGTAAAATCATTTCACATATTATGGACTATTTTGAAATTCTAGGTGTTTCAAAAATTGTTATTTCGGCACAATATCAAGTAAGAGCGTTATATCAAATTCTAGGCTTTAAAGAAATAGGTGAAACCTATATGGAAGCTGATATTTTACATATTAAGATGATTTATGAAAAATAAAGCACTAGATAGTGCTTTTATTTTTTTGTATGATAATATTTTTCGCGTTCTTTATTCCAGTAGATGGTATCTTCTTCAGTAATTTTTCGATAAACTTTGCATGGATTACCATAGGCAATTACATTAGATGGTATATCCTTAGTTACAACGCTTCCTGATCCAATGACGACATTATCACCAATTGTTACGCCAGGGTTAATAACGACATTGCCGCCAATCCACACATCATTACCTATACGCACCGCTTTTCCAAATTCTAATTGTTCGTTACGAACATCCTTATCAATTGGATGCCCTGCGGTATAGATGCATACTCTAGGGGCAAACATAACATTGTTACCGATAATTACTTTGTTTACATCTAAAATAATACAGTCAAAGTTTGCGTAGAAGTTATCACCAACTTCAATATGCGCGCCATAGTCACAATAAAAAGGCTTATTGACGTGAGCGTTATTACCAACTTTGCCAAAGAGTTCGCAAAGTATTTCTTGTCGCTTTTCAAAGTCTGCAAAACTGGTGGTATTAAATGCATCGAGTAACGCTCTTGAGCGTGTACTCATTTTTCGTAATTCGTTATCAGCAGCAACATATAAATTACCACTTAACATACGTTCTTTTTCCGTCATTATATTCGCTCCTTTATTACTCTTATTGTAGCATAAGAAGTAAAATGATTTAAGAACTTATGGTAAATTATATGTTGTATACAACATTTGTTTACAATTAAATTGAACTATGATAAAATAAGTTTGCTATGAACAAAGGAGTAGTATAAAGACCTTTATAGAGACCTTGTGGTTGGTGGAAACAAGGACGGTGGTTATATGAACGCTATTGGGAGCATATACATATCGAGTGCTAGGGTAACCTAGAACTAAGGTGGTACCACGGAGAAATTCGTCCTTAGACTTTTAGTCTAGGGATTTTTTATTGATTATGGAGGGCTAGAATATGAGATTTATGACAGCAAAAGAAATACGTGAAACTTGGTTAAGATTTTTTAATGAAAGAGGACACTCAATCGAACAGTCTGCTTCATTAATTCCTCAAAATGATCCTACATTATTATGGATCAATGCGGGTGTTGCACCACTTAAAAAATATTTCGATGGTTCAGAAACACCAAAATCACCAAGAATTACAAACGTTCAAAAATGTATTCGTACAAATGATATCGACAATGTCGGAAGAACTGCAAGACACCACACATTCTTTGAAATGATGGGTAATTTTTCAATTGGCAATTACTTTAAAGTTGAAGCGATTGAATTTGGCTTTGAATTGCTAACAGGAAAAGATTATTTTGATATTCCTCTTGATAAATTATATATGACATATTATCCAGACGATTCATTAACTAAGGAAACTTGGTTACGTTTAGGTGTTAAAGAAAATCATTTAATTCCTAATGAAAATAACTTCTGGGAAATTGGGGATGGACCAAGTGGTCCAGATACTGAAATTTTCTTTGACCGAGGCGAGTCTTATGACAAGCGCGGTGTTGAACTTATTGAGCACGATATCGAGAATGAACGCTATATTGAAATATGGAACATCGTTTTTAGTCAATACAACGCTAAATCAGGTGTTGACCGTAAAGACTATCAAGAACTACCAAATAAAAATATAGATACAGGTGCTGGACTCGAACGATTTGCGTGTGTTTTACAAGGCACAAAAACAAATTTCGAAACAGATTTATTTTTACCAATTATTCAAAAAATTGAAAAAATGTCAGGCGTTAAATATGAAGGCCAAATGGCGTTCAAAGTTATCGCTGACCACATTCGTACACTCGTTATGACAATTAGCGACGGTGCATTATTATCAAATGAAGGCCGTGGTTATGTTTTACGTAGAATCTTAAGAAGAGCTGTTAAATATGGTTTAGTTCTTGGTTTTGAAAAACCGTTCTTATATCAACTAATTGATACAGTTATTGATATTATGAAACCTTTCTATAAACAAATTGAACAAACAAGAAACATCGTTGAAAAAGTTATTTACAAAGAAGAAGAAAAATTCTTTGAAACTATTCGTGAAGGTGAAAAACATCTTCTAAACTCGATTGTTGATCATCGTATTGATGGTGAAGTTGCATTTAAATTATACGATACATATGGATTTCCAATTGAATTGACATTAGAATATGCACAAGAGCATAACGTAACGGTCGATGTTGATGGCTTTAACGAAGCGCTAAAGGAACAAAAAATGCGCTCTCGCTTGGCGCGTAAAGAAACAGCATCTATGAAAAGTCAAGAAGAAGCATTTTTA
>Ga0209075_1002815_pt1 | contig 14992 bp, 14 predicted proteins | sample Stecom2011_FD_187523 | JGI IMG/M metagenome (GOLD analysis project Ga0209075, IMG submission 187523) | Agricultural soil microbial communities from Utah to study Nitrogen management - Steer compost 2011 (SPAdes) (version 2) | ecosystem: Environmental > Terrestrial > Soil > Agricultural land... | reverse complement strand
AAAAGCGTACCTATTAAAACGTACTCTGTTTTTCCTGTCTTGTTTTCGTTATAACGCAATATTGATTTGGCAGCAATGATAAACCCAATTGCAGTGTATTGTTGTAGCATAACTAAAACTAAAGCCATCACGCGTTCCACGGTTCCAATCCAACGGCCAGCTCTTTGAAGTTCCGACTCAATTTCCATCATATCATACAAGTGGAGTGAAGATAGGCAGCTTCTTATTATCACGTTAGCCGGCTTCATGCAGATAAGGAGTCCACTGAAAATCAATAGTTGATTCATCGTGAAGAAATCTAAATAGGCCGGTATGGGGTTGTTATTTGTCGAATATATCGCAACGGCAACGAAAATTGCGACTACGTGCAATAGTTGGTCGATGAAAAGCAGGTAGTGGTTGAAGTTGGTCTTCATTGTGCGTTCGATATAACTCTTGAAGAGATAGATTATAAAATGAATAGCGGTTATCGCCAGCGCGTAAAATATGAATTTCACGGTCAGCGTCATTAGTAACGATGCCGTGAACACAATAAGTATATGGGTATATAGATGCCAAGAACCGCTGCCTTTTTCTCGCTTCTTATCACTCATGGACTCGGGTTGAGCAAAAAAATCAGCCACGAGATGCGCAACAAGTTGAGCTAAGATTATTTTATCCATTACGCGACTTTTGTTTTATCGTATTGAAAATTAAAAGTTGAAAATAGATCAAGGGTTTCTTCAATTGGACTCCAACCAGCATTTTTAGCATGTTGGTTCACGGACGATTGGGATACTACAAATTTGCTCGCAATTTCTTGTTCCGTGTAGCCAAGTAATCTCCATAAAACAATCTCACTCTGTTTACGAGTCATCTTGGTGAATATGGTGTCAAGAAGAGAGAACATGGTTTGGAAAATTTTATTCTGATACTCGGTCACCGAACCAAAAAACAGGGTGTTCTTGATAGTGACCCGCTCTTTATTGGACGTCTTTTGTTCGGAGATGAGTCGCCCCGAGATGTTAATTGCTTCTCCCCTCCAGATATCTTTTCGTGCAAGGGTAATGTCCATTTCACCGATACCCACGGCAACTCGTATTCCGTATGTCTCAAATATTTTTCTGTATTTTTCTGTTCTTGTGTCATTGGTTGCAGGAGATTCTAAGGAAAAAGATTTGATTCCTGATTTCAATATCAGGGCTGCTCGTAATGCATCGTTCGGGTTGAGTACTAAACCTTCAATAGAGTCTCCAGCGACCAAACGCATTTTGATCTCTTCCCGGGAATTCTCACGTTGATAGATATCAATTTTTTCAAATAGAAGGTGTACTCTTTGAGTTAATTGATCTAATTCCCTCGCTGATAGCGAAGAAGAGGCTATAATATCAGCTGATAGGGTAGCTCGCTTTTAGCTTATATTCCGGGGCGCGATCGGCTGTTGTGTCTTACTACTCCCCGTACATTTGCTCGTAATAGTGGAGGTAGTCGCCGCTGGTTACGTTGGCCAGCCACTCGAGATTATCGAGGTACCAACGGATGGTTTTCTCGATGCCCTCCTCGAACTGGAGCGAGGGTTCCCAGCCCAGTTCTTTCTGGATTTTGGTGGCATCGATGGCGTAGCGGAGGTCGTGCCCCGCGCGGTCGGTCACGTAGGTAATGAGCTCCAGCGACGTGCCTTCGGGGTTACCCAATATACGGTCGGCCACCTTGATCATGGTTTTAATCAGATCGATGTTTTTCCACTCGTTGAAGCCGCCGATGTTGTAGGTTTCGCTCACTTTGCCCCGGTGGAACACGAGGTCGATCGCGCGGGCATGGTCTTCCACGTAGAGCCAATCGCGCACGTTCTCGCCTTTGCCATACACGGGGAGGGGCTTCTTGTTCCGGATGTTGTTGATAAAAAGCGGGATGAGCTTTTCAGGGAACTGGTAGGGGCCGTAGTTGTTGGAGCAGTTAGAGATAACCACCGGAAGTCCGTAGGTGTCGTGATAGGCCCGCACGAAATGGTCTGACGCCGCTTTTGAGGCGGAGTAGGGACTGTGTGGATCGTAGCGGGTTTCTTCGGTAAAGAGAGTATTGTCGAACCCCAGCTCGCCATACACTTCGTCGGTTGACACATGATAGAAGAGGGGGGCAGGTGCTGCCTCGTCACGGATCTCACCACCAGGGGAGGGGAGCCACGACCGTCGAGCGGTTTCGAGGAGAGCCAGGGTACCCATCACGTTGGTCTCGGCGAAAGTAAAGGGATCTTTAATGCTCCGATCGACGTGGCTCTCCGCGGCAAGGTGGATCACGCTGTCGATCGAGTAATCGCGGAACAGTTCTACCAGCATTTCGGCGTCGCGGATGTCGCCCCTCGCGAAGGTGTAATTGGGTTTATCCTCGATGTCGGTCAAGTTTTGCAAGTTGCCCGCGTAGGTGAGTTTATCAAGGTTAATGATCCGGTACTCGGGGTAGTTGTTAACGAACAGTCGCACCACGTGCGAGCCAATGAATCCTGCGCCACCTGTTATCAATATATTTCTTTGAAATGCTCCCTTACTCATATTGTTGCTTATTTATTGTTTTGTCTGTTTTTCAGTTGATATTTATCAATTATTTACTCTTGATTAAATTTAGCAAGTATTGCCCGTAGCTGTTCTTTTTCATGGGCTCGGCAATTTCAACCAGCTTCTCTGCCGTGATCCAACCGTTATTCCAAGCGATCTCCTCGAGGCAGGATATCTTGAGCCCTTGTCGCTTTTCAAGCACCTCGACAAACGTAGAGGCTTCGGCAAGCGACCCGTGGGTGCCGGTGTCGAGCCACGCGAAGCCGCGGCCCAATAACTGTACTTTTAGCCGCTGTTGCTGCAGGTAGGCTTGGTTCACCGTGGTAATCTCGAGTTCCCCCCGGTCGGAAGGTTTTACCTCTTTGGCGACGCGTACCACGCTATTCGGGTAAAAATAGAGCCCGACAATCGCGTAATTCGATTTGGGATTTCTGGGCTTTTCTTCGATGCTAAGCACGTTACCGGCCGGGTCGAATTCGGCCACACCGTAACGTTGCGGGTCGTTCACGTAGTACCCGAACACGGTGGCATTGTCGTGCTCCTCGGCCTCGTTTACCGCTTCGCGCAACATGGTGGGGAACCCCTGCCCGTAGAAAATATTGTCGCCTAACACCAGGCAAGCGGAATCGTCGCCAATAAATTCCTCCCCGATGATAAAGGCTTGCGCCAGGCCATCGGGGCTCGGTTGCACGGCGTACTCGAAGCGAACGCCGTAATCGCTGCCATCGCCCAACAATCGTTGAAAAGCGGGAAGATCTTCCGGGGTGGAAATAATAAGGATCTCCCGGATCCCTGCCAACATGAGAGCGGAGATGGGATAGTAAACCATGGGTTTGTCGTAAACGGGTAGAAGTTGCTTGCTTACCCCCTTGGTGATGGGGTATAAACGGGTGCCGGAACCTCCGGCGAGAACGATTCCTTTCATCGTGTGTTCATTTTAAAAGACTCCACGTCATAATTATTAACATTTACAAAAATACAATAAAAAGAACGAGCGGCAACTATAATTACCTTTCAAAACCTTTCATCGTTATTGAAAGCCTTTGTAGCAATGGCATAAAGCCAGAAAAGCAGTGGCGTTAGTCGATTTTTTCGACCATTGATCGGCTCATTTCCACCGTGGCACATCCCAATTGCCAGATGCGGAGCGCGATGGTGGATTTCCCGTCTACCAAAATTAGTTCTCCTTCTAACCCGGTAAGGGAGCCTTTAATCACGCGTACCTTTTCCCCGGGCTGTAGGTCGCCGGAGTCGAACGATACCGGGCTATCGGAATAGTCTACCATAAACCGGAAACGATCCATCTGTCCCTGGGGGATTTCAGCGGGAGCTCGTTCGCCGCGGAGTACAAGGTAGCGTAACACCGAGGGGAGTTCGATCACGGTACGCTGTTCATTGGCATCTACTTGCACGAAAATCATCATCGGGATCAGTACCCGCTCCACCTTCTTCCGGCGGTCGCTCCACTGGCGCACCTCCTCCTGCAAGGGCAGGAAATGGGTGATGCCCAACTGGGCCAATCGATCCCTCACCTTTCTCTCGTGGTGCATTTTCACGTATGCTGCAAGCCATCGTTTTTTCGACATTCTTGACTTTCTATATTTTCAATCTCCCGACAAATATACTATCAATTAAACAATTTCGCCAATCTTGGTTCAACAAAATTCGATCACTTGGGCACGAAATTCAATCAGTAGGGTACGAGATTCAAAATGATGCAATGCTCCCTTAATTCTTTCAGTATCTCGTAGCCCTTACTGTTGACCGCCCTTTTCCCATGAGCAAGCTGATAAACCTGCAAGGGATTCACACCGGTTTTTCGCGCGATAGCACGATACGTTTTTTTGTTTTTAGATAGAAAAGTATATCGAAATAGCTCGTCATCGCGACGCGCACCCGTGTATCTAGAATAGTATTTTTGTTAACATTGCGAAAATTAACAGGACGAGAGGGGAATTATCTTAATTTTGTAAGCGTGTAATCGCTTTTTGCCCCTGTCGACTAAGGGAGTTGCCGTTGAACGGTCAGGGCGAGAATATAATCGTTGAATAGACTACATGTACGCTATATTTCTCTTTTTTATTTTTTTTTTCACGTGCCCGGCAAATTCGGCAGGTGCGACGAACGCGATAGATGCGACACACGCGACAGATACGACGAACGCGACAGACATACCGGCCACAGAGGTGAGGGCGGTGTGGTTGACAACGAACTACGGGTTGGACTGGCCACGGAACCGAACGAGTCACGAGGCGCAAAAGCAGGAGCTTATCGAAATTCTGGATAACTTGCAGAAGTTTCATTTTAACACGGTGATGTTTCAGGTGCGAGCACGGGGCGAGGTGTTGTACCGATCGGTGCTGGAGCCCATGTCGTCGCTGATTATTCCCGCCGGGCCGGGGCAACCGCCCTTCGATCCGCTGGCTTTTGCGATAGAGGAGTGCCATAAAAGGGGGATGGAGATTCACGCGTGGATGGTGACCTACCCGTTGGGGGCAGAGCGGCACGTGAGGAGCCTGGGGCAGCGTTCGATTACACGAAAGGAGCCTTCCTTAACTAAGCGGTTTCAAGGGGAGTGGTTTCTCGACCCGGGGAACCCGCGCACCGACGATTACCTGATCGCCCTGGTAATGGAGGTGGTGGAGAATTACGACGTGGATGGGATTCATTTCGACTATATACGTTATCCCGATAACCGGGGCCGTTTTCCCGACGATGGGATGTATCGGCTACACGGGAAAGGGATGGCGCGGGCAGATTGGCGACGGAGAAATATTACCCGTTTCGTGACAAAGGTGTACGACCGGGTGAAGGAGACTAAGCCGTGGGTGCAGGTAAGCAGCGCGCCGCTGGGGCGTTACCGCGCGCTGAACGGCGTGGGGGGCGGATGGACGGCACTGGAGACGGTGTTTCAAGACGCGGGGCACTGGATGCGAATCGGTAAGCACGACGCGCTCTACCCGATGATGTATTACAAGGATCAGCTGTTTTACCCGTTCGTGGACGATTGGGTGGCACAAGGTAATGGCCGGATCGTGGTACCAGGACTGGGGGTGTACCAGATGATCGAACTGGGATGGCCGCTACAGGATATCGTGAACCAAATGGATCATACGCGAGAGAAGGAGGTGCACGGGCAGGCTTACTTCCGGGTGGATAACGTGCTCGCGAACACGAAGGGGATTTTGAAGGAGCTGGAAAAATATTATCGCCGCCCGGCGAAGCTTCCGCCGTTGAAGTGGCTAAGCGATTCGATACCGGAGAAGCCGGGCGATTTACGCGCGGAACGTAACGGAGAGGGGTTGTTCGAACTGGCATGGGAAGGCAGCGACGAGAGAGTGACGTATAATATCTACCGGAGTGAAACGGATAGCTTGAACACTGACGACGGGGACCAGTTGATCGCCACGGGGTTGCGACAAACCATCTTTCACATGGTGGTGCCGGACAACGATCAAGCTTATTACTACTATATCACGACGTCGGACTCTTTTCATAACGAAAGTGAACCCTGTATACCCGCTTTTTTTTATCACTCGGAGACAGTAAAGTAACCATATTGTGATGGCAAATACGCGGGGAAATAGAAAAAAAATCCTATTTTTGTAGCCATGGATTCCAATCTGAAATTAAAAAAGCAGGTGCATCAGGAGTTTATGGAGTATCTCACGCTGCATAAACAGAGGAAGACACCGGAACGGTTCGCCGTGCTTGACCATATATATTCCACGAAAGGACATTTCGACGTGGACTCACTTTATAAATCGATGCTGGAGAGAAGTTTTAGAGTGAGCCGTGCCACGCTGTATAACACGATCGACTTGCTGTTGGATTGTGGCTTGGTGGTGAAACACCAGTTCGGGGGGAATATGTCGAAATACGAGCGGTCGTACGGGAACGAAAACCATAATCACGTGATTTGTACCACGTGCGGCGAGGTGAGGGAGATGGAAAATGACGATTTGCTGACGCCCGCGCAACTGAAAAAGATACGAAAATTCACGGTCAACTACTATAGCATGTATATTTATGGAACATGCAGTAAATGTACGCACGCGAAGAATATGAAACTGAGGAGGCTGACCCGGCAAAGCAACAAAGGCAAAGCGAATAAAGGGAAAAAACAGCCGACAACGAAAGGAAAACGATAGCTTATCGCGATACTGAAAAATAAACGATTTAGATAAAAATGAAGGTTGATGTAATTCTTGGGCTCCAATGGGGCGACGAAGGTAAAGGAAAAGTGGTGGATGTGCTTACACCCGGTTACGAAATGGTGGCACGGTTCCAAGGAGGGCCCAACGCGGGACACACGCTGGAGTTCGAGGGTAAAAAATTTATCCTCAAGTCGATTCCGTCGGGTATCTTCCAAGAGGGAAAAATTAACGTGATCGGTAACGGGGTGGTGATCGACCCGGCACTCTTTAAATTGGAGGTGGAAACGCTGGAGGAGTCGGGGCATACGCTCACCGACCGCCTCTGTATTTCCAAGAAGGCGCACCTGATTTTGCCCACGCACCGGCTGCTGGACGCGGCGTCGGAGAAGGCGATGGGCGACGCGAAGATTGGTACCACCGGAAGGGGTATCGGACCAGCGTATACCGATAAAATTAGCCGTCACGGGCTGAGGGTGGGGGACCTGTTTCATGACTTCGAAACAAAATACCGCAAGGCGGTGCTGAGGCACAAGGAGATGCTGGATCAGTACGATTTTGAATATGACCTGCCCGGGCTGGAGAAGCAGTGGTTTGAGGGGGTGGAGAAAATGAAGGAGTTCCAAATTATTGATAGCGAGCACGTGATTCAACGGCACTTGGACGAGGGGGGCACGGTACTGGCCGAAGGGGCGCAGGGCTCGATGCTGGATATCGACTTCGGGTCGTACCCGTTCGTGACCTCTTCAACGACCTCTTGCGCGGGGGCGTGCACGGGCCTGGGGATCTCGCCGAGGCAAATCGGGGAGGTGTTTGGTATTTTCAAAGCCTATTGTACCCGGGTGGGCAGCGGGCCTTTCCCAACGGAGCTGTTCGATGACGATGGGCAACGACTGAGGGACAATGGCAATGAGTATGGCTCGGTAACGGGACGCCCGCGGCGATGTGGATGGATCGACTTGGTGGCACTGAGGTACACGATTAAACTGAACGGGGTAACCAAATTGGTGATGATGAAGAGCGACGTGTTGGATGAATTTGAATCGATCAAGGCGTGCATCGCTTACCGGGTTAACGGGCAGGAGACGGAAGAGTTGCCGTATGACCTGGAAACAGGGATCGAACCGGTATACGTGGAGTTGCCGGGGTGGCAAGCCGATATGACGAAGATACAGTCGGAGAACGAGTTCCCGGAGGAATTTAATAACTACGTCACTTTCCTGGAGGAGGAGCTGGAGGTGCCGATCACGATCGTGTCGGTAGGACCGGACCGGGCGCAGACGATTATCCGTTGATCGCTTTCTTTTAATCGGCACGATATTTGCACATTCATAGCGTATAAGCAATACGTTAACTCAAAAAGAGTTCAGGCTAAAACTTAGGAATTTTATATATGGCAACAATTTGGATTTTATTTATCGCGATAGCGATTGCAGGATGGATCGTGCAAGGCACGTTGCAGAGCCGGTTTAAAAAATACTCCCGAATTCCGCTTCGAAACGGGATGACGGGGAAGGAGGTGGCGGAGAAGATGCTGCACGAGAACGGGATTCACGATGTGCAGGTGATCTCGGTGAGGGGAAAACTGACCGACCATTATAACCCGCTGAACAAGACGATTAACCTGAGTGAGCCGGTCTACGGTTCGCATAGCGTGGCCGCCGCCGCTGTAGCGGCACACGAAACGGGGCACGCCATTCAACACGCGGTGGGGTACGCGCCGCTCAAGATGCGATCGGCGTTGGTGCCGGTTATCTCCTCTACCTCCAAGTGGGTGATGTGGGTGATTTTGGCCGGTATTATCATGATACAGACTTTCCCGATGCTTATTTGGTTTGGTATCGCGATGTTCGCGCTCACCACGCTCTTTAGCTTCGTGACGCTGCCGGTGGAAAAGAATGCCACCAACCGGGCTATTCGATGGCTAAGCAGCGCGGGGATTACCGACGTGAGTAATCATAACCAAGCGGTGGACGCTCTGCGATGGGCGGGGTATACCTACGTGATCGCGGCACTTAGCTCGCTGGCTACCTTGCTCTATTACGTGATGATTGCCATGAGCGGCAGCAGGCGCTGATCAAGAATCAGGCAAGAGTCGGGTTAGAATCAGGCAAGAGTCGGGCAAGAATAAGGAAGCGGCAACAACAATGAAGTTGACAACAAGTAACAGACACTGATAAGAAATAGGAGACGAATTTCGCTCGTGATTTTTAGTGAAGACGGCAACATTTGCCGTCTTCACGTGTTTAAAAAGGTGGACAAGCCAAAGAAAGGAAGCTTGAACTTGGCGGTAAACTACGTGAAGATGAAAACAGTATTGATCACGGGCGGTTCGGGAATGGTGGGCAAAGAGCTGACCAAGCTTTTAACCGGTAATAATTACCGGGTGATATGGCTCAGCCGAGAGCGACATGTGAAGGCGGAGATTCCGCGCTACCGGTGGGATTACCGGCGGGGCGAAATCGACCTCGAGGCGGTGAAGCAAGCCGATGTGATTGTACACCTCGCGGGGTCGAACTTGGGCGACGACGCGTGGACGAGGATGAAGAAGCAACGGATCGTGGAAAGCCGCGTGCAGACGGCCAGATTGTTGCTTGAGACGGTGAAAAAACTGGATAAGCAACTGGACGTGTTTGTGTCGGCCTCGGCAGTGGGCTACTACGGCATGGCGACAGTCGACCGGGTCTTCACCGAGGCGGACGTGCCGGCGAAAGGGGATTTCCTGAGCCGCACTTGCAAGAAATGGGAGAACGCGGCGTTTACTTTCCAGGAGGAACGGGGTATTCGTACCGTGGCACTGCGTACGGCTTTCGTGATCGCGAAGGAGAGCGACGGGTTCAAGAAGATGCTGCTCCCTACCCGGATAGGGCTGGGTGCACCATTGGGCTCGGGCAGGCAGGCGATGAATTGGGTGCATATCGACGACCTGTGCCGAATGTATCTCAAGGCAATCGAGGACAGGTCGATGCGCGGGGTATACAATGCCGCGGCACCGCACCAAACGACCAACAAGGAGTTCATGCAGGCATTGGCGAGAGGGATGAAACGCCCCTTCTTCTTCCCGAAGGTGCCGTCGTTCTTATTGCGGCTTTTCATGGGGGAAGCGGCCGGAATGATACTGGAAGGGAGTCCCGTTTCGTCGGAGAAGATTCAAAACGCCGGGTTCTCGTTTGATTATCCCAATGCAGACGGGGCTATTGCCGCAACCCTGGAAGCGATAAAAGAAACCGCCTCATAATTTTCGCCGGAACGGAAACAATTTAACGGGGAAGTACGTTTAAGTTTAAGAATCACAGCTGTTTTTAAATGAATTAACAGCACGTTTATACTGTCTCAACTGCGCGTGGATGCTGTTATAGTTCGCGTGGATGCTGTTATAGTTAGTGTCAGCATTATGTTGATTACAACCGGCATGAATCAAAGGCCGATGAGGAAAGATTATTTTTAAGGGTAATCTATTGAACCTAAACTGCAAAACAATGAAACCAACCGTGTATGTGTTTCTTTTTAACGGGTATATCGACTGGGAAGTCGGATACGTGATGCCCGGTTTAATTCACTCGGGAAAAGCAAAAGTGCAATCTTTCTCGTTAGATGGGAAGAAAGTGAAATCGGCAGGAGGCTTACGCGTGAAACCCGACCTGGCAATCGATGAGGTGAAGGTGGACGAAAATGCGCTCCTGATCCTTCCAGGGGGTGTGCCTTGGGAAGAGAATAAGATTACCGGGATGGATCAATTGGTGAAGGAGTTCCTGGAGAAAGGGATGGCAGTGGGCGCGATCTGCGCGGCGACTGTCTTCTTGGCACAGTTGGGTGTATTGGATGATATGACACACACGAGCAACGGGTTGAAGTACTTGAAGCAGCATGCTCCTGATTACGAGGGGGAGTCGCTTTACGTCGACGTGCCGGCACTGCAATCGGGAAAGCTGGTGACGGCGTCAGGGACGAGCTCGGTGGAGTTCGCGAGGGAAATTTTCTCGCTTACCCATGCCTATACCGAGGAGGAACTGGAGGAGTGGTACATGCTCTTCCGGATGTAAGACTATATCACGTGTTTCCCTAAATTATCTTACGATGTCGTCGCATTACGAAACCATCGATCAATATATCAGGGCTTATCCCGGCGAAGTACAGGAGAGGCTGGGCATGCTGCGGCGACTGGTGCACGAAACAGTTCCCGAGGTGGAGGAGTCGATCAGTTACCAGATGCCGGCTTTCAGATACAAGGGAAAGATATTGCTCTATTTCGCGGCGTATAGCAACCATATCGGGGTGTATGCGACGCCCCGCGCGAACGAGGCGTACGCGGATCAATTGGCGACGATGGGTTTTAAAACATCAAAAGGAACCATACAGTTACCCTTTAATAAACCTATTCCCGTGGAACTACTGTGCGATATCGCACGATTTAAAGCATCATCCATCGAGGAGGATAAAAAAGCAGGAGGAAAATTATGAACAAGTCAATGTATCCATGCATCTGGAGCAACCATAACGCGCGGGTGATGGCTGATTTTTACGTGTCCGCCTTTCCAAACGCGCGGGTGGTAGACGAGAACCAGGCCGTAGTTGTGTTCACGGTAAACGATCAACGCATCATGCTGCTGAATGGCGGGGAGATGTTTAACCCTACACCTACTATATCGCTCATGTACTTGAGCAGCGACGAGAAGGAGGTGGAGGAGATTTACCGGAAATTAAGTGATGGCGGCAAAGACCTAATGCCGCTCGACAGTTACGGTTTTAGCAAAAAATACGCGTGGGTGGAGGATCGGTTTGGAATGACGTGGCAGCTCTATACCGGTAACGAGAAAGATATCGCCCAAAAGATAGTGCCCACGTTGATGTTCGTGGATAAAAATAACGGCAAAGCGGAAGAGGCGGTAAACTTCTACATGTCGATTTTTCCCGCATCGGGAGAGGCGAGATTTAGCCGGTACACGGGTGAAGAGGGGGAGACCCTCGGAAATATTCAACATGGACAATTCGTGGTGAATAATTACATGATGATGATCATGGATAGCTCCTACCCGCACTCCTTTAACTTCAACGAGGGGGTGTCGTTAGTGGTGGAGTGCAATACACAGGAAGAGATCGACCTTTACTGGGAACGCCTGATCGCCGATGGGGGCGAAGAGGGGATGTGTGGCTGGCTGAAAGACCGATTTGGGGTGAGCTGGCAGGTCGTCCCGGCGGTGATCGATAAGCTGATGCAGCGCTCACCCAAGGTGTTGGAGATGATGATGAACATGGGGAAACTGGATATTCAGAAGCTGAGAGAAGCCGCGGAAGGATAGCTCGCCTCTTTTTTACTCGATGCTTTTGCCCGGTACCAAGGAATATTCCAACGGTACCGGGCAATGTTTTAATTGACTGTTGTTTTTGCCGGCCCAATGCGGTAGAGTTGTCCCGCGTCGGTCACGGCATACAAGGCACCGTCGGCCCCTTCACCCACATCGCGGAATCGTTCCCCTTCGTCCACAAGCAACCGCTCTTCACCGATCACTTTGTTATCTTCGATTACCAGCCGCGCGATATGTCTACTGCTCATTCCCGCGAGGAAGAGATTATTCTGCCACTCGGGAATCGCGTTGGAGCTGTAAAAGGCCATCCCGCTGGGCGAAAGTACCGGATCCCAGTAGTAAACAGGCTGTTCCAGCCCCTCCATTTGGGTGATGCCCTCTCCAACGATTTCGCCGCTATACTCGATGCCGTAGGTGATGGTGGGCCATCCGTAATTGAGCCCCGGCTTGATAAGGTTCAGCTCGTCGCCCCCCCTCGGTCCCATCTCGTTCAGCCATAATTCTCCCGTCACCGGATGTATGTCAAGTCCCTGCGCGTTGCGGTGCCCGTAGGTGTATATCTCGGGCAGCGCGCCTTCCGTACCAATAAAGGGGTTCCCGGGAACGGGATCGCCCTCCGCGGTGATGTGGATAACCTTTCCATACCCGTTGTCTAACTTTTGTGACATGGGGCGTGTGGCACGGTCGGAACGTTCGCCGGTGGAGACGAATATATGCCCGTTTTTGTCAAACAGCAGCCGGCTGCCAAAATGCATGCTGTTGTCGTAATAGGGAATCGCTCGGAAAATGATCTCGAAGTTTTCGATGCTCGTTTCATCGTCCGAAAGCCTGCCTTTTCCCACCGCGGTTAACGATCCCTGGGCAGTTCGTTCCGCCAGCGTGAAGTAGAGCACCCGGCTGGTTTCGAAGTCGGGCGCGGGAGCCACGTCCATTAATCCTCCTTGACGGCGGTCGTCCACTTCCGGGAAACCTTCAATTTTGTCGCTAAGGGTGCCATCGAGTTGGGCTACACGCAGGGTGCCTCCCTTTTCGGTGATGGCGATCCTGCCGTCAGGCAGGGCGGTCACGGCCCAAGGGCTCGAAAGATCATCCGTCAAGACCTCTATCGTGTATTCTGTAGTAGTTCGCACGCCCGCGACACGGGTCTGCCCCTCGAACGCGGGTTGGAAGTCAGAATTGGGGGCCTCTGTTTCCACGGGGGGCAAAGTGCCCTCGGGGAGTTCCTTTTGCTCTTCTTTTTGTTGTTCGCACGACGCGGAGAGTAATGTAAACGCTACCGCGAAAAGAATAGACATCTTAAATTGGTTCATACCGGTCTGTTTAAATGATTTGTATATTACTGTGATTGTTTTGGAGCCAAAACGGGCGCACGCTCATATAACACCCTCTGTACTATAATTGTTTACCGAAGTTTCGGGGCGCGTATTTACCCTTCGTGAAAGGATAGCTGCACGTATTTACGTGTTATGAAGACGATGGCAGCGGGTATTAAGTTTCGTGAAGAGATGGAAGTGCGTATTACGTTTCGTGAAGACGATAACAGGCCGGGACGGTTTGAATTACTGGATGAAAATAACATTTAGGGAAGCCCAAGTGTTATAGTAACTAATTAGGTGCATCACGATATGCCGAAACATAATCAAACTCATATTAAAACAATAATTGTATGAAAACAGGAATTACGGGAGCTACCGGGCAATTGGGCCGTCTGGTAGTAGAGAAACTAAAAGGAAAAGTAAATAACGATACGCTGGTCGCGTTGGTGCGGTCGCCGGAGAAGGCGAGCAGCCTGGGCATCGAGGCAAGGGCATTCGATTATACCCGGCCCGATACATTGGCAGAAGCACTTAAAGGGATTGATCACCTGCTGCTGATCTCCAGTAATGAGGTGGGACAACGTAGGGCACAACACGAGAATGTGATTAACGCGGCACGTGAGGCGGGCGTGAAATGGATCGTCTACACGAGCTTGCTGTACGCCGATCGCTCGTCATTGAGCCTTGCCAAGGAGCATGCCGACACGGAACAGTTGTTGAAGGAATCGGGCATCCCGCACACCATCCTACGGAACGGTTGGTATACCGAGAATTACACCGGTTCGATCGATGGAGCGCTGCAAGCCGGGGCATTTATTGGCAGTGCCGGAGAGGGGAAGATCTCTTCGGCCCCGAGGGAAGATTATGCCGAAGCGGCCGCCGTGGTACTGTCGGAAGAAGGGCACGTGGGAAAGGTATACGAGCTGGCGGGGGACACGTCGTACACGCTGAAAGAGCTGGCCGCGGAGGTATCCAAGCAGACTGGAAAAGAGATTCCATATAATAACTTGCCGGAAGGGGAGTACGCGAAAGTGCTGGCATCGGCCGGGGTGCCGGAGGAGTTCGCGCACGCGATCGCCCAGTGGGACGCGGGAGCTTCGAAGAACGACCTGTTTAATGAGGATCGGGTGCTTTCGAAGCTGATCGGCAGGCCCACCACGCCCATGAGCGACACCGTGAAAAGAGCTATTTGATCTCGAACTCGATCCACTTCGAACGATCGGGTGGAGTGGGAGCGGCGACCTTCGGACGCGGGTTTGCCTTGAGCTCTTCCAAAAGTACCTCCACGGCTTTCTCCAACGAAGGATCGTTGCCTTTGGCCAGCTCTTCGGGACGGTCTACCACCTCGATATCGGGGTAAACGCCGATCCCTTCGATGATCCATTGCCCGCTATGGTCGTAGATACCGAAACGGGGGACCGAGATGTAGCCGCCGTCCACCAGGCGGGCGTTGCCGGAGATGCCGACGAGCCCTCCCCAGGTGCGGGTGCCGATTAGCTTCCCTTCGCCGGTCTCCCTGAAAAAGTAGGGAAACGCGTCGCCCCCGGAGGAGGAGTAGCCATTAATTAACATCGCCTTGGGTCCGTCGTGCGCGATACCGGGCGATTTCATGGGAAGGGGCAGTCCGTTGCGGTGCCAGTAGACGAGCGTGCGCCGATTCAGGAGGTCGATCATCCGGTCGGGGA
>Ga0209075_1002814_pt1 | contig 14994 bp, 12 predicted proteins | sample Stecom2011_FD_187523 | JGI IMG/M metagenome (GOLD analysis project Ga0209075, IMG submission 187523) | Agricultural soil microbial communities from Utah to study Nitrogen management - Steer compost 2011 (SPAdes) (version 2) | ecosystem: Environmental > Terrestrial > Soil > Agricultural land... | reverse complement strand
TGCGAAACCCTGGTCAAAGACGCTTGGAATTCAAGATTCCGTTTGGCAATCATTCTATTTTTTCATGCTACCGAGTGCAAAACCTGCTATCGGAAATTATGTGGTACGAGGTTAATAGGTGCCAACGGCCAAGTGTATGAGCAGTAGCGGATTTCAGGGCGATTACCTGTCCGCCACCACAAAAGTTTATTAAATGCTCTATCTTCCAATTTAGCACTTCACCCGCTATTGCTTATACACAATGTTAGCTACTGTAGCCCCCATTCCCCGATCATTTTCTCAAAGGGATTTCCCCTTTTTTCCAGTCGAGGGAGGGAGAGGTTTTTATTTGATTTTCTTTCGTCATTTTCTTGTTAGCACTCAGTCGTGCGTTGGCCTTTTGCTCTTTGCCACCGCAGGAACGAGGATGGCAATGTGCAAAATCGGGTCGGCCTTATTAAACCAAGTCTTCCACCTTTGTTATGTATTTATATTCTACGTCTTCAAATTGGTCAAAATGGGCTGTCCCGCATTTGATTTTTAGCCGTTCTTCGTTTCTTAGTTTTGATAAGTCCTTGGTGGATTTCGTTTCTGCTACAAAATAGATTTTCTTCTCGTTCTTAAATACCAAGGCCCAGTCGGGATTGTATTTTCCAATAGGCGTATCAATGTGGAACCAAAACGGGAGTTTAAAATAAAACTCAATGTCTTCCCTTGTCTCGCATTCTTTGGCAAAGGCTGTTTCAACTTCTGAGTCAAGGGGCATGTACCTGTCATAAATGGTCTTGCCATTGTTGCCCACCTCAAAAGTCAGGTTATCGAGATAGGTTTCAATCTCGTTTTCTTCAAAGAGCAGCATTTCATAGTCCCTGGTGCCGATCTTTTCATACTTGATGCCGTCAATCATCATTTCGTAGAGCACTGTCCTGATGGCAGCAACGGCTTTGTCAAGGAACAACTGCGGATTGACCAGAATGTCGTCCATTCGACCCGATTGTTTCAGGATTTCCAGAACCGTGCTGCGCGTCAGTTCGGTTTTGCTTTGGATGAAACCAAGCACGTCTGGGATTTCATGTTCTTTTTCATGTTCCAAAACTTTCGAGCTTCTGATTTCATAATCAACCCCTGGCTCTTGAATGTTTATCCCAACTTTAACGGACTTGATCCGGGGCTTTTTGATTTCTTCAATTTCCTTTACTGCTTTGGAAGCTGCCTTTATCAATTGATTTGTTTCGTAGGCCACCCGGTAATAGGTCCGCGATTTGATCCGTTCCCATATCTCAAGGAATTTCGGGTCTGCCTGAAAGCCTTTGCGGTATTCGACCTTTACCCGTTTGCGTTTGTCCTTGATTCGTCCCTTAAATGCCACTCCGCAATCCTCTTCAATTTCCGCTTGCAGTTTTTTGGCAAAGTCTTCGTAGCTCTCGTTGGCAATGACCGTTAGCCGGTTAATGTTCCGGTCGTGGATTCGGTTGCCAGATTCATCCACTGCCAGGCGCAGCCCCCTGCCTATTTCCTGTCGCTTTTTCAGGTCGGATTTGGTTTCGTTCAACGTACAAATCTGGAATACGTTCGGACTGTCCCAACCTTCACGCAAAGCCGAGTGACTGAAAATGAACCGCAGAGGCACGTTGGTGTCCAACAATCTTTCCTTGTCCTTCATGATAAGCCGGTAAGTATCATCATCTGCCTTGGTTTCACCGGTAGTGTCTTTAAACCTTCCCTTTTTATCCTGTGCGAAATAGCCATTATGGACCTGGTCCACCGGAAAAGGGATCAATCCTTTGAAAGCCGGTTTTTCTGAAATCTCGTTAAATGCTTCTTCAAACCATTCGGCAAAGCGTCCCGGCAATGGGTTGCCTGAACCATCATACTGGCGGTAATTGGCCACTTTGTCAATGAAAAACAGGGACAGCGTCTTGATGCCCTTTTCCTTATGCTTGACTTCCTTCTTGAAATGTTCCTCAATGGTTTTCTGAATCTGGAACTTCATGATCTCGTCCGTCAACCCACCTTGTGTATCGCCCACATAAAGCATGGTCCCGTTGGTAAACGAAATGCACTGATTGGCCACATCAATTTCATCAATGATAAAGCCGTCCTGATAGATTTGCCGGTTGTTGGACAAGGCATACAGGTCATCACCGACTTTTGCGGTTACGGATTTTTTCGTAACACCGCTGTCCTGGTTAACACCTATCCGCAGTTTGGCCGAAGTACGGGTTTTGGTGGCACTGACCGATTCCAGACTCACGAAAGCATCGTTGTAATTGTCTTCTGCAAAAACCGAATCCACTTCAATTTGCTTGACCAAACCGAGGTCATAAGCCTTCACCGGGTCTAAGCTGTAAACAAGGTTGTACAGGTTCAGGTGGGTTGCAGAATATCGTAAAGTACAGGAAGGATGCAGGTTTTTTATGGCCTTTTTCCGGTTGTCCGTTTCCATGTTCTGCGGTTCGTCCACAATTACGAAAGGCCGGGTATATTGGATGAATTCAATTGGCCGTTTTCCGGTCAGCTTATCATTGGGCTTATTGATGATGTTTTCGTCCTTGGCAAAGGCATCAATGTTCATCACCAGAACCTGAACCGTGTTGCTTGATGCAAAGCCCCTGAGCTGGGAAACTTTCCCGGAATCGTACACGCCAAAATCAACGGGCACTTTGTCATAAAGCGTTTGAAAATGTTCAAAGGTTATTTCCAGGTTTTTCAGCACGCCTTCCCGGATGGCCACACTTGGAACAACGATCACAAACTTTTTAAAACCGTACTGTTTGTTGAGTTCATAAATGGTTCGGAGGTACACGTATGTTTTGCCGGTCCCGGTCTCCATTTCTATGGAAAAGTTCATCCCGTCCAATTCGGAAACCGGTTCAATATCGTTTCGTTTCTGAACCTCCTGCACGTTTTTCAGGATTTGTTCATCTGTCAGCACGACATTGTTCCCTACGCCATTTTCAGAGAGGCTTAAACTGCCGTGTGTCAAAGTGAAATCCAATTCGCTGCTGCTCAAAGGCTGCCCTTCAAAGATGTCAACAATGGCATTGATCGCCTGCTTTTGATAGTCTTGGTTGGGATCGAATTGGAGTTTCATTATGAAAAGGCATTTAGATAAATATCTCGAAAGTCAACCGGCACATCTGAAATGAAAGATTGGTTGATAGTCGCCAAAATTTTATCTGGTGGGGCATTTAAGCTTACAATGTCATTTGAGATACTTATATAACTCGGTACAAGTCTTTCAATACTCTGAACCAAAGACCGTAAATTGTCAATGGAATGTTTCTTCAATTCAGAGTTACTCATTCTTAATGCACTTAGATGCGGGGGTTCAGTATCGGACTTAAAGAGATTAAAGGCCTCTTCCAGTAACTCCTTAATTGGGCCTCTTGTGACTTCTTTTGCCTTGAGTTGCTCAATCCATTCTTTAGTTTCGATTACAGTATGGCAATTCTCAAAAAACTCACGGATTTCTTTTAACCCAATCAATTTAGGGCTGGACAATAAAACTAATGCCAACAAATCTTTTGCCCGAATTAGATTGATTTTGTGTTTTTTAGCTTCTGTGTTTACAGCAGAATTAGGATCATCCGCCCCTTCAAAATCTATCGCAACTACACAGGCATAATTGGCTTTATATGCATCCCTATGTCTGTCAACACCTGAAATATGAGCCGTTGTAGCCTTTATTTTATCTTTTGATGTGCTTTTGGCATCAAAGGTTACTGAGTAGTTTTCAGGAGAATTCAACGGGCCAAGATAGGCTACCGCTTTTCCGTCAGGCTTTCCATTGCCTCCAATTTTTGTTGATTCATAACCTAACGAATTGAAAGCCTCTGTTACAGATTTTTCTAAGCCAGATGAATCCCCAAGTGAGGCACTAAGCAAGGATGCTACAAAAGGGGCATTGGGTTTGTCGCTAAATGTTAGTTCCCTTAGTATAGCATCCCGTTTATACATTATATCTTTTGCTTCATTCTGTCCAATGCCACTATCGAGCAAAAAACATTCTGTTAGAATTTCTGTTAGTGCAATAAGCTGAAAAGGAAGAAGGGATTTTACTTCATCTAAAAAATTGGCAAAGAAGGGATGTAACAGATTTATTTTCGCAAAACCAGAAGCTAAATCAAGTTTGGCAATTGGGTCTTCAGGATTCAGGGTAGAAACCCACTCAACGTCTTTAATAATACCTTCTTCACTTGTCAAATCAGCTTCCAAGCGCTCTATCAGTTCAGCTTTTTCCGAATCTGTAAGGTTTTTCGGAATATCTGTTAAAACTAAATCGTCCAGTTCTCCATCAAGAAATTTTTTTGCTGTTACGATTAAAGGACGTCTTGATAGACTTGCGGCAGCATAAGCAATCTTATGGGATGCTCTATTCTGTTTTTCTTCAGCTTCAACCATTTCAAAATACCAATCTTTGGTTTGGCTAAATTTTCGTTTTATATACCCTCTTAAGTCATCAAGCGCAGTTGATGATTTGATTGATTCCCTGGTGGAGGTAATATAGTCGTCAAGCTCATCAGCATTTACGGTTATTCTCACTCTGTTAAACACTCCATGAGACAGAGCTTCCATTCCTATTAAAGGATCATCTATATTAATCAGGCGCCCCCTGACGGTGAGAAAAATACCATTACTTCTTCCCAATTCCTCAGATTTTCCTCCCAACAGTGAGTCTCTGTACAAATCTATTTGACCGACAACATTCCTAAGGTTTGGCAGGTGAACACACGGACTACCCTTGTATTCTCCAACTTCATAATTATATTTTGAATTTGTTGCAACAGTATCATCTTGCCCAAAAACCCATGTTTTCCATGGGTCGTTTTTCACCTTACTTGATTGGATTTGAGACCCATTAAAATAAAGGTCAAAACTTGGATTGAGAGGTAATGCTGTACTTAAAATCCATTTTAACCTTCCATCTTTAATTTCTGTAGCTTTTGCTTTTAGCTCAGATAAAATGGCAAAAGTCCATGTACTCTCAGCGTTCTCACCCCAAAGGTTAAATGTGATCAAGTCCTGTTCACCCTTTTTTATTAAGGGAGATAGCAATTTCTTAACTTCATCTAAGGTCAATTCCTTTTCGTCTAATTCAATAGTGTCATTCGAACTGGAATCCTTATTAATGGCTGAATAATTCATCATGACAGCATAGTATTTGCCATCTGTAGCTTTACAAACTAATGTAAGCTTGTGGGTAAGGATATAAGTAGCAAGCTTTCCAATTCCGAATTTTCCGATTGGAAGCCTTTCCTGTTCTTCTGATTGTCGCTTTTGAGATTCACCAATTTTCCAAAACTGTTTAAGTCCCTCCTTATCCATGGAAGTACCATTATCAGCAACCCATAAAATAGAATCTGTCAAACTTTTATCCATTGGGACATGTACAGCAACCTTAGTAGCTCCAGCGTCATAAGAGTTACTTACCAACTCTTCAAAAGCTTTGTTTGGACTTGAATACAGTCCTGCAGAAAAAAGCTCAATAATCTTATAGCTTATCGTTACCGGTATGGTGTCTATTTTAGTACCTAAGTTTTCTAAATTCATTTTCTATCCTTTTTTAGCAATTAGAATATATTCTTCCGGATAGACCAATTTGCTGTTTTTGTTTTCCATTTTTGAAAACTTTCCGGTTTTCTTATCTCGTATTGTCGGAATAAGTTTGTAGGGTATACTCCGTTTGATAATCTCTACCATTTCAAAATCCAAACCGGAAAGTATTTCAGCAAAAACTTCCGCAGATTTTACTTTTACATTTTTAAAAGTGGTATTCCCAATCACCAAGCAAACATGCCCCCCCTTCTTTAAAACGCGGTGCATTTCTTTAGCCACAGCCTGCATATCTTTAAAGTAATTAGCGACTTCTTTGGCTGTTCGTTTATCTTTTTTTAGCAGGCTATCAATAATCTCCTGAGCAAGTGATGAACTACACTCCAACTCCTGATTTAATGAATAAAATGTACCAATGAAGTTTTTTCTAAACTCGGTCAAATCTGTAATGTACTCGTACCAATATCCGGTCAATTGATGAATATCGGCATATTCGTATGAGGTCACGTAAGGAGGTGAAGTGATAATGGCTCCTACAGAATTAGCCCGGATTGAAGTTTTCCGGGCATCTTCCAATCGTATTTCGCATTTAGTTTTTAAGTATTTGTCATTGCTCAATCGTGTATAGAACTCAGCATTTTTCTTCATCATTTGTTTAGTATGAGCCTGAAATGCAACAAACGGGTCTGTTGGATTTTTCTTTGGATCAACTTGCGGCTTAGTACTCGATTGTAGCCACCTTGAACAATTCTTTAAAATGTGGGATAAGGCAACAAGGAAAAAATCTTTTGTTAAACGGTCTCTTGTCGCTAATATCTTATCATATAAAAATGCGATTTTAGCTTTATGCTCTTTTGAAAACCAGTAGTCTATCCGTTCGTGAACTGCAATATTTGAGTATTCTTCTAGATTAAAGTCATCAAAGCTTTTCACAATTAGATTGAACCTGTTTTCAAGTTTCTGTGGTGCTACAGGGTTTGTTTTCGCTTTGGTGATGAGTTCTGCAACAGGGTTAATGTCAACACCAATTGATTTTCTGCCATGCACTTTCGCTTCAACTAGTGTAGTTCCGCATCCTGCAAAGAAATCCGCTACCAAATCATTCTCTTGCGTATATTCTTCAATTAATTTTTTTACCAAGTTAGGAAGGAACTTGGCAGGATACCTATGATAACCATGTGTCCACTGTTCTACTGAACGGACATTTTTAAAACACCAGTCAGAATTAACCTTTATATTTTCAAAACTTGTAACGTTCATATTTCATATCGTCTTAAACTCCACTCCCGCATCCCGCATTTGCAGTACGGTATTGGTTTTCAGTTGGTCGTTTCCGGCAAACAGTTTGTCGAGTGCAATACACTTATCCGGTTTTAAGGAAATGATTTCTTTTACAATGGACTCGTTCATTTTGGAAAGTGCAACTACTATCTCATCTCCGTTTACCACATAATAATTTCCCCTGTGTTCAACGGTGCTGTTCAGGTCAAAACCGGATTTCAGCAACAGCTCGTACAGCATGTTTTCTTCTGCCGAACCTGCCTTGACCGGGTCTGTAAAAGCCTCCAGTTGATCTGCCAACTGCGCCCCATTTTTAAACCTGTTGCCCCGCCATATTTTGAAATTGGAAGATTGAAGCTTGAATACCTTAAAGCCCAAGTCAAGTTTTGGTGTTTCCTTTTTATCCCCAAAATCCAATTTTCCGGCCTTTTGTTCTTTTTCTGATTTCTGTTCGTTTTCAATTTTCTTAATAACCCTGCGGATGCGTTCTTTGGCTATGTCGGCAATGGTTTTATAACCGGCTTTAAAAGCCTCACTGTTTTCGTCTGTTTGTTCTGGAAGTTGTATGCAAATGAATTTCCGATTACCGCCATCCTCCCTATTTTGTTCCACAATTGCCTGTGCTGTTGAACCAGAACCACCAAAAAAGTCCAGGATTAAATCATTATTTTCTGTTGAGATAGTTATAATCCTCTTTAAAAGTCTAACTGGCTTTGGTGTGCTAAATACTTTCTTGCCGACTAACTCGGCCGTCTCTTTCTGACCTTCATCATTATGACCAACTTCAGTAAATGGCCACCAAGTACTTGGAACTATGCCATCCTGAATCTCAGATAAGAATCGCTTTAGTCTCGGTTTTTCATAAGAGTAATCAGGCCCCCAATAAAGTCTATCTTCAACTTCAATTTTCTTATGTCTTTCTTTTGAATATCGCCATACAGCACTTTCATCTGGCCAAACTTCTTTTCCAGTTTTAGGATGTTTGATGGAATACCATAAGGTGGGTCGTTCTTCCTTTGATTTGTTACTTACATAATTATCACTACTCCAAGGCCCCCTCGGATCATTGTCTAAATTCTTATAACGACTTATTTGTTTTTCAGTCCTTGGAAGTAACTTTCTGCAGAAATTAGATGATTTTTGAAAACATAGGATATAATCATGCATTGGTGCTATACCCGGATCATCAGCTGAGACAGCATATTTTTTTTGCCAAATAATTGATGCCACAAAATTTTCCTCCCCGAAAATCTCGTTCATCAACAAACGCAGGTTGTGTACTTCATTGTCATCAATGGAAACAAAGATCACCCCGTCATCCTTCAGCAGGTTTCGGGCAAGGAACAGGCGGGGGTACATCATGTTGAGCCAGTTGGAGTGGTAATGTCCGCTGTCCCGGCTGTTTTTGCGGTACATGCCTTCACGGGTCAGGTAGCCTTCTTCATCTTTTTCGCCTACCCGTTTCAAATAATCTTTTTTGCTTTCCGAAAAGCGGTCGGGGTAAATAAAGTGGTCATTGCCGGTATTATAAGGCGGGTCAATGTAAATCATCTTCACCTTGCCGTAGTAGCTCTTTTGGAGTACTTTCAGCACTTCAAGGTTTTCGCCTTCAATAAAAATATGTCCGGTATCGTCAAAATTTACGGATTCCTCTTTGGCGGGAGTGAGCGTGGCGGTTGTCGGAGACTGCAATACCTTAAAGGCGTCACTTTTTCCCGCCCAGTTCAAAACATAACGTTCGTTACTGAAAGTAATATCTTCTCCAAGCGTTGCTTTCAGCTTTTCCCAATCTACTTTTCCTTCGCTGATCGCTTCCGGGAAAAGCTCCTTTAGCTTTTCAAGTTGTGTTTGTTGTATGTCGAGCGACTTTCCGTCCATGTTTCAATTTTACTTGTGTTCCAGCTTTAGATCCTTGCAAATCTCCTTTAGAACTTCACCGGGATCGGCATCAATTGCCAGGGCAATCAGGTAAAGTTCCCGTACTCGTAGTTGAGTAGAGGGGTTGAGGGTCAGTTCGCTGATCCTTGATTTACTAATACCGGTTTTCTTGGCAATCTCTGCTTTACTGGCAGATTTTATAGCCAAATACGCTCCGAGTTCCGTCATGATAAATTTTCGATTTTCAAGACCCAAATTTAGAGTTATTTATAGATAGTTTAGAAAATCAGGACAAAAACTTGCGTAGAATCCAAAAAGTAATCACCTTAGTCCAGAATTTCAAAACCATAGTTCTGATAAATAAAACTTGCAATGATGAGTAGAACATACACCAAATCCGACCTTGAACAAATCGTTTATTCTCAACTGGAAAATCTCAACGCCATGCACGATTTGTTAAACATCATGAAGGTTCAAAATGAATTGTTGCACAATGCCAATAAGAAACTGAAAGATGAAATTTCCGAGTTCAAAGAGAAGCAACACGTTTATCCTACACGAAAGCGATCTTCAAAGTCGTAGTGTTCTGCGGGCGAGGGAGCAAGCTCTTTTGCAAAGCTTTGGTTGGCGGGTCGGCCTTGTGCGGCTTTGCAAATGTGCTTGCTGAGCGAGGGCAGAAAATCAAATAAAAACCTCCTGCGCGTTGGCCTTTTTCTTTTTTGTCCACCGGTATTTTCAAAGAACCTCTGTCGTGTCTGTCAGCACCGTTCCTGTCAACGGAGCGCGTCACTATTCTTTTATTTTTTATTCTTCCGTCACCCGATTAGAAGCACTAAAGTGTCTTGGGGGCTATTGTAGCTAACGCCCGGCTGTATGCGGTCGGCCGGGGCATTTCTGCCAGTTACGAAAGTTTCTAGCCAAGCGCAACTGACTGGGGAGTACGAAACCTGCAATATGCTGTGGAGCCCCGGCTGCCGTATACAGCTTTGTTAGGGCATCGTGCTTTTTATTTTCTCTATAAATTTTTCAATTATCACCCTATATTCTTTTCTAGCTTCTTTCATGTTGTCAAGAAGTTCACTTTCAAGTTCATTGACAGCCTGTTCTTCTTGATTTTCTCTGGAAATTTGAATTTCTCCGTAAACATATTGAGCCCAATTGTCCATGTCTTGGTCTGTCAGATTTGGAGCTATATTAAAATAGTCAGCAAACTTTTCCGTCTTAGTCCTTACGAACTCAAAACTTGAAAGTCCAACAGCTTCTGAATAGAAACCGTCTGAGTTTCTCATTGATTTTGTGAAGACTATGAAGTAAAAAAGGTCTTTATCAGGGTCGTCAGTGAAGAGGCTATCCCTGATTGAAAGCATTTTGTTGTGATGAGCTGAAATCAGTTTTTCCTGTCTATAAATTTCTTTGTAATAGTCGTCAATTGCAGTGTCCGCAAGAGCTTTATTTAATTCCTGTTGATACGGAGAAACGATTCCATTATTCTGAGGTACTGTCGTGGCGACTTGCTCATTTTTTTCCGTAGCAGAGTCTGCCTCAGTTTTTGATTCGGTACTTGATTTCTCTTTCTGGTCAGTTTGCTGTCCGCATGAAAGAAGCAGAAAAGTGAGTCCAAATATCAATGTTGCTTTTATTCTCATGGTCGTCTTTTGTCTCTTAGCATGTGCCCTAACGGTAAATTGTATGAGTAGTGGCAGATTGCGTGGCACTTTCCTGTCAAACCGCTACGCAGTTTGAGCGGGTTACAAACCTTGATATTTAGCACTTTCCCTGCCATTACTTATACAAAGTGTTATAAAGCATTTTTTATTTATACTAATCCATAAATCACCTGTAAAACAATAACATATAAATAAGGGAGGACCAAAAATATAAACCAAGTCAAAAAGATTATTGACTTACCAAAAAATCTCAAATCTTTTATAGGTCTCTTTTCTATTATTTGTTTTACCGTATTTATGATTCTTTTTTCTGCTGGAACTTCAACGTATCTTTTTGCATCTATCAATCGGTCAAATCCTTTTAAATTTTGAGCAATCTCATCACGTATTAACCAGTATTCCCTGTCAGATAAATCCGAGTAATTTTTGTTAAGCGAAATGTCTTTGTCGTATAAGCTTACTCTCAATGAATTTATTTGAGATTGAAATCGAAGTTGATTAAAGAGGAATAATGGAATTAATAATAAAAAATAAGACTCTGATGATAATGCGATATAGAGTAAAATTGCGATAGAAATCCAATGAAAAACAATATTGATTTTTAAATTATTTTCTAAGAATAGAGCCTTAATAATCCGTCCACCATCTAAAGGCATTATCGGAAGTAAATTGAAAATATTGATATAAATGAACAAGTTTGCAACTCTTGTCAAGAAATCATTGCTAGTATCAATCGCATAATACATTAGAGCACACCCAATTAATATTCCTGGAATTGGACCAGCTAATGAAATAATAACATTTTGTTTTTGAGTTATATCCTCTTTTTCTCCTTTTGCAAAGGCTCCAACTAAAGGAATAAAGAAAATACTCAAGTCTTTAAATTTATAAAATCTCATTGCAACATAATGTCCAATTTCATGAATTAGAATAACCAAAACTAATATTGCAATGAATTTAAATTCCCATTTAAAAACAAGCATTAAAAGAACGATAAATGAAATCAGGCTGATGAAAGATTTATTAATCGACTGTTTTTTTTCTTCAATCACAGGTTTGGGAGGATATCCATCATTTTCTACTATTTCTTTTGGTCTTGCTTCAAGTATTTTCTTTGCTGTCGAAATTGCTTCCTCTTCAAAATTCTCTGGATTATTCTCTACAATCTCAATAAGTTCAGAGGTCGATTTGTATTCTAATATCTTAGGCCAATTGTATGCTGTCATGTTTGTTAGTTGCTGTTTTTAAATGCTTTACAACGGATGGCGGTATGGTTAGTAAGGGATTGCGGGCTTTTCACCTATCAAGTTACAGTAAAATTTGAAGCGAGCTACTGCGCCCCGAAAACTACTGAACCCCTTATTAACTATACCGCGTGTTGTGCAAAGAGCTTATAAAGCAACTTCTATTGTGAAATTACTATTTGAATCACGAGTTATATAAAAATAATTATTATAAGTCGGATAATCATAGTTTTCGCTATCATAATATGCAATTACACTATATTCCATACTATATTTGGACCCAGCAGGCAAGTTTTGGAATTCTACCCATCCCTCAGAATCTGTTTTCCCAATAGCATATGCTTCATCAATCAAATCTTGGAAATAATAATCTACATTGGAGTAATTTGGATGTGGAATCAATGCAACATTAATGTTAGTTATTGGTTCAGAATTGATATTTACAACCCTTACTCTCGCATCGCCTACATTTAAGAATGGATTGGTTTCAATTGTCTTATCATCTCCAGCAATTACCTGAAAATACTCACTGTACGAATATATTTTATTATCTTTCTCTGCATACACATAATATTCATATTGTCCTTGAAGTACTTTACCAATATCACAAATTCCGTTTATATCTGTTGAATCGTAATAGATTCTTTCTCCATCAGGAATCGAAGAAGAAATACTAACCTTAGCTCCTTTAAATCCATTTTGACTACTATCAACAACCTTAATTGATAAAGTTCCACTTTGATTAAGCAAAACTGTTAAATTATCAGAATCTTTCTCACAAGATGCCAATAAAAGGGAAAATGCTACTAATAAAAAAGTGATTTTTCTCATTGCAAAATAATTTTAAGTTTGAAATAAATAATTCTATAATCATTGTTTTATAATATGCTCTCCTGTCCTGCATTTTGCACAACGGTTACGTGTATGGTGTCGTTTGGCGATTCGAAGCACAAACCTGTCAAACCGTTACAAAGTTTATTAGATGCAACACCCTTAAAATTAGCACTATCCGCCAAATGCACTATACACGATGTTGTGTTTTCGTGCTTTATTCTCCGCAGTCTGTAAGTGTGTTGGGGCAGCCATACTCTTTGACAAGTTTTGCTTTGTGCGATAGCTTCGGCGACTTGGCAATGTGTATGGTTGTGAAGCGTTGGCATATTATTCATTTTCAAATTGATTTCTTAGTTCATTAATTTTTTCTAAATCAATATTAAGCCGCTTATTAATCTTAACTAATCGCTTATTGATATAATGAGTCAGAATTGATTTATTATCATCTATTTTGTGAAATAAGAAAAAATAAATTGTTAGGGCTATAATCAAAATGGAAAAAATAATTTGGCTCACAACTGTCAAGGGTTCTAGGTTGTACTTATCCCAAAAAGTAGGAATTACATATGAGATAATACCTCCAAATACAATCAGTATCGTTAATATAAAAAGAAATACTCGGCGTTTAATTTTTAGTTCGTATTTATCATTATACTTATCAATTGCGGAAAATAGAATGGCAACTTTTTTTCTAACATTTGTAACTGGATGAATATCCACAAGTGCTTCAAAACACTTTTCTATTGTATACAAATCAATTAGGTCATCTGCTTCAGTTATAGCTTCAATCATGCTCTTTGAAAAGTCTGTAGTCTTTCTTGAATGAAAAGCAAGTTTTACTAATTTGTCAATTGAATCATTAACTTTTAAATTATCTGAATAAGAAATTTCTGCATCAACTATTGAAAGGATAAAACCCTCTTTCAAGCTTGCTGTTTTTAAAAATTCTTGGATATTGGTTTTTTCAAATTCAGAATCTGCCAAAATCATTGCCGAAAGTTCAATTAAATTTTTACTATAATGTAGCTCAAATGAATTATCAGCTTTCTGTTCCTTTTTAATAGTTTTTTTTAAATCAGCTTTTGAGTTAGTAAACACATTACAGGCAATTTTTTCAATGTTGCTTAGGTTTTTTTTACCAAAATCTGCAATTACAGTCTTATTTGATAGAAAATCATAAAACAATACTTCAAGCGGAGAAGACTTTTGTTTTATTTCCTCTTTTTTCAACGATATTTCGTGAATTAAACTCATTATATGAACCAAAGTTGATTTTTAACTATATCTAAATTCGATTTATCCCAATCTTCAATGACCATTAATTCACTTGAAAGTTTAGACATTAACTGTGGATATTTAATCGTAACTGGAACATTCGCAGGTTTAAATGTCCTAAAACTTAAATGAGAAAAGTATAAAATCTGTTTTGCTATTGCATACAGGTCTTTATACATTGATTCTTCAGTATCATAGATAGAACGCTTATCAATTCTCAATAATATTGGCACCTTTGAACTTTGCCCCAAATGAAGTAAAGCTTGTCGTGATGCGATTTCAACAAATGTGCCTCTTTGAATAGTATTCTCATTTTCATTAAACAATCTATAATTGTGCTGATAACTAAGATGAACTATTGCGTATTGTATTTTATAACTAGCAAACTTTTTTAAAGCATTTTCAATAGCTTTTATTTCGTATTTCTTACTGGCTGGTTTTGATAAATGAAAAATTAAACGAAAAGTGTCATTTGGCTCTATCCCCCGTAAATTAATCTGACTCTCAATCGTTTTTATTAAATGCTTTTCCAGATTAAATGCATATTCATTAAAACCACATATTTGGCTTGATGACCCCAATAAATAAGAACCTTTATAATCAAATACATTGGCAAAACCAATAACACGTTGTTTATTAAAATCTATAGTTGTTCCAATTCCAACAACTATTTCAATTCTATCTTTCTCATCTTTTTCAATTGTCCAAGCTGTTCCCCCTAATTTAGAATATACATTGAGAGCTATTGCATTTAAAATGAGGTCATCTTGAAATCTAATTTTTCTAATGATTTCAATTGTTAACTGTTGAGTTGGTATTTTTCTTCCGAGTAATTTAGCTTTCAACAAAAAGTAAGGTGATTCCTTTATTGGTAACTTTTTATCAGATTGCGACAATATTGTAATTGCTAAATTAAAACCCCCTTCATCTGTTTTATTCACTAATTCCTTTACGAAATCTAAGGAAGAGTCTCTTTCAAACTTTATAAGGTAAATTTCAATATTGTCAGCGTGAAAATTATTTTTTAAATTATCCTGTAAATACTTGATAAATGTGCCTGCCGAACCTTCATTTCTTGAGGGCGAAAATAAGGCAATTTTAATCTTTTTAGTTTTGAAATTCACTAGTGTCCCATTAAAATTGGGACGTTATTAAAATTAAACAAATTTGGCTCATTAAGCCTAAAACGTTCTTTGTCATTTTGAAATTTAGTTCTCTCAAATAGGTCTCGAAGATGAGTTTTATCTGTTAAAGAAATACTCAATATCTGCAAAACCTCA
>Ga0209075_1002813_pt1 | contig 15003 bp, 15 predicted proteins | sample Stecom2011_FD_187523 | JGI IMG/M metagenome (GOLD analysis project Ga0209075, IMG submission 187523) | Agricultural soil microbial communities from Utah to study Nitrogen management - Steer compost 2011 (SPAdes) (version 2) | ecosystem: Environmental > Terrestrial > Soil > Agricultural land... | reverse complement strand
GTGCTACGAGCGTTTTGACCATCAATACGAATGCGCAGTTCCGATTGACGGTCACGGCTGATGCCTAAATTGCTCTGACTGCCATCGTTACGTTGAATCTGGGCGAATACCGTGCAACTGCTTTGTTCGTACTGAATCATTGGCTGCAGACGCGCACTGCGAAAAGAGCGGGCCATGGCCAATAAGTAGATGGCCTCCAGCACGCTGGTTTTGCCGCTGCCATTATCGCCATAGAGGATATTGATGCGTGGAGATGTCAGCAAAGTCACCGGCCGCAAGTTGCGTATGCCGGTGATTTGCAATTGGCTAATTGCCATATTAAATAACTGTTACAGGCGCATTGGCATAACAACATAAGAAGCGCTGTCGTTATCAGCCTCTTGAATCAATGCGCTGCTGTTGGAGTCTGACAGCACAATGCTGATTTGCTCCGATGAAGTGGCGCTGAGCACGTCGAGCAGATAGGTGACGTTGAAACCAATTTCTAAAGCGCTGCCGCTGTAGTCTACGGTGACTTCATCTTCCGCAACTTCTTGCTCAGGGTTATTGGCTTGAATTTTCAGCAAGCCTGACTCTAACTGCCAACGAATACCGCGGTACTTTTCGTTGGATAGAATAGAGGCACGATTTAATGCTTCGCGAAGGCTTTGACGATCAGCCAATACGGTTTTGTCGCCGCCGCGTGGTAGTACACGCTCATAGTCAGGAAACTTACCATCAACCAATTTTGAAATGAAGGTGAACTCATCGGTGGTGGCACGAATGTAGTTACTGCCGAAAACAATACTGACTTCGGCACTGTCTTCAGTCATTAAACGCGCTAATTCTAAAACGCCTTTACGCGGCACGATGACTTGGTGCTGAATGCTTTCGGCAATACCTGCAGGCACTGAACACATCGCCAAGCGGTGGCCGTCAGTGGCGACTGCACGCAGTTGACCTTGCTTAGCTTCAAGCATCAAGCCGTTTAAGTAGTAACGGACATCTTGCTGCGCCATGGCAAAGCTAGTGCGTTCAATTAAACGGCGAACACTGCTTTGCTCGAGAGTAAAGCTCAGTGAGCCAGGTGTTTCTTCTGACGAAGGGAAATCTGACGCGGGTAATGTGGTCAGAGTAAAACGGCTGCGACCGGCTTTGATCAAGACTTTTTGATCATCAACTTTGAAGTCAATCATCGCGTCAGCAGGTAAGTTTTTGCAAATATCCATGAGTTTGCGAGCTGGTACAGTAATCTCGCCGGCTTGCGCAGGCTCTTCGAGAGTAATGCGGCCGACCAGTTCAACTTCGGTATCGGTACCTGTCATAGATAGGTTCTGCCCTTCGATGACCAGGAGGACGTTGGATAACACAGGCATGGTCTGCTTGCGTTCAACAACACCGGCCACCAGTTGCAGCGGTTTTAACAAAGCTTCGCGTTGGATGGTGAAGTGCATGGTTATTCCCTTGCGTTAGAGTGCTGGCACTGCTGTTATGTAGTTAACGTGCGCAGTAGGTTTTTATAATCTTCGCGGATGTCCGCATCGGTTTCGCTAAGTTCAGCAATTTTCCGACAAGCATGCAAAACAGTGGTGTGATCGCGTCCGCCAAAGGCATCACCAATTTCAGGCAAGCTGTGATTGGTGATTTCTTTGGCGAGGGCCATCGCCACCTGACGGGGACGGGCCACTGAGCGTGAACGACGTTTTGATAAAATATCGGAAATTTTAATTTTGTAGTATTCAGCCACGGTGCGCTGAATATTATCAATACTGACAAGTTTGTCTTGCAGTGCCAATAGGTCTTTCAGCGATTCGCGGATCAGTTCCACTGTGATGGGCTCATTGGTGAAATGCGAGTGAGCAATCACCCGCTTCAACGCCCCTTCCAGTTCACGCACGTTAGAACGAATACGCTGAGCAATAAAGAATGCGCAATCATGCGAGAGCTGTACCCTGCTCTGCTCAGCTTTCTTCATTAAAATGGCGACACGGGTTTCCAGTTCTGGCGGCTCTACGGCAACAGTTAGACCCCAACCAAAACGTGATTTTAAGCGCTCTTCAAGACCGTCAATTTCTTTCGGGTAACGGTCACTGGTAAGAATGACCTGCTGATTACCTTCGAGCAGAGCGTTAAAGGTGTGGAAAAACTCTTCTTGTGAGCGCTCTTTTTTTGCAAAGAATTGAATGTCATCAATCAGCAGCGCATCGACCGAGCGGTAATAGTTTTTAAACTCATTGATCGCGTTGTTTTGTAAGGCACGAACCATGTCGGCAACAAAGCGCTCAGAGTGTAAATAAATGACTTTTGCGTTCGGGTTTTTCTGCAGTAAATGATTACCAACCGCATGCATTAAGTGGGTTTTACCTAAACCAACACCGCCATATAAAAATAGCGGGTTATAGCCATGCTTAGGATTGTCGGCAACCTGCCAAGCTGCTGCACGCGCTAGTTGGTTAGATTTACCTTCGACAAAACTATCAAAGGTAAATGAGCGGTTAAGTGCGCTGACATGCTTGATTGCACCTTTTGCCGGTACGCCACGCTCGCTAGCCGGCGTGCTGGGCGCAGGAGCAACGTTGTGGATAGGTACAGGTGCTGGATTGGCAGTCGGCTGCTGCTGAGCCGGTTCTGCCTGTGCAGCCAGGCTTTCTACGATAGGCGCTGCGGTTGCCGCGGCAGAAACTTGATTGCTAGATTGGCTGCGAGTTGGCGTGTTAGGTACGCTGCTAAAGCTGGTGCGGGCGTTGCCCTTGCTACCAATTTGCAGAGCAATAGGCGGAACTTCGCCATTATTACGCTCGGCCATCAACTCTAAAATGCGGTTGATATATTTATCGTTGACCCAATCTAATACAAACCGATTCGGTGCAAAAATATGCAGCTCATCACCGACGGCTTCAACTTGTAATGGACGGATCCAGGTGTTGAAATGCTGAGCAGGCAGTTCATCGCGTAAAAAATCGATAGACTGTAGCCAAAGTTCGACAGACACAGAGATCCCTCAATAAAACATAGTAATTACGACTGGCTATTGTAGCCGTCAGAGGCAAAGTTATCCACAGGCATGGTAAAAATAGCACAGACTTTTACATGCTATAAATTGATCAAGCAGCGCTGCTGTGTCGCGATAAATTGGACATAACCAAGGTAAAAGAAATGATAACGTTGGGTGAGTTAACCGCTTGGTTATTGGTGGCTTTGAGTATTGCTTGGATCTGGCGCGGGCACGGGGTACGTGAGCGTGCTCTAGATCATGCGCGAGCCCATTGTCAGCGTGAATCTGTGCAGTTGTTAGACGGTAATGTGGCGTTTAAAGGCTGGAAAATCATTGCCGATGGCAGTCAACGGAAGCGCTTGGCGCGCATCTATAGCTTCGAGTTTACGGTCACCAGCCAAGAGCGTTTAAACGGCACGGTGGCTATGTATGGCCGTCATTTAGCGAAGATTGAACTGCAGGCCTACCCTATTTATGAAGCAATGCAGGCGGTGGACGGTGGTAATGTCGTGCATACACAAAATAATGCTGCTGAACCACAGACAAACGCACGGCAAAATACCGTCGTGCAGCTGGATGAGTGGCGACCTAAGCATTAAAACGCAGTCGGCTATGTTGTTAAATAGCCGTTTTAAACTCGTAAAAAATCAGAATTACTCAGCGGTCAGAGTAAAGTCGATACGTTCTAACCAGCCCGCTTCTTTTTGGAAATCAGCTAAGGTCAGAGGATTATTATCTAACCACTGCTCGGGAAAGCGGATGTGCAAGCTGTTAGTTTTTGCGGTCAGTTCTAACTTAGGAACTTCTTGAGAACCACGAATGTGGTGCAGAAGTATGGCAAAACGCAGCAAAATACACAGGTGCAACAGCTGTTGGCTTTCACCGCTAAACTCCGCAAAACGCTCTTTAGGGATATTGCGGCGATGACCACGTACTAACAGCGCAAGCATTTGTTGATCTTGACGAGAGAAACCGGCCAAGTCGGAATGCTCGACTAGATAAGCACCGTGCTTGTGGTAATGGTAATGAGCAATGTCTAAGCCCACTTCATGCACGCGAGCTGCCCAGCTGAGCATGTCGCTGTGCCATTCTTCATTGAGTTGCCACGCTTCAGCCACTTGCTCTAAAGCCTCAAGGGCTTTGCCTTCAACTTTTTGTGCATGCTCAATATCAACATGGCTGCGCTCCATTAAACCTTGGATCGAGCGCTCTCGGACGTCTTCATGCTGATGGCGACCCAGTAAGTCGTAGAGTACGCCTTCACGTAATGCACCATCACAAGGGGCCATTTGCTCAAGGTTTAAAGCATCGAAAATAGCTTCGATAATCGCCAAACCTGCTGGCAAAATAGCGCTGCGTTCAGGTTTTACGCCGGCAATATCAATCTTGCTAATGTCGCCGATTGTTAGCACCTGACGCTTGAGCCAAGTCAGTCCAGGATTGGTGATTTCGCCATTCGTCAGGCCTGCAGCAGCAAGGGCTTGGCCGACTGAGCGAATCGTTCCAGAAGCGCCAACAGTATCTTGCCAGCCCATTCGGCGCAGGCTTTGCTCAAGTTCCATCAACTCGAGACGTGCCGCGGTGTAGGCTTGAGCGTAGCGGGCTGGGGTGACCATGCCGTCTTTAAAAAAGCGCTGGGTAAAGCTGACACAGCCCATCTGCAAACTGCCGCGCAGTTGAGATTCAAACTGTTGGCCAATGATAAATTCCGTACTACCACCGCCAATATCCACCACCAAACGCTTGCCTGGGGTATCGGCTAGAGAGTGGGAAACACCCAGGTAAATCAGACGTGCTTCTTCGCGGCCAGAAATGACATCGACATCGTGGCCTAAGATTTCTTCAGCGCGCTGGATAAAGTCTTGGCGGTTATGCGCAACCCGCAATGAGCTGGTACCAACAATCCGCACTGCGCCCTGGGGTAAGTCACTGATCAGTTGAGCAAAGCGTCGCAAACAGTCAAGACCACGCTCAATCGCGTCATCTTGCAACTCCAGCTCTGCATTGATACCGGCAGCCAATTGCACTTTTTCGCCAATGCGTTCAAGAATCCGTATCTCGCGCTGGTCAGTTTTAGCCAGAACCATATGAAAGCTATTGGATCCGAGATCAATGGCTGCGATCAACGGAAAGTGTTTGGGAGCAGAATTGGGCATGCCGCTATTCCAAAGAAATAATGGGTGTATCGTGCCATGCCGCGGCAGATTCGCCAATGTAAAAAAGTTTTTTGCCAGCGTGGTGATAAAAAATCATCGCAGTGTTCTGCTCGGTTACTTTCGTTAAAGGGCAAGTCACGTTATGATTACCGATACTTTAATTTGCATCCGCTGTTTCGGAGAGGTTTCATGAGCGATCACATTACCAATATTAGCGATTCAAGCTTTGATCAAGATGTACTGCAAGCCGACGGCCCTGTGCTGGTTGATTACTGGGCTGAGTGGTGCGGTCCTTGCAAAATGATTGCTCCAGTTTTAGAAGATGTTGCAGTTGAATTTGCTGGCAAAGTAAAAATTTGCAAATTGAACATTGATGACAACCAAGCGACCCCACCAAAGTATGGCGTGCGTGGTATTCCAACTCTGATGTTGTTTAAAAACGGTAACGTTGAAGCAACTAAAGTGGGTGCTCTGTCAAAAAGCCAATTGGTTGCTTTTTTAGAAAGCCATATCTAATTGCTGCGAGAATCGCTCAGCTGTATTGGCGTTTAGTGTGCATTTTATCGATTTGTACACTAGACGCATCCCTTTGCAAGTGGTAGATTCCATTTCTGTAGTGCATAAGCCATTACAACTACAAGTCTGCATGCCGTCGCCGATATCTTTACGGCTCTGAACAAACAATCGACTGTTCTCCTCGCGGTACGCCTCCCAAGCTAAGAGCTTGCTCATTCCTTCTAAATTATATCATCGTCATTCCCTATGAATCTGACCGAACTAAAACAAAAACCCGTCGCTGAACTGCTAGAAATGGCTGAACAAATGGGCCTGGATAACATGGCTCGTTCGCGTAAGCAGGATATTATTTTTTCACTCCTTAAGCGTCATGCGCGTGGTGGTGAAGAAATTTCTGGTGATGGCGTTCTAGAAATACTACAAGATGGTTTTGGCTTTCTGCGCTCAGCAGACTCGTCATACCTTGCTGGCCCGGACGATATTTATGTGTCGCCGAGTCAAATTCGCCGTTTTAACTTAAGAACGGGCGACACCATTATTGGTAAAATTCGTCCTCCAAAAGAAGGCGAACGTTATTTTGCGCTGCTGAAAGTGGACTCGATTAACTTTGATCGTCCAGAAAACGCACGCAATAAAATTCTTTTCGAAAACCTGACTCCGCTGTTTCCAACTAAGCGTTTGACGATGGAGATCGGTAACGGCTCGACTGAAGATTTGATCGGCCGTGTGATTGATTTGGCTGCGCCAATTGGTAAAGGCCAACGTGGTTTGATTGTGGCACCGCCGAAAGCCGGTAAAACCATCATGCTGCAAAACATTGCTTCGAACATTACCCGTAACAACCCAGAGTGCCATCTAATTGTTTTGCTGATTGATGAGCGTCCTGAAGAAGTAACGGAAATGCAGCGTACCGTCCGCGGTGAAGTGGTTGCTTCAACCTTTGATGAGCCGCCAACCCGTCACGTGCAAGTGGCAGAGATGGTCATCGAAAAAGCCAAGCGCTTGGTTGAGCACAAAAAAGACGTGGTGATTTTGCTCGACTCCATCACGCGTTTAGCCCGTGCTTACAACACTGTGATTCCAAGCTCCGGCAAAGTACTCACTGGTGGTGTGGATGCGCATGCGTTAGAGAAGCCAAAGCGTTTCTTTGGTGCGGCGCGTAACATCGAAGAAGGTGGATCATTGACCATTATCGCGACGGCTCTGGTTGAGACCGGCTCGAAAATGGATGAAGTGATTTACGAAGAATTTAAAGGTACCGGTAATATGGAGCTGCAACTTGAGCGCCGTATTGCTGAAAAACGTGTGTTCCCAGCGATCAATATCAACCGCTCGGGTACTCGTCGTGAAGAACTGTTAACCAGCGAAGATGAGCTGCAGCGTATGTGGATTTTACGCAAGCTGTTGCATCCTATGGATGAAACCGCAGCCATCGAGTTTTTGCTTGATAAGCTTAAAGACACAAAAACCAATGAAGAGTTTTTCATGTCGATGAAGCGCAGCAAGTAACCCTCGTTTTAGTATCTAAAGCCATGCACGGCTGTGGATTAGTCTATCCGCACCCGTGCAGCGCTTGATCTGCTAGGGACACCCTCATGCAATATTCTGATCTTAGAGATTTCATCCGTGGCCTTGAGTCGCGTGGTGAACTCAAGCGCATTCAAATCCCCGTCTCCCCTGTTTTAGAAATGACAGAAATCTGTGACCGTACCTTGCGTAAAGCCGGTCCTGCGCTGTTATTTGAAAACCCTGCGGGTTTTACCATGCCGGTGTTGGGTAACCTGTTTGGTACGCCCGAACGTGTCGCTTTAGGCATGGGCGCGGAGAGCACCAGTGAGTTGCGTGAGATTGGTAAATTGCTTGCAGCCCTGAAAGAACCTGAGCCACCAAAAGGCTTTAAGGATGCTTGGAATAAGCTGCCAATGTTTAAAAAGGTTTTGTCGATGGCACCAAAAGTGCGCAAAGACGGAGCCTGCCAAGAAGTAATTATTGAAGGTGAGGATGTCGATTTGACCGCCTTGCCAATTCAAACCTGTTGGCCAGGTGATGCGGCACCCTTGATTACATGGGGTTTAACCATCACCAAAGGTCCCAATAAAGAGCGGCAGAACCTCGGCATTTATCGTCAGCAAGTATTGGGGCGCAACAAAGTCATTATGCGCTGGTTAAGTCACCGCGGTGGTGCGCTGGATTTTCGTGAGTGGTGCCTTAAATATCCAGGCCGTCCCTACCCTGTGGCGGTTGCTTTAGGTGCTGATCCTGCGACGATCCTTGGTGCGGTGACCCCAGTGCCTGATACTTTGTCGGAGTATGCCTTTGCCGGTTTGCTGCGTGGTTCGCGTACTGAGTTGGTCAAGGCCATTGGCAGTGATTTGCAGGTGCCAGCACAAGCTGAAATGATTTTAGAAGGGCATATTTACCCTGGTGAAATGGCTGATGAAGGTCCTTACGGCGATCACACTGGCTATTACAACGAGGTGGACAGCTTCCCAGTCTTTACTGTGGAGCGTATTACCCATCGTAAAGACCCGATTTACCACAGCACCTATACTGGCCGTCCGCCGGATGAGCCGGCTATTTTAGGCGTGGCACTCAATGAAGTGTTTGTGCCTATTTTGCAAAAGCAATTTCCAGAAATTGTCGATTTCTATCTACCTCCAGAAGGCTGTTCTTACCGTATGGCGGTGGTAACGATTAAGAAACAATACCCAGGACATGCTAAACGCGTGATGCTGGGTGTGTGGAGTTTCTTACGACAGTTTATGTACACCAAATTCGTTATCGTCACCGATGATGATATCAATGCACGTGATTGGAATGATGTGATTTGGGCGATTACCACGCGCATGGATCCAAGCCGCGACACGGTATTAATCGATAATACGCCAATCGACTATTTAGACTTTGCCTCCCCTGTTTCTGGCTTAGGTAGCAAGATGGGTTTGGATGCGACACATAAATGGCCAGGCGAAACCACTCGAGAGTGGGGTCGTGTGATTGAGCAAGACCCTGCGGTAAAAGAGCGCGTTGATGCACTCTGGTCTGAGCTTGGCATTGATTGATGTGCTTGAGTGATGATTGTGTCGTGCACACACAGGAAACAAAATACGCATGAAAGTCATGTTACAGCCGTCAGGCCATGTCATTGAACTGTTGCCGGGCGAAAAGATTATTGATGCGGCGCGCCGCCTAGGTTTTGATGCGCCGCAAAGCTGTCGCAATGGTAATTGCCATATTTGCGCGGCCAATTTAATCAGCGGTAAAGTTCGCCAAGGCGACGATATTTTTGAGACAGGTGAGTTGTTTACTTGTCTTGCTGAGCCCTTAAGCGATTGTGAATTGCATTGGGATGGCGTGCTTGCCGAAAATGAGTTGCCTTTATGTAAAGCGGCTTGTCAGTTGGTCAGTGTGACGCCTTTAGGTGCTGATGTTTTTTCGGTGCATTTGCGTCTGCCTGCTGGAAAAGTGGTGCGTTATCATGCCGGTCAGTATCTATTGATTGAGCGTGAAAATGGTGAATCCAGTGCTTTCTCTATAGCGTCTGCGCCACAGCAAGGCCGCGAATTGGAATTGCATATTCTGGCTCGCGATAATCCAGCCGTTGAGTTGCTCAAACAACTGCAAAAAGAGCGTATTGCGCGTATTCAAATGCCCTTTGGTGATGTGCATTTGGCTACTGCTGATCAGCGCCCGTTATTGCTGATTGCTGCTGGCACGGGTATGGCGCAGATCCATAGTTTAATTGAGCATTGTCGTGCGACTGGGTTCAGTCAGCCGATCCATGTCTATTGGGGGGCGCGATTGGCAGAGGATTTCTACGCGCTGAAGAATTTACCCGTTTGGCAGCAAATGCCCAATCTGCATTTTCATCAGATTGTCAGTGAAGGTGCTGGTTGGAGTGGTCGGATGGGGATGTTGTATGAGGCGGTGTGTCTGGATATTGAACATCTAAGCGATTACCGCGTGATTGTCAGTGGTTCGCCTGCGATGGTTTACGGCACTTTTGATGCTTTAGTAGCCGCGGGCATGCAGCCCGGGCAAATGCACGCCGATGTGTTTGCTTACGCGCCACGGCCAGAATAGAACTAAACTCTGATTGTTAGACGTACTCTAGTCCTTGTCCGAGTAAATGTTGGCTCCTTGCTACTTTGCTGTGCTAAAAATGATAAATCTGTGCATACCGTACTTCGGGGCAGGTGTTTATCCGTCGATGAGCCCATCCAGGGCTCAACTCCGGCGCTCGCCATCCTTGGCTCGCTTACCACACATACCCCGAAGCACTCGTTAACCATTTGTAAGATTGGCGCTATTGCAGTTCCAGTCATTAGAGCGACAGCAAGTTTTCGAATTAACTTGCCTACCCTTTTCTACAGGCCAATAGAGCTGAATAGACCTGCACAGAATGACGGCTTTAAAAGAGTCATGCGCAAAATTCGCAAACAACACTGTTGGTCAATGAGTATCTTGTTGGTGTCGCGACCAGCGTAGCCAAGGATGGCGTAGCCCCGAATCGGGTCAGGATGACCCGTTGAGGGAACAGCGATACCAACAAGGTACGGCATGCGTATATCGTCCTTGCTACTTTGCTGTGCTAAAAATGATAAACCTGCGTGTGTCGTACTTCGGGGTAAGTGTTCATCCGTCGATGAACCCGTCCAGGGTTCAACTCCGGCGCTCGCCCTCCCTGGCTCGCTCACCACACCTACCCCGAAGCACTCGTTGATCATTAGTATTGTTTGCACTATTGCAGCTCCAGTCATTAGAGCAACAGCAAGTTTTCGAATTAACTTGCCTACCCTTTGCTACAGGCCAATAGAGCTGAATAGACCTGCACAGAATGACGGCTTTAAAAGAGTCATGCGCAAAATTCGCAAACAACACTGTTGGTCAATGAGTATCTTGTTGGTGTCGCGACCAGCGTAGCCATGGATGGCGTAGCACCGAATCGAGGTAGGATGCCTCGTTGAGGGAAAAGCGATACTAACAAGATACGGCATGCACAAATCGTTCTGGATACTTGGCTTTATTATTAGCAGTGCCAGTTTTGCGGCATATTCTGCTTCCGTACGCTTAACAGCCGTTCTCTACTGACAAGCCTGCAACTCCTTCGCCAGTAATGCGCGTTTACGTTCTACGCCCCAGCGATAACCAGAAATCCCGCCATCGGCACGTAAAATACGGTGGCATGGAATTACTAAAGCTAGCGGATTAGCCGCGCAAGCATTGGCCACAGCGCGCACTGCTTTAGGTTTGTGCAAACGCTCGGCGACATCGCTATAACTGAGTGTTTGCCCCACTGGAATCGTCTGTAATACCGCCCAAACACTTTTCTGAAAATCACTGCCTTGGATATCCAAAGGAAAATCTAAAGGTGTCAGAGGCTTGTCTAAAAACTCAGTCACTGTCTGTAACGATGCCGCGAGAGCCTGATCATTTTTGACCAGTTTTGCTTTGGGTAAGCGTTGTTGTAAATCTTCGAGAAGCTCGGCTTGGCTGTCACCGAGTAAAATAGTACACACACCTTTTTCGCTGCGGGCTAATAAAATCGCGGCAAAAGCAGTTTTGCGACTAGAGAACTCAATAGTTTGATCTGGCGATGTCGACATACCGGCTCCTTGCTCAGGTGCGGTTAAGCAGGATTGATGGATGCAGCGTAGGCCTTAAACAATATCTCAAAACCTGCCAAAGTTCGCTCAATAATTCGTTGATCAGACATTTCTGCAGGCCGCTGTAAAACTTCATGCAAGAGCAGTGAGGTCAAACCATGAATATACGACCAACTGGCCAATGCCGCGCTGCGCACATCAGGACTGTCAGGTGGTTGCTTGAGTAAATCTGCAACCATCAATTCCAGTCTAGAAAAGGCGAATTGGCGGGCATTGAGCAAGTGTTCGGGCATCTGCTCAAATTCCAATTCAGGCCCAAACATCAACTGATAGAGCGCTGGATTGCGACGGGCAAAATTAAGATAAATTAAACAAAAACCGCGTATTTTTTCTTCGACTGGTAGCGCCACAGCCTTTTCATTGAGCTCCTCTGCCAGCTCCAGATAACCTTGGGTAGCCAATTGTGCGAGCAGTTCAGCACGGTTGGTAAAGTGGTGATAAGCCGCCGTAGGAGTCACGCCTAGTGCGCTGCATAACGCACGCATGGATAACTTCGCCACGCCCACTTCTTCAAGCATGCTGCGCGCGCTAGATAAGAGTTGTTCTGCCAAGTTACCGACGTGATAGTGCTGACGAGAGTTAGGTTGTTGTGCGCTCACAAGAAGTCCTTGAATCTAGAAAATACGGTTGCAGCCTAGCCGCATCTTAGCACTGCCTATGATCTTGACAGTGTTAAGATTCAATTATAGCCTGAACCTCAACAACGATTCTGCGCCACGAGAGTGACTTGCTAACTGGCGCAATAATTACGCTGCTAATAACAATAATATCCTTTGGAGTACCAAGATGATGGCAGTTAATCCCTGGCAGAAGAGCTATCCTGAATCCATTCGTAACTACCAAGTGCCTGCCGCTGTTATGCAAGGCAGTGTCGCCCAATTCAGCGCTGTGGGTGCTGCACAATACCCAGATAGCAATGCTTTTAGCATGGTGCTCCCCAATGGCTTGCAGCAGAGCTTAACTTTTAAGCAGGTGGACGATTTATCCACTGCGTTTGCCGCCTTTTTAGTGGCGCAAGGTTTGCAGCGTGGTGATGTTGTTGCGATTCAGTTGCCGACCAGCTTGCACTATCCGATTGCGGTGATGGGCGCTTGGAAAGCCGGTTTGATCATTACCAATATGAATCCGCTGTATACCGCCCGTGAAGTAGCACTGCAGATTGAAGACAGCAATGCCAAGCTATTGATTGCTTCTGACTTGTTTGCCAATACGGTTAAGCCGGTGGTCGAGCAGCAGGGTTTACCATTGGTCTTGTGTTCCATGGCGGATTTTTTCCCTGAACCGATTGCCGGTGCCATTCGTCAACATCTCGACGTTAAACTAGAGCTGGAGATATCGCAGTATCAAACTTTTACTGATGCTCTGAGTGCTGGTGCGCAGTTGCCGCCTGCGCAGCGTGAAGCACATCCGATCGCTTTGTATCAATACACCGGTGGAACCACAGGACGAAGTAAAGGTGCGCCGTTAACCCATGCGAATCTATTGGCTGTGTTGGAAATGGCACAGGTGTATGTAAATGCCTATGATGTAAAAATTGAGCCTGGCGAATTCATTCTGACAGCCCTGCCCCTGTACCATATTTTTGCCTTCAACTTTAACTTCCTGCTATTTTTCAAACTAGGTGCTTGCAACGTTTTAGTGCCCAATCCAAGGCCGCTAAGCAATCTCAAACCCGCTTTTGCGCAATTTAAAATTGGTTGGATGACCGGTGTTGATACCTTATATGCCGGTTTATTAGCGGAGCCATGGTTTACTGAAAAACCCTTGCACCTTAAATACGTAGTCTCTGGCGGTACGGCGCTAAGATCCAGCACTGCCACGCAATGGCAGCAGCGTATTTGCCCGATTTTAGAAGGCTATGGACTGACTGAAACCAGTTGCTTTGTGTCGCTCAACCCTCCCACGGATCAGGTTCTGCTCGGCTGTGTTGGCCTGCCCTTACCGGCCTGCGAAGTGCGTATTGTCGCAGAGGATGGCCAAGATTTGCCCTTTGGTGAAGCGGGCGAATTGGCTGTGCGTGGCCCGCATGTGATCAATGAGTACTTAAATCAACCAGAAGAAAGTCAAGCCAGTTTACGTGACGGCTGGTTTTTTACCGGTGATATGGCGGTGATGGATGAAAATGGTTTTTTGCAAATTGTTGATCGCAAAAAAGACATTGTTTTAGTTTCAGGCTTTAACGTTTACCCCAATGAAGTGGAAGGCGTGATTGCCTTGCATCCTGATGTCATCGAAGTGGCAGTGATTGGCCGCCCTGATGACAACAGCGGTGAAGCGGTATGCGCTTATATCTGCTCGCGCAACGCCAACCTGACAGCTACAGAAATCATCGACTATTGCCGCAAGCAGCTGACCGGCTACAAAGTGCCTAAATACATTGAGTTTCGTGAGCAGCTGCCGAAGTCGCCGGTCGGTAAAATCTTACGAGCACAACTGCGCGATCCACAATCTGTCAGTCAACAACAATAAACACGAGGTGATTTGATGACATCTGTAACTCGACCTGAAGCTGTTAGCCAGGCTCTAGCTCATTGGCACAAGATGGTGGCGCAAGGTGATTTGTCGACGCTGCCGAGCATCTTGCATGCGCAGGCGGTGTTTCGTTCGCCCGTTGCGCATACGCCCTACTCGGGCGCTCCGATAGTGGCTTTGATTTTAAACACGGTCGCCAAGGTGTTTACTGATTTCGAGTATTTGCGTGAATTGTCCACTGAGGATGGCTTAAGCGTGGTGCTCGAGTTTAGCGCTAAAGTGAATGGCAAGCAGCTCAAAGGCATCGATATGATTCGCTTTGATGAAAGCGGCAAGATTGTTGAGTTTGAGGTGATGATTCGTCCACTCAATGCTTTGCAGGCTTTAGCAGGCGAAATGGCTTCGCGTTTAGCGCAGTACTTGCCGAGTAAATAGGCGCTCGCGCCTTAGCACTGCCAAGTCGCTGCCGATTGCGCTAAAATAACAAGGCCTCTTGAGCCGTAGGGTTCAAGTGGCTTGTTATTATGTCGATTAGAGTTGAGAGCGATTATGCGTGAGAAACCAACGCCACCAGAAGACTATGAATGCTGTGAAAGTGGCTGTTCGCCTTGTGTGTGGGACACTTATTATGAAGACGTGCAAGAGTGGCAAGTTGAGCAAAATGCCGAGAAACAGGCTGCAGAACAAGCCGCTGTGGATGTGAAAAGCGCAGAGTAGCATCACTCCTAAGCTTAAGGAGACTGTTATGGCAACCGGTTGGGCGCATGATGGCGCCGTGCAAGAACAAATTGATAGCAGTATTGATGATGCTGTGCAGCGTGTCCGTCAGCAATTGCCGCAAGGGCCAAGTGCTGAGCATTGCCAGAGCTGTGATACGCCGATTCCTGAAGGCCGCAGACTCGCCATTCCAGGTGTGCAACTGTGCATTGCCTGCCAATCACTTGAAGATAAACAAGCCAGCTTCAGTGGTTACAATCGCCGTGGCAGTAAAGACAGTCAATTGCGCTGAGATAAACGCCCTTCTGCCCTCATCAATGTGCAATACCAGCCCATTACCGAGCTGATATATTTGCTTACGTTTAATGCGCTAATCCAGTGAAAATAGTTGATTTTAGCCATAGGTTTTTGCCAATAAAAAGGAATAAACTTCGGCACCTTTTTCATCTGCCCACTGGGGACTCAAATGACAACCGTTCTACTGGTTTTAGCGTTCTTGGGC